>CETE01046013.1_pt1 | contig 13435 bp, 16 predicted proteins | sample 531241 | NCBI WGS metagenome assembly CETE01 (sample SAMEA2622336, study PRJEB7988) | marine metagenome | biome: marine biome (ENVO:00000447); feature: deep chlorophyll maximum layer (ENVO:xxxxxxxx); material: "saline water (ENVO:00002010), including plankton (ENVO:xxxxxxxx)" | depth 30 m
TCTATCTTTTTTTGCCATAATAAATTTCCTACTTTATAAATCCTAATATATTTTCGCTAAAGATTTTATTTTTTTCTGTTTCTGATAGTGAACTACAATTGGCAACAAAGTCAACAGGATATGGTTCACCCATATCAGCTGGGTAATCGCTTCCTAAAAAAATTTTATCAATACCAACAGTATCAATTAAATTTCTGAGGCCGCTTTCCGAATGTGTAATAGTATCATAATAAAAGCTCTTTAGATAAGTGGATGGTAAAGCTGAAATATTTTCTTTTGCTTCCTTCCGGACATTAAATCCATGATTAAATCTGCCAATTCCCTGGCGAATAAAACCTCCGCCATGAGCAAAACATAGCTTTAGATCAGGGAGTTTATCTAAAATTCCACCAAAAATAATTGATCCCATCGCAGCAGTTGTTTCTAATGGATTACCAATGAGATTTCTTAAGTGGTAGTTCTTTAACCATGAGTCGGCTCTACCCCGTGTAGGGTGAAAAAAAATTAGACATTTCAATTCATTAGCGGCTTCTAAAACCGGATATAATTTTTTATCATCCCAATCCATACCATTTACATTTGTAGCAACCATAGCGCCAAGCATTTTTTTTGAATTTACACATCTTTCAAGTTCAATTACGGATGCTTCAGGATCTTGAAGAGGTAAAAAACAGAATGATTTAAATCTGCTCCCATTCACGCTTTCGTAGTCTGATATATCATCATTAACATCTTTGGCGTACGCTATTGCATTTGACTTATCCAGACCGTGCCAATGCATAAGAGGGCTAATACTTAGTACGTGCATATCGACTTTACGGGCGTCCATGGAATTCAGTCTTTCATCAGGAGTTTCCATTTTTTTTGGCCATGGTAGTGACATCTTTAGATCACCGTAAGATGTTGTAAGCTTATCATTTTTGTCGCGATAAAATTCTACGCCATGCCATGTTCCTCCACTTTCTGCAATTTTTACAGCTTGCCGAGGCGCTACATGTGAGTGCATATCAATTGTCATTGTCATTGTCTTATCCTTCTTAAAAAAATATTACTAAAGATATCGATTTTTTCTCTTAGATGATGGTAAAATATTCAATTTTGTACGATATTTTGCAACAGTTCTTCTTGCGATATTTATATCATATTTTTTTAATAGCTTCACAATTTTGTCATCGGATAAAATATTTGACGGAGTTTCACTTTTTATGAGTTCTTTAATTCTATTTTCTATTGTTTTTGATGAAATTTGTTTATCTTGTTCTTCTCCGTAAGTGCCCTTATCGAAGAAATACTTCATCTCAAATGTTCCTCTCGGCGTTTCAATAAATTTATTTTGAATAGATCTGCTCACTGTGGAAATATGAAGATTTGTCATTTTTGAAATTTTATCTAAATTCAGTGGCCGCATATGATTTATACCATTTTCAAGAAAATCTCTCTGCTGTAACATTACTTCATATGCAATTTTTAGCAGAGTTCTCTGTCTTTGCGCTATACTGCTGATCAACATCTTTGCATCTCGATAATGGTTTGCTATGAATTCATCTTTTTTCTTTTTTGATTCTAGAATTATATCATTATATGTTTGGTCAACAGTAATATTTGAAAAGTAGTTTTGTATCAGTCTTATTGCATATACACCACTCGAGTTCTTTTCGATTACAATGTCAGGGGCAATAATTTCAAGAGTGTCACGTGAGTAATTTAAACCAGGCTTAGGATTACATTTTCTTATTATATTTATTAATTTAAATAAACCCTCCTTATCAATATTTAATCGTGAAGATAATTCCTTGTAATTATCTTCAGCAATAAGTTCAATATTTGCGAGAAGTTCTGATAATTGTTCATTCATTAAATTCTTCTCTCTCAATTGTAAATGAATGCATTCACTGAGCGTCCTTGCAAATACTCCGGTTGGTTCAAAGTTTTGTAAGCTTGTCAAAATTCCTTCGTATACCTCAGTATCAATACCAAGCTTTACACAAATCATTTCATCATTTTCAGTCAAGTAACCCGCTTCATCTAAAATATTTATAAGGTAAGTCGCGATAATTTTTTCTTTATTATTCATCCTTGAGATGAGAAGTTGGTCAAGAAGGTGTTCTCTTAGCGATTTTGCATAGCTGATATTATTTAATAAATCTAAATTTGAGGAATTCCGGGAATATTTATCTGTAAATTTTTGAATTCTGAGTTCGTGTTCTTTTATATTATGCTTTTCAATCAAAAGAGGGTTATCCTCAATTTTTTTTTCTAAATAGCTCTCTAGTTCTATATTATTGAGACTCAGTAATTTTATCGTTAATTGTACCTGTGGTGATAGCGTTTGTGTCTGATTTATTGTTACAATATTTGTTAGACCAAGACCCATTTTAAAAAAACTATATGTTAAATTCACTGCCTAAGTAGACTCTTTTAGCTTCTTCGCTTTTGAGTATTTCATCAGAGGTGCCGCCGACCAAAATATTTCCTTCATATATAATGTAGGCTCTATCAATAAGACTCAGCGTCTCTCTAACATTATGGTCCGTAATTAAAACTCCAATATTACTTGCGCTCAGGGACTTAATAATATTTTTTATTTCTTCAATCGCCAGAGGATCGACTCCAGAAAATGGCTCATCCATGAGTATATATTTAGGCTGACCTGCAATAGATCTCGCAATTTCTACCCTTCTTCTTTCACCCCCCGAGAGCAGACGTGCAGAATTTTTTTGAATTTTTTCAAGTCCAAATATTTCAAGCAATTTCTCTAATTTAATTTTTCTCAGCTTTTTATTTTTCTCTGTTATCTCCAAAATAGAGTTTATATTATCTCGAACATTCATTCCTCTAAATATAGATGGTTCTTGTGGTAAGTAGCTAATACCAAGCCGTGCTCGGCTATACATGGCAAGCTTTGTGATATCGTTGTTGTTTAATTTAATTATACCTTTTCGTGGTTTTATAAGACCCATAATAATATAAAAAAGTGTTGTTTTACCTGCCCCATTTGGGCCAAGAAGGCCAATAATTTCACCTTGTTTTACTGAAATAGAAATATCATTTATAACATTAATACCGTTATAGTCCTTTGCGATATTTTCGATTGTAAGTAAATCTTGCATGTTATCTTCTGTTGTTACATTATATTTTTTTATTTGTCCAAGACGTCTTCCATTGTGTCACTCTTACGTTTATTATTTGGGGTAATGAAAGCCCTAACTCGGCTTTTTGAGTCCATTTTTATTCTCATAGTATTTAAATCAACTGTGACTTTATCAGCTTTTATTGCATTACCCTCATCGCGACTAATTATGACCTCATCACTAAATACCAATTGATTTGTCCCACCATCATATACTGCATTCAAACTTGTTATTACCTGATTTTCGTATTCGATTAATACATTTCCAGCGCAGGTGATTTTTTGAACCTTTATATCACCAGTAATATCGTCAAAAGAATACTGCAATATTAGATTGTCTGTCGCAAGCAATGTATCTTCGTGTGCAATCCTAACTTGACCACTAAATATTGCTTTTTTTTCACTATCAATTATTTCTAAACTTGAACTTTCTATATTTAATGCTGAATTAACAAAAAAGGATTTTATTTTTTCAGAAGAAATACTTTCTGTTGGCACAAAGCAGGCAAGAATTAGTAGAAGGAATAATAGTCTCAGGAAATTATACATCGAGTATTCTCCCCAATAATGAAGTTGACGCCATCTGTGAATTTTATCTTATCTCCATTATTATTTACTTCAAAATTTTTCCCTTCAATACATATATCTTCATATGTGATTTTAATTGGACTCGGGCTTGATATTATTTTTTTACGCAGATCTATATTAATATTTTCAATGGAAACTTCAAAATTTTTATTTGATGATATAACGATATCACTCTCTAATTTCAGAGTCTTTGTTTTATTATTAAACTGGGCAGTCTTGCCAAATATGCTAATTTCAAGATCATTTTGTAGTAATAACTTTGTCTTGATACCAGTCATTTCTACAATGTCTTTATCATCTATTGAATTCCATGTTCTCTCTGTACTTATTTCATAATATTGGTTCTTCCCATCAATACCTGAAATAATTGAGTTCTTTATCTCTATAATATTTTCAGCTATGTAGGCTTCTTTTTCAATAGATACAGGTGTTTTATTCTCGATTTCAGCTACCTTTTCTTCTTCAAAATTTATGTAATAAATAAAGCCTCCCACACCCAAAATAATAATCAAAAGAATGAAATTATTGATTATCTTTAAATTTCTTGTATGAGAATTTGCTCGGTCAATTTGATCATTATTTGTATTTTTTACAGTATTATCGGAAGTATTTGTCATCGTTTAGTGATCGAAAATATTTTGACTGCCCCAGCCTCTTAGATCTAATTCCACTTGCGTATTTATGAACTCAAAACATGATTTAGCGAGATCGATACGATTTTCTCTTTCAAGCATTGAGTCGAGGGACTCTTTGATTTTATGTAAATAAATTACATCATTCGCAGCATATTTTTTTTGACTTTCCGTTAGCTGTTCTGAACCCCAATCAGAACTCTGTTCCTCTTTTGAAAGTGATATATTAAGTAGTTCTTCACAGAGTGACTTTAGGCTGTGTTTATCAGTGTAGGTTCTGGCTATTTTAGATGCAATTTTTGTGCAGTAAATATTATTAATGGATATGCCATAGGATTTTGTCATAACAGCTACATCAAAACGGGCAAAGTGAAATATTTTTTGTATTCGATCACTCTCAAGGATTTTTATGAGGTTAGGCGCTGGGTTTATCGGGGAAGAAACCCTGATCAAATGAGTACTATCACTCCCATCATTAATTTGGATCAAGCAGAGTCTATCTCTCGCTGGATTTAGACCTAATGTTTCTGTGTCAATGGCAACTTGATTGCTTAATCGCAAATCACTAGGCAGATCATCATTATAAAGATGAATTTTTGATAAATTGCTGTCCAATTCGTGCCCCTTCTTTAATTTCTATTTTTTTTATATTGAATATATATTATATTCTCAATTAATTAAATTATATTATTCTATTATAACTTCGACCGAGGATAGAAAAATAAACATACCATCAAATAAGAGTAAAATCGTTTCCATTTTGGGTGGTAATGGATTCATAGGACGGAATTTAGTTCGAGAACTCGCGAAAGCAGGCTATAGAATAAAAATTGGAACCAGAAACCCGGCTACAGCAAATCACCTAAGTGTTTCTGGTGTTCCAGGACAAATAGAAGTTTCTAGGGTAAATGTGAATGACGAGCGCTCAATTAATAAGTTTATCCAAAGTTCCGATTATGTCATCAACTTAGTAGGTATTTTGGAAGAGAGAAAAAGACAAAAATTCCAATACATTCATGCTGAGTTACCTGGGATTATTGCGAAGATTTGCACTGAATATGACGTAAAAAGACTTATACATATGTCATCTTTAGGTGCCGATTTTAATTCAAGTTCAAAATATCAGAAAAGTAAGGCAATGGGTGAGGCTTCCATACAAAGCGAAAGCTCAAATTATACGATAATCAGACCTTCTGTTGTTTTTGGTTATGATGATAATTTTTTTAATCAATTTGCAAGGATTCTGTCACTATCTCCAATTTTCCCATTAATCGGGAATGGAGAAACAAAATTCCAGCCAGTTTATGTACTTGACTTAGTGAAGCTAATAATTTCACACATAGAAGATACCAATAGAAAAAATATTTATGAAATTGGAGGTAAAGAAATTTATTCTCTTAGGGAAGTTATTGAGTTAATTTTGGCTACAATTAAAAAGAAAAGGATCCTAATTCCAATACCATTTTCGTTATCAAAAATATTCATAACGCCAATGCAATTTTTACCAAAGAGACCTATTACATTTGATCAACTCGAGTCACTAAAAACTGATAATGTCCTGTTACATACTCAAAATGAAGAGATCGGTAAGCTCGAAGATTATGATATTGAAGCATGTTCTGCAAAAAATATTATCCCTGAATATTTAGGACGTTTTTCAAGTTAGGTTTTCAACTAATAAAATATAAAATTACCAAGCTAAGGCAGACTCTATAAATTACGAACGGGTATAATTTTATTCGGTCAATGAATTCAATTATTATTTTTATTGATAAGTAAGATGTGATGAATGAGAGGGTTATGGCCAAAAATATTGTATTTGTAAGAAAAATATCCTGTTTTTGATAAATTGTTGCTGCTATAAAAATGAGGCTTGCAAATAATATTGGAAAAGACATGATTGTCGAAATGATTGACGACTCCGTTCTGCCAAAGCCTAAAAACCTGGAGACGGTGATGCATATACCAGATCTGCTTACACCAGGAATTAGTGATATTGATTGAAGTACCGACAAAAAAACTAAGTTTACTCTTGTTATCTTTTTATTTGACTTTTTACCGAAGTAATCACCAAGAAATAGAAGTATTGCGAATAATAAATTACACCAGACTATTACATGTATATTCTCTCTAATAATATGAATTAGATTATAGTTCAGAAAAATATATGCCAATGCCATAGTTGGCAATGCACTGAATAAAATAAGATAAACAGCTTCCCTAATTGACAAAAAATCTGAATTGAAATTTGCTATTTTTTTTGATTTTAGTGGGTTTTGAAGGAAATAAACTATCAAAGCTAAAAGTGAACCAATATGCAAACTTAAATCTACCGAGACTGATTGGTCATTAGTTTCACTAAAGAAATTAAGGATCATTAAATGAGCTGATGAACTTATCGGAAGAAACTCTGTTATACCCTGAACTATTGAGAGAATTAATAAATATTCAACCATGTGGGAAATTATAATGTATTGGTTGTTTTATGAAAGTAAATTAACTCAGGGAAGTGGAATAAATTCTTCTTTGTCATTTATAATCGAGGGGAAGTTGCCTTGAAGCCATTTATTTTTTGCATCTTCAATTTTATCTTTTCTTGAGGAGACAAAGTTCCAATAAATATATCTCGGTCCATCCATTGGCTCACCACCCAGAACAAGCAATCGTGTACGTTTGGTCGCCTCAATCGTAATATTTACCGATGGCTTCAATATAATTAATTTATTTAATGGTAGCTTTGTTTTATGAATATATGCATTCCCTGAGATGACATAAATAGCTCTTTCGATATAGGTTGGTGGGATTTTAAATTTATTTTTTGCCTCAATTGTAACGTCAAGATAAAGTGTTGCCCATTGTGAGTCAATAGATGACTTCAATCCATCGAGCTCACCAAATAGAACTTTTCCATGAACGCCTCCACCGTCAATCTTTGTAATTTCTTTTGAGCATATGTTTTGAAATGACGGCTTAGAATCCTCATATTTTTTTGGTTGTGCAATCCAGCTTTGTATTCCAAATAATTCTGATGGCAATTCACGTATATCCTGGCCTGTTCTCTCTGAGTGGACAATTCCTCCACCTGCTGACATGAGGTTTATGTCTCCGGGTTCAATTCTTATATCATTACCAAGAGAGTCTTTGTGATCCATTGTACCCTTGAAGAGATAAGTTATTGTAGATAGCCCAATATGTGGATGCGGTCTGACATCTAAGCCGGTTCCGGAGAGAAATTCACCGGGACCCATTTGATCCCAAAAAATAAATGGGCCAACCATTTGTCTATCTTTTGAAGGCAGCGCTCTATGAACTTCAAAATTGCCAATGTCACTAGTTCTTGGTAAAATTACCGTATCAATATAATCATTATCCTCTAATTTTTTTTTTGATGTAGGAAGCCAACTCATATTAGTGAAACCTTTTTTTATAAAGAAAGTAACTTATTATTAAATAATGTTTTTTACAAATTTTATATAATATAGCTTAAATAATAATATGATTAAACTATTTCAATTTAAACTCTGCCCCTTTTCCAGAAGAGTAAGGTTTACACTGGAAGAGTATAACGTAAGTTTTGTGATAATTGACGAAATAATTTGGAATAAGAGAAAGGAATTTCTTGCAATTAATCCTGCAGGCTCACTCCCTGTTATGATCGATGAGACAGATAATATTATTATAAATAATTATGCAATAATTGAATATATTGAAGAAAAATATAGCCATACTTTAAACGGTGCATCACTTATTTCGGGCAATCTTACAGCCAAAGCTGAGATCAGAAGGCTGGTGGATTGGTATGACAATAAATTTTATTATGAAGTTAGTAAAATAATTCTGAGAGAATTAATTGATAAGTATTATATGAAAAATAGAATTGAAGATAAAAGCCCAAATATGGAGTCGCTGAGAATAGCTCAAGAAAATTCGATATACCATTTCGAGTATCTCTCTCATCTTATTAGTTCTAGAAGCTGGATTGCCGGTGATGCTATTTCGCAGGCTGATATAGCGGCTGCAACACATATATCATGTCTTGATTATTTAAATAAAATTGATTGGGATAAATGGTTAGAAATTAAAAACTGGTATGCGCGAATAAAGTCTCGACCATCATTTTCCTCTATATTAGAAGATCGTATAGCTGGATTTCAACCACCAAACCACTACTCAAATCCTGATTTTTAAATAAGAATATGAAAGCAATAACAAAAGACGTCCTAAAAACTAAAATTGAGATACTAGGCTTTGATGATGCAGGATTTACCGATATTGATGATATACCTGACCAAAAAGATAGTCTGGAGGAGTATCTAAAAAATGGCTTCCATGGCGATATGATTTGGCTAGAAAAAAACAAAGAACGGAGGTCGCATCCAAGCAATATATGGCAAGATGCGAAGTCCGTCATTGTGGTATCTAAAAATTATGGTCCTCAAGATAATCCACTACATAATATTAAGGAGAAGCGTAAAGCAAATATCTCTGTATATGCGCGAGCTGATGATTATCATGAATTAATGAAAAAAAGCCTGAAGAAGTTGAGCGCATGGCTTCAGGATGAGTATGGGATTGAGTCAAAACTTTTTGTCGATACTGCTCCAATAATGGAAAAGCCAATTGCGCAAATAGCAGGTATCGGATGGCAGGGTAAACATTCAAATCTTGTCAGCCGTAAATTAGGATCTTGGTTTTTTTTAGGAGTTCTCTTATTACCGATTAACTTAAAAGCTTCATCCCCGGAATTAGATCATTGTGGGAGTTGTTCCTCTTGTATTGATATATGTCCAACAAATGCTATTGTTTCACCTTATAAACTTGACTCAAGAAGGTGTATATCATATCTAACGATCGAATATAAAGGACATATTCCAGAGGAATTTAGGGGTTTAATTGGTAATCGTATATATGGTTGCGACGACTGCCTAGCCATATGTCCATGGAACAAGTTTGCATCACAGACAAGGGATATTCATTTGAAGGCAAAAAAGATCTTGGATATGCCAGATATTTCCTTTTTTCTAGAATTTGATTACGATTTTTTTAATAAATTCTTTGAAACATCGCCAATAAAGAGAATTGGCAAGGATCGATTTCTCCGAAATGTACTCATCGCAGCAGGAAACTCGGGGTCACGTGAAATATCAACAAGGGTTGAAAAATTTATCAAGCATGAGTCATCTATAATACGGGCAAGTGCAATATGGGCATTAAAAAAAATTATCTCAAAAAAAGAATTTCAAAAATTACGTAAGATATATATCTTAGAAGAAAACGATCCTGAGGTTGTGAGTGAATGGGGTTAAATATTGAATAAATTATTTTGCTTTGGTATTGGTTTTACGGGTCTGAAGACTTGTGAATATTTTTATAATCAGAATTGGATTTCTTCAGGGACAACTCGTGATAAAAATAAAAAAGTAAATCCAAATATTGAGCTAATCGAATATAATCCCAGTGAAGGCAAAATATATCTCGGTGAGTCATTAGCAAATTCAAAAATTCTCTTAATATCAATTGCTCCTGATAAAAATGGGGATATTATTCTAAAGTCGAATTATGATGATATAGCCAACGCACTAGAAACTTCAGTAAAAAGGGTTATTTATCTATCAACAACAGCTGTGTATGGTGATGCAAATGGATCAAGTGTGGATGAAAAATATAGGATAAATCCTCAGTCTGACCGAGCAAAGAATCGAATATTTGCAGAAAAACAATGGACTGATTTATGTAACAAATGTGACGTCACACTCAACATACTTCGACTGTCTGGTATCTACGGCACAGGCAGAAACCAAATTAGAAATTTGATTAACGGCAAAGCAAAAAGAATTATCAAGAAAGGACATGTTTTTAATAGAATACATGTTACCGATATCGCTCGAATTATATACATGCTGTCAGTTTCAGGTATTAAATCTGATATATTTAATATTTCGGACGATATGCCTGCCCCCCCTCAAGATGTTGTTGAGTTTGCCGCAAGGTTATTAAACATTGATCCACCAGAGCCTATTAAGTTTAGTGATGCAAGTTTATCAGAAATGGCAAGAAGTTTCTACTCAGAGACAAAGTATATCAGAAATGATAAGATAAAAGAAAAGTTGGATCTCCGATTAAAATACCCAAATTATAAACAGGGCTTAAAGGACATTTTAGAGGAAGAGCTTAACAGGTGATTAGTTCGTAATAAATATTTGATTTGTCCAAAATTTTATATATATTTATAATTCTTAGTAAAACTATCATTGGAGATTAATCATAGCCAGAAGAACAGAAGATTTCGCAAGAAAAAAAACTGAGCCTGCACATAAAATAAATAATCTGATAGACGCAGGGAATATAAGACTTATAGGACCAAACAGCGAAAATTATGGTGAAGTAACTCTAGATATTGGTTTACAAGAGGCTGAAAAATTTTCGTTAGACCTCGTAGAAATTTCCCCAAACACAGACTTACCAGTATGTAAAATAATGGATTATGGTAAGTTTAAGTATCAATCACAAAAGAAAGCAGCTGAAGCCAAAAAGAAGCAGAAAGTAATCGGCGTTAAAGAGATTAAGATGCGTCCAAACATTGATACACATGACTATGAAGTAAAATTAAAAAATATGAAAAAATTCATAGAATTTGGAGATAAAGTGAAGATATCGCTAATGTTTCGCGGACGGGAAATGTCTCATTCGGAGCTTGGGGTAAAACTTTTTGATCGAATAAAAAATGATACAGATGAGTTTGCGAAAGTTGAGCTTGAGCCAAAATTTGAAGGACGGCAAATCATCATGGTGTTAGCGCCAAAATAAATACTTTTAATATAATATTTTTTCATTTTTCTGTTGTAAATAGTTCTGACCTAGCCTATAAAGTCGTATAGTTTATAAATTCATAAAAATCTGTGAAGAAATGCCAAAGCTAAAAACAAAATCTGGTGCAAAGAAAAGATTTAAAGTCACAAAAAGTGGCAAAATAATGTGTGCCCAAGCAGGGAAAAGACATGGTATGATTAAAAGAACCAATAAATTTATTCGAAATGCCAGAGGCATGTCGGTATTAGCCGAGGCCGATCAAAAGATTGTAAAGCAGTTTTTACCATATAATTAGGATAAGATAGATGGCGAGAGTTAAAAGAGGCGTAACATCACATGCTCGACATGCAAAAGTTTTGTCAAAAGCAAAAGGATATTATGGTAGAAGAAAGAACACAATCCGCGTAGCAAAGCAAGCTGTAGAAAAAGCGGCACAATATGCCTATAGAGATAGAAAAGTTAGAAAAAGAGACTTTAGAAGTTTGTGGATCCAGCGCATAAATGCAATGGTCAGAGAGCATGGTATGCGCTATTCAACTTTTATGCATGGTTTAAACAAGGCTGGAATTAGTATCGACAGAAAAGTTTTAGCTGATCTTGCTGTAAATGAACCACAAGCATTTATGGAGATATTGAGCAAGGCTCAGGCAGAACTTAAGTAGTTTCTATTTACCATTCATTTATCTAAATGTCGTAAAATTTCTATTGCAATAATTGATAGGTGCCTTGCGTATGAGTAAATTCCCAGATATTTCAAATCTCCGAGTTAGGCTATTGAAAGAGATCAATGATATCAAGTCATTGGATCAACTTGACAATATAAGAGTGTCTGCGCTTGGGAAAAAAGGTGCTATTACATCGCTTCTAAAAAATATTTCATCACAAACAATTGAGGTCCGAAAGGATTTTGGTGAGCAAGTCAATGCACTTAAGAAACAAATTACTGACGAGATTGAAATCTGCAAATCAGCTTTGCAGCAAGCGGAGATCACAAAAAAAATAAGCCAAGACGCCATAGATGTTACTCTTCCATTGACGAATACTAATCTTGAAAACGGTAAAATTCATCCAATCAGTCAGGTCACCGAAGAGATAATTGAAATATTTTCAGATATGGGCTTTAACATAGCTGAAGGACCTGATATTGAGGATGAACATCACAACTTTAACTCTTTAAATATACCAGAAAGCCACCCTGCCAGGCAGATGGTTGACACTTTTTATTTACCGGGAAAAGATGGCAATTCGAGGCTACTTAGAACTCACACGAGTCCCGTTCAGATCAGGACAATGATGCGAGAGGAGCCACCAATAAGAATTATCGCTCCTGGTAGAACATATAGATCTGACTCTGATCAAACACACACACCAATGTTCCATCAGGTTGAAGGGTTGGTAATAGATGAAGATACAAATATGGGGCAGCTAAAATGGTGCTTAGAAGAGTTTTGCAAGGCTTTTTTTGAAGTTGATAATATAAAGATGAGACTCCGGCCAAGTTATTTCCCATTCACAGAGCCGTCACTAGAAGTTGATATTGCTTGTCAAAAAGATCAAAATCGCCTGATTGTTGGGGAAGGCAGTGACTGGCTAGAAGTTTTAGGGAGTGGGATGGTCCACCCGCAGGTTTTAAGAAATGTTAATTTAGACCCAAGTAAATATAAAGGATTTGCATTCGGACTAGGTATAGATCGCTTGGCCATGCTAAAATATGGTATGACAGATCTCCGGTCTTTTTTTGACTCAGATCTCCGTTGGCTCAGGCATTATGGATTTCGAGTGCTCGACATACCATCTCTATCAAGGGGACTATCCGAATGAGATTCACGCTGTCATGGCTAAAAGACCACCTCACCACAAATGCAAGCTTGGATGAGATTTGTAATAAATTAAATATGATTGGCCTCGAAGTAGAGGATATTTACGATCCATCTAAGATTTACAAGGATTTTACGATCTGTGAGATTTCAACTATAAAAAAACACCCGGATGCTGATAAGTTAAAAATCTGTACTTTAAATACTATAAATGGAACACAGGATGTGGTTTGTGGAGCTAATAATGTAAAAGAGGGAATGAAAGCGGTTTTTGCTCCAGAAGGTTCCTATATTCCTGGCTTATCAATGACGTTACAAGCCACAAAGATCCGAGGTATAAAGTCAAGTGGAATGCTACTTTCTGAAAGAGAATTGTCACTATCTGATGAGCATGATGGTATTTTGGAGCTAGATCCGAAATCTCAAATTGGTAATAATATTTTTGATCAAATTAATAA
>CETE01133350.1_pt1 | contig 13427 bp, 9 predicted proteins | sample 531241 | NCBI WGS metagenome assembly CETE01 (sample SAMEA2622336, study PRJEB7988) | marine metagenome | biome: marine biome (ENVO:00000447); feature: deep chlorophyll maximum layer (ENVO:xxxxxxxx); material: "saline water (ENVO:00002010), including plankton (ENVO:xxxxxxxx)" | depth 30 m
GACGCGAAAGGGGCGAGCTATTTAGCAGAGTTGCCCATGCTGGCAAGTGGAAATCCTCAATTTTATAGGGTTCAAGACTCCCAACTAGGAGGCTCTGGGCCTCTCTCCGGGTGTTTCACCTCTACTGCAACCTCCATAAAAGGTCAAATAGCCCTGAAACTACCCCCTTTCTCCGAGAGAGCCCTCCCCGATGGAATCCTCGCTAGACAAAATAACGGGGGCCGGTAGCGTCCTTCACCGTTACTCAACTAAAGCAAACTTCATGGCTTCCGCACCCGCTGACACCCCCGATCCCGAGGATCCTCTACCAGACGACGAAGCTCAGGATTCCCCTGAAAAATCCCAGGCCCCGGCAGAGGAAAGCAGCCTGCCCCCGGACGATGTTGCCGCGATTGATGAGCTCGGGAAGGTCTACCAAGGCCTGAGGGAAGAACTAGCCAAGGTGATTATCGGGCAGGAGGACGTGGTTGAGCAGCTCGCCATTTGTCTTTTTTCGCGAGGACATGCACTCTTGATGGGTGTACCTGGTCTGGCCAAGACCCTACTCGTGTCAAGCGTGGGTGAATGCATGGATCTTTCCTTCAGCCGAATCCAGTTCACCCCCGATCTGATGCCTGCTGACATCACCGGAACGGACATCATCCAGGAAAGTGCGGTTACAGGGAAACGAGAGTTTGAATATATCAAGGGACCGGTCTTTGCGAACCTCCTTCTTGCGGATGAAATCAACCGGGCGCCTGCCAAGACGCAGTCTGCCCTTCTAGAGGCCATGCAGGAGAACAAGGTTACCGCTCTCGGCCACACCTACGATCTTGATCAACCTTTCTTTGTTCTGGCGACCCAGAACCCGATCGAGCAGGAGGGCACTTATCCGCTCCCCGAAGCCCAGCTTGATCGCTTCATGTTTCTCGTGGAAGTCGACTATCCATCGGAAGATGAGGAGCGCCGGATTGCACGCGAAACCACCGGCGTGGACCGCAACAGACTGAACGCCTTGATTACAGGACGGGAGGTTATCGAGTTTCAGAAACTCGTACGCCGGGTGCCTGTTCCAGATCACATTTACGACTACGCGGTTGAACTCGTAAGGAAAACTAGGCCGAATTCCGATGATGCGCCTTCTTGGATCAAGGAGTATGTAGGCTGGGGCGCCGGACCGCGGGCTGTGCAATATCTCGTGCTCGGAGCAAAGGGCCGCGCGGCTCTGCGAGGCAACTACATGGCCTCTCTTGAGGATATCGAAGCTGTTGCCGTCCCAGTTTTGACACACCGGGTGATCACCAACTTTGCCGCAGAAAGCCAGGGTATGACCTCCAAAAGAGTCGTCGAGCGCTTGATCGAGGAAATGCGAGAGGACTAAAGGGCCGGCCGAGCCTCAAGAGGCGTATAACCCTCCATAATGACTACTCACAAATTCGAGAACTGTCACGGGTCGTGAAATACGACTTTCTAGATTCGGACGTCCTTTCTCGGCTTGGCGCACTGCCGGTTGAGGCCCGACTTGCGATGGTAGGCAACGTGGTCGGTAAGCACCGTTCACCACACCGGGGTTCATCAGTTGAGTTCGCTGAGTATCGCAAATACGTCCCGGGTGATGACACCCGGAGGCTGGACTGGAAGGCATACGCTCGAAGCGATCGTCATTACATCAAGGAATTTGAAGCGGATACCAACCTTCGCGCCTATTTTGTCGTCGATTGCAGCGGGTCGATGAACTACTCGTCCGGGGAGTTTGAGTCCAAGATTCAATTCGCGCGCAGATTCGCCGCCACCATGGCCTACCTCCTCGTCGACCAAGGTGATGCGGCAGGCCTTTCATGCTGCGATGAAACTCTTCACCTGGAACTGCCGCCCAGCAGGCGTCCTGCACACCTTCAGAACTTTTTTGAGGTTCTCGGCAGGCTCGCGCCGAAGGGTGAAACCGGCTTGGTCGATGCCCTCCACACTGTCGCCGAAAAAGTCGCTCAACGGGCACTCATCATCGTCCTGTCCGATCTCTTCTGCGATACCCAATCCTTTGCTGACGCCCTTCAGCACCTTCGCTACAGAAAACATGACGTAGCTGTTTTCCATCTCATGGATCCTCAGGAAATAAATTTTGATTTCACAAGACCCCATCGTTTTGTCGACCTAGAAGACAGTACTACGGTCGTCGCCGAGCCTAACCTGATCGCTGAGGAATACACCGCCGCCATCCGGGAATTTCTGACGAATATCGAAGCAAGCTGCCATGACGTGCGAGCTAACTACCATCTCGTCACATCAGATCAGGACTATGAGGAAGTTCTCCGCGATTTCCTGACAAACCGTTTGCCGAAAAAAGGGAAAAAATGACCTTTCTCCAACAGGCAATGCTATGGGGACTCTTCGCGGTCTCTGTTCCAGTAATCATCCATCTGCTGAACCGCCGGAGATTTCGCACCGTGGAGTGGGGAGCAATGCAGTTCCTGCTTAAGGCCACGAGAGATTCCCGGGGTAAGAAAAGACTGAAGCATATCCTCATCCTCCTTATGCGTTCCCTTGCCGTAGCGGCACTCGTCTTTGCCATCGCGCGACCGCTGGCGGGCGGATTCCTTGGCTGGGGAGGTGGGCAGGTCGAAACTGTGGTCCTCATTCTGGATCGGTCTGCCAGCATGGAACGTTCAGAAAAGGATATTCAGGTAACCAAGAGAAAGAGTATTCTCAACAAGGTCGCAGAAGCCATGAATGAGCTCGAGGGCGCGCGGCTCGTCGTGATCGATAGCGCGACGGGGAAGGCTCAGGAGGTTCCTTCACCCGATGTACTACCCGAACTTTCTTTCACGGCTCCGACCGACTCCGGGGCCGATATTCCGGGCATGCTTATTAATGCTCTGGATTACCTCAAGGAAGCGAAGGCGGGGCGCAGTGAAATCTGGGTCGCTTCAGACCTCCAGAGGGAGAACTGGGCCCCGGAGGACAGCCGCTGGGAAGCTTTTCGGTCCTCCCTGAATGAGGAGGAATTTCAAATCGAGGTTCGAATCCTCGCTCTCAATGGCCGGGAGCGAAATGATTTTTCCATCCGGGTTGCCTCTGCTCGCAGAGAGTCCGGGGAACTCGTTCTTGATCTCGAGCTGCAGCGGGAGGAAGACAACGGTCCTACGACAGTCACCGTCAACGTGGACCACATGGGAGCTCGCTCAGGAAGCGAAGTTGCCTTCAACGGACAGAGCCAATCATTCAGGAAACGCATCGCGCTGACAGGAACGTCAGGCCAGGGCTATGGCTGGGTTTCCATCACTGACAATGCCAACAAGAGAAACAACGTATCCTACTACGCGTATGGCGACGAAGCTCCGGTCCAATCTTACCTCATTGCCGAGAGCTCAACCGACGAAGAAACTCTCAAGGCCCTCACGACTGCTCTGGCCCCGGGCTTTGCCAATCAGCAGGTAATTACTCGAAGCCCAGAGCTTGCCTACCAGATTAACTTCGATTCCGCCTCCCTTATTGTCTGGAAGGCTCCTATCCCCGATTCGCCTGTATCCGATCAGCTGTTTGACTACGTGAAAAGCGGCGGGGTTGTTATATTCCTGCCTCCCTCTGAGGATTCAGAATCTTCATTTGGCGGTCTCTCATGGAGCGAGCTCAGAGAGGCTCCCAGCGACAAATATTTTATCGTCAAGGATTGGGAGCGGGGAGATGGAGTGTTCCGGGATGCTTCTGACGGATCTCCTCTCCCGATAGACCGCATTCGTGCAATCAAACGTCGCGGAATCACCGGCGATTACACCGCACTTGCAAATTGGGTCAATGGCGAACCGCTGCTGGTTCGTCGCGTGATTGAAGCAGGCCAAGTGCTGTTCCTTTCTACCTTGCCCAGCTACACGTGGTCGAATCTTGAGCAGACCGCCCTTCATCTTGTAGCTCTGCAACGTGGTCTCGAGGAAGGCAGCCGTCGTATCGGAGCCAGTTTTTTCGCGGTGGCAGGGGAAGAGTCGTCTCTCCCCGCTGAAGATGAAATTCGAACCAGAGTAGACTCCTATCAGGAAGTTACTGACTCTGGGAATGCTGATTTTGAGGCGGGCGTTTACCGCCTGGGAGAGCGCCTGATAGCCACGAACCGACCTTTGGGAGAGGATTCTCTTGAAGCGCTTACTGGCGCAGATCTGGAAAGTTCCCTCGCTGATACCGGTTACAGCCTCCTTGAGGAGCAGGATGCATCTGGAGACAACAGTCTCTCTCGACCTGTCTGGCGGTGGTTCCTGATCGCCATGCTCCTCTTTCTCATTCTGGAAGCGCTCCTCTGCCTTCAACCACGCCGAACTGCGACCAGCAGCACACCCTCACCCCAGCCCCTGACGTGAGTTTCAACATTGAAAGTCTCTACTTCAGCGCACCGTTGTCCATTTTTGTAGTGGGCCTCGCTGCTTGGTCGCTCATCCTCCTCCTGTGTATCGTCTCTCTCAAAAGGAGTTCAAGACCGGGACGAACTGGCCTTTTGGAATTACTCCGTCTTATCTGTGCGACAATCACTGTATTTTTCCTGTTCAACCCTGAATGGAGGAAAACCATCGAACCAGTCAAACAGCCGGAAATCATCATTCTCCACGATGAGTCAGGATCCATGTCCACAGCAGACGCTCGACTACCGGGACAAGAGGACGGGACCGGAAAGATAGTAACTCGCAAGGAAGTCTCCGACGCTATTCTTGCAACCGAATTCTGGAAACTCCTGGAAAAGGACGGAAAGCATCGGGTATCCGTCGAATCGTTTTCAAAGGCTCCGGACAGTGATGACAGCGAGGCCAGTTCCCTCGCCGTGACCGACATCTATTCCGCTCTCTCTGACCGGATTGAGGACCGTCCAGACCTTCGTGCTGTCATCATGATTGGAGACGGCGACTGGAATGCTCGGGAGAAACCTGCGCCAGTTGCCGCCGCACAGAAAATGCGTCTGCAGGATATTCCCCTCTTCTCGGTAGTAACTGGCGCTCCGAAGCGTCTACCAGATCTGGATCTTCTTGCAGTGAAAGCTCCAACGTATGGCATCGTTGGAGAAAACATCCAGATCCCGTTCACCATCGAATCCTCTCTGGATCGCGACGTCCGAACCATCGTGCGGATTCGGGATCAGGCGGGAGTGGAAAAGACCAAGAACATTACGATTCCAAGGGGAAGCACCCACTATGATGCCATCCTCTGGCGCCTTCAAAAAGAGGGCAGCTCCACGCTGGAACTCTCCATCCCATTCGCGGATGGCGAGCTGGTGGAGGAGAACAACAGTCGCCGATTTAATATTGCAGGCCGCCCAGAATCTATTCGAGCCCTTATTATCGAGACCTTACCTCGCTGGGAATATCGATTTATCCGGAATGCTCTCTCAAGAGATCCGGGCGTCGATGTAGATTGTCTTCTGCTCCATCCGCAACTTGGGGAAGGCGATGGGCCGGACTACATCACAGCTTTCCCCGACAAACTCGAAGAGCTTCAGAAATACGATGTAATCTTCGTCGGAGATGTTGGAATTGGTGAGAGCATGCTGACTGCGGAGCAAGCTGAATTACTTAAGGGTCTGGTTGAAAACCAAGCCTCTGGTATTGTCTTCATCCCAGGCTGGCAGGGTAATCAGTTCAGCCTACTCGATAACGAGCTGGGAGGATTGATGCCTGTAGTTCTCGACGATGCGCTCAAAAGCGGCCAGGAGGAAACAACTGATTCCCCCCTCTCTCTCACCTCCGAGGGCCGGAGCTCACTTCTGACGATGCTTGGTGATACCGAAGAGGAAAACCCTAATATCTGGCGGAGCCTTCCCGGCTTTTACTGGCATGCGCCTGTGGTCCGGGCCAAGAGTGGAACTGAAGTTCTGGCCGTGCATGCCAACCGGCGGCACCCAAAATATGGGCACCGCATACCGCTCATTGTCACTAGTCGAGCTGGCAACGGCAAAGTTCTTTTCATGGGCATCGATTCCGCGTGGCGCTGGCGTCGGGGAGTCGAGGACCTCTACCATTACCGCTTCTGGGGTCAGGTCGCGCGATGGATGTCTTACCAGAGAAACATGGCAGCCGGTGAGCGAGTCCGGCTTTATTTTACTCCGGAGAGACCATCGCCGGGCGAAAATGTAACAATCAATGCAAACGCCTTTCAGGAAAACGGAGCCCCGTTGGAAGAAGGGTCTGTTCTGATAGATCTCACCGCCCCTGATGGGAGCGTCCGGAGGTTTGAACTCGCCAGGGAGGACGGAACATGGGGCTCATTCACAGGACGATTCAAGGTCACCATGCCGGGTGACTGGATCATCGCGGCTCGCACCTCTGAAAGCGAAGAAGGCGCCGTGAAAACAAGAATCATCGCGGAGGGCGCTCAGATTGAGAAGACAGGACACCCAGCGCGCCCTGATGTTCTGGAAGAGCTCTCGCGTGTTTCCAGAGGACGTGTCGTCGAAGCCTCCCAGCTGGAGATTCTCGCTCAGGAAATCTATGATCTTCCCGAGCCCCGCCCGCAGGTCATTCCGGAATCACAATGGGACAAATGGTACGTGGCGGCGGGCCTGATGGGGCTACTGGCGATCTTCTGGATTGGGAGAAAGCTTAACGGCACTTTTTAATCTCCTCCAGTATCGAGGTGATCGTCGGGATTCACCCCGGCCTCATTCAGCCGGAAGATTCTTTTCACCTCCTCGAGATCCTTCTGGATCTGTTCCTGCAGCTCGGCAGGACCCTGAAACTTCTGTTCTCCGCGGATCTTGCGGCCAAAGATGATCTCGAGATGTTCACCGTAGAGGTCTCCCTTAAAATCTAAGAGATGTACTTCCAGCTGCCGCCGTACTCCCCCGACGGTGGGTCTTATTCCAAGGTTTGCCACCGCTTTTCGCCCTCTCTCCTCTCCCTTGATCCGGGCCAAAACGGCATAGACTCCATCAGGCGGGAGCTGCTCCTCGCCTACCAGAATATTGGCAGTGGGTGCTCCCAACTTCCTGCCCAACTGCTCTCCGCGCACAACAGCGCCCAGCACACTGTATGAGCGCCCAAGCATTTCGCGCACAGAACCCAGAAGCCCGTCACGCAAGGCCCTTCTGAGGCGTGTACTGCTAATCCTCTCTCCTCGACATGTGACCGCAGGTATCTCCTCGACCTCAACGTTGTAGTCTCCGCTGCGGGAGCGGAGAAATGCCATCGTCCCCTGTCGCCCTTTCCCAAATTTCCAATCCTCTCCCGCCACCACCTGTCGTAAGCCGGGCACTGATAACAGGCTTTCGGTAAAGGTCGCAGCAGTTTGACGAGCCAGATCTTCGTCAAAACGTAAAACCAACAGAACCTCGACACCGAACGAATCGAGAAGAATCTCCTTTTGCTCTAAGGAAGAAAAAATTCGCCGCGGAGCATTCTCAGGAGAAATTACCTGAATCGGATGCGGCTCAAAAGTCAGCACCCCCGACATTCCACCGCTGCTTTCAGCCCCGTTTACCGCAGCCTTGATAACCTCCTGATGTCCAAGATGGAGCCCGTCGAAAACACCCATTGCGAGGTGCAGAGGATTACCCACATTCGCGAGCTCAGCGATGGTCGAACAACGAATCACTCCTTTTTTCTGAAACGCGTTAAGCTCCTCTCATCAGGGAGATTTCAGCAAGGCTAACCATTGAACTGATCAGTTCCTCGGCTCCGCCGGACTTCAAGGCTTCCACTCCGACCGCGCGCTCCAGAGTGAACTCACCCGAACGGGTCCTTCGCAGGGCCGACAAATGTCCGCCACATTCAAGAGTGGCACCAATATCATGCGCATAACTCCGAACATAGAATCCCTTGGAGCAATTAACCGTGAAATCGATTTCCGGGAGAGAAACTCTCGTCAGCTCATAATCCGTGACATAGACGGGACGCGGATCCCGTTTCACCTCTTTACCCTTCCGCGCCAGCTTATAGAGGGGAACACCATCCTTCTTAATCGCTGATACCATGGGAGGAATCTGCTCAAAGTTCCCCGAGTATTTTTCAAAGGCAGCCTCGATGGCCTCATCAGCCAACGATCCCACCTCTCTTTCTTCAACGACTTCTCCTTCGGCATCCTGAGTTGTCGTGGTCGCTCCCAGCGTAATTGTTCCCACGTATTGCTTGTCCTCACTCATCAGGAGATCCTGTATCTTTGTCGCCCGTCCGACCACCAGCATAAGGAGCCCGGTCGCCATCGGATCCAGAGTTCCACAATGTCCAATTTTTTTGATCCCCATCGATCGCCTTGCGATCGCGACGACGTCGTGAGAGGTCATCCCGGGATCCTTATCAACAAGCAGAACTCCACTCGGAGTAATATTAGGGTCATTCATAGTTTGTGAGAAGGAAGAGCTTTCTGGGTTACTTCGATAAAGCGTAAGACCGCTTCATTTAGAGGGCCGGCGGTCTTAGCACCTGCCGCAAGGGCATGGCCGCCCCCACCAAAGTGAGCGCATATGTCACACACGTTGACAGAAGAATTCTTGGAGCGTAGCGAAAGTCTTATTTTACCATCATCCATTTCCTCAATGAACCCACAGACCAGGACTCCTTGAATTGCACGTAATACATCAATCAATCCTTCACCATCACCAGCTCGCATCCCTATCCTTGTCTTGGTGCTTCGTGACAGGGTCCACCAGGCTATCCTCCCGTCATCACTTAACTTCATTGTCTCCAGAAGAGACCTTAAAAGCTCCACCCTTCGAAAGGGGTAATCATGATACAGACGTGATGTGAGAGCAGCCACATCAAGGCCCTGCTCGACCAGATCAGCCGCCATTTTGTGGGTGCGTCCCGAGGTATTGGAGTATTGGAAAGATCCCGTATCTGTGGAAAGCGCAACATAGAGCGCATCCCGGGCTATGTCGGGAAGAGGCCAGTTGAGCTCCCTGATAATCGCATAAAGAATTTCTCCCGTTGCCGCTGACTTCTCATCAACCAGCCAGTAATCACCATATTTTTCATTCGAAATGTGGTGATCTATGTTCACCCAGATCTGGGCCCCTGACAGCGATGCGAGGCACCTGTCTCCAAGCCGCTCCCGGTTTGCAGTATCCAACGCGATGACCACCTCTGCGTCCAGTGATCCGGTGGGGCACTGGACATCCTTGGCCCCCCTTAAAAAACGAAGATTATCAGGCACTGAATCTTCATTCAAACCTACCACGTTCTTACCCAACTCTTCGAGAACCGCCTTCAGTGCAACCACTGAACCAACCGCGTCTCCATCAGGGCGCGTATGGCTCAAGAGCGCGAAATTCTCGTGTTTTGAAACAATCTCGGAGAGATGAGACGCTGTGATCGGTTGACCCATGAACGGTTGGAACGTGCGGGGGAGAGCGGCGGATTGTCTACGTCACCTGCTTAATCGCAAGCAAAACTGAGATTCCCGCCAACCTAATCCTCCGTTAGTTCCTTCTCATCGGTTCACGTCACCGGGCTATCTCCTGCTTTCTCCAAGACAGGCGCCGGACGAAAACCTTTCTCGCCTTAATGAGGCCTTCGGGGCTTCCCGTCCGTTGCCGGAAAGCGCGAATTTAGTCCTTAAAGATTGGCTCATCTTCGCCATCCTTCAGAGGAGGCGCAACAGGCAGCTCCGCAACCTCATCGAGTAGATTGACGATATCAACTCCGCGAACAACGGAGTCATCTCCCACAAACCTGAGGACCGGCGTGTTTTTCAAAATCACCCTCTTCATCACGCGGCCCTGAATTGCTCCCCTTTCCCCATTGAGCCGTTCGATGACCCTCTCCTGATGGCCGCCCAGAACACCCACATACACTTTTGCATCCTTAAGGTCCTGCGCGACTTCAACCGAGTTCACTGTGACGAGCAGACCCTTCCACTCAAAATCCCGCTGCAAAACACTACTGATCTCTCGTTTGAGCAGCTCATTTACTCTGTCCATACGTCTCGACATCGCCACCGTATGTTTCTCCCAAAAATTCCAGACCGAAGCGCTCCCTAGAGCGTCTGATTGATTTTTTCCAGCTCGTAGCACTCGATCACGTCACCCTCTTCATATTCATTGAACTCTCCCAGACGGATTCCACACTCAATGCCCTGTTTGACCTCCTCCACGTCATCTTGAATACGCCGCAAGGTGGACATCTTCCCATCAAATACCGGAGTTCCATCCCGCAACACACGAGCATGCGCTGTCCGAGTGACCTTTCCATCAGCAACAAGACAACCCGCAGCGCGACCCCGCTTCACCTTGAAGACCTGTTTCACTTCTGCATGTCCTAGGACATTTTCCCTGAGTTCGGGCTCCAACAAACCAAGCATGGCGTCCTTAACTTGATCGATGAGCTCATACACGATCGAGTAAAGCTTCACCTGAACGCCTTCTCTTTTCGCCGCTTTCACGGCATTGCTCTCAACCTTGATATTGAACCCAAGGACTACCGCATCAGCACTGCTGGCCAGAAGAATGTCAGATTCGCTAACTGAACCTGCTGCTGCGTGGATAAAATTCACATCAACCTTGTCTGATTCAACATCCCCGATCGCGCCTCTGATTGCCTCGACTGATCCCTGAACATCGCACTTCAGGATAATCTTGAGCTCTGCCTTCTGCCCGCCCTCGACGCGCGCCAGCATATCCTCCATGCGACTCTTCTTGGGTCGCTCCAGTCGACTTTGCCTGAGCTCAAGCTGCCGCTCGTCGCTGAGCTTTTTGGCGGCACGCTCGTTCTCCATCGCGACCAGCTCGTCTCCGACATTTGGAAGTTCAGCAAATCCAAGGACTTCTACCGGAGTTGCTGGACCGGCCTTCTTCACCTGCTCACCGCGATCATTGAGCAACGATTTCACCTTCCCCGCGTAGGGACCACAGATGAAGGGAGTTCCGACTCTCAGAGTGCCGGCTTCGACAACCACCGTGGCCGTCGGCCCCTTGCCTGGCTGAATTTTTGCTTCAATAACTGCGGCCCGAGCATTTGCTTCAGGGTTGGCCTTGAGTTCCAGAACCTCAGCCTGCAAACCCATGAGCTCGGCCAACTCATTCATTCCCTGTCCCGTAATCGCAGAAACCTCAACGACCTCTGTCTTACCTCCAAGATCAGTGGACATGAGGTCATGCTCCATGAGCTGAGTTTTAACCCGCATGGGATCGGCCCCGGTAACATCGCATTTGTTGATTGCGACAATGATGGTCTTACCAGCGGCCTTGGCATGACTGATTGCCTCTTTCGTCTGGGGCATTATCCCATCATCAGCTGCCACGACGAGGACGATAATGTCGGTGACATCCGCACCCCGGGCCCTCATTTCAGTGAAGATCGCGTGCCCGGGAGTATCAATGAACGTGATGGGGTGTCCTCCATGCTCGACCCGGTAGGCTCCGATGTGCTGCGTAATCCCGCCGGCCTCTCCGTCTACGACTTTTGACTTACGCAGATAGTCGAGGAGGGACGTTTTCCCGTGATCAACGTGCCCCATGAAAGTGATGATCGGCGCCCGTAACTCAAGCTTCTCTGCTGGCTCGTCCTCCTCAGGCTCAGGTTCTTCAATAACTTCCTCCACCTTGTGGACTCCTCCGCCCTTTTCCCGCTTCTCTCGTTCAAAGACGAATCCATGCTGCTCACAGACTTTTTCCGCAATCTCAGGTTCTATGGCCTGATTGGGGGCAACGAAAACCTCCAAGGCGATAAGGTCTGCCATGATCTCAAAAGGCTTAAGCCCCATCATCTCTGCCAGCACGCTGACAATAATCGGCGGCTTGATGCTTATGGTATTTCCTTCAACGACCCCGGTATCGCCTCCAACCTCGACCTCTTCTCCGGTCCCAACCGGATCGACAGGGGCCGCAAAATCACCATCTTCTTCCCCTGTGAGCTTCGATATGCTGGGCAGTTGCTTCTTTCCCGATTTTTCTGTTTTCCTTACCGCAGTCTTTTTCTGCTCACCCTCATCAAGGATGTCCAGAGCTTCATCCTTCCTGTCCTGCACAGTCTTCTGCTCAGATGCCTGAGCCCGCTGCCTTTCACGGCGCGACGGCTTCTTGGGTCCATCGACCAAGTCGAGCACCTCTTTCTTTTTGTCGCTATCGCCCTTGTCTGGCATGATGGTTCAATGGAACTTTCGCGTCTCCTGATCTATTAGTCTTCTTCAGATGGAGCGAGAGATTTGTCGGAATCACCCGGCGGGTCCGGGTCAGCGGATGGCGCACTTTCTGGTGTTTCAACAACCTCCTGATCGGCGGCTTCAGTGGCCACATCTCCAGCCGAACCGCCACTCGCAGCTCGAGCCTTGGCGAGAATTTCCTGAGCGGCATCTTCGGTAGACTCGATGGACTGGGCGATATAATCCGCTGGCATCTGCATGACCATGTCAGCCGAGACTCCTCCCGCACGATACAGCTTATCTGCAACCTGAGGATCCACCCCGAGTTCATCGGCCAGCCCCATGGCCGCATCGGTGACACGTGCTTCAAATTGCTCGTGCTGGCTTTCATCCTTCCGGACCTGCACGTCCCAATTAACCAACTTGGATGTCAACCGTGCATTCTGACCCCGACGACCTATCGCCTTACTCAGATCCTCTTCGTCCACCGTGACGTTGATCACCTTGTTCTCATCATCGAGAGTAATGGAGCGAATCAAGGCAGGCTTGAGAGCGTCTGTGACAAACGCTTCGGGCTCGTCACTCCAGCGGATAATATCCACCTTTTCATTGTTGAGCTCTCTGACGATATTTTTCACCCGTGCTCCCCGTAACCCGACACAGGCGCCTACCGGGTCAACTTTCTCATCATGGCTGAAGACAGCGACCTTGGTCCGATAACCTGCCTCCCTCGCGATTCCGCGAATCTCAACAGTATGATCCGAGATTTCGCTCACCTCGGCCTCAAAAAGGCGTCTCACAAAGTTAGGGTGACTCCGGGAGAGAATGATTTCCGGGCCTCTGAATTCGTTATCGACGGAGACCACATATGCCCTGATCCGGTCACCGACGTTGTAGTCCTCAGTTGTCACCCTCTCCCGCGAGGGCATTCTAGCCTCGAACTTTCCGAGATCTATCATGACGTCGTTCTTTTCGAAACGTCGCACAGATCCCCCCACAATGTCACCCGCACGATCCTTGAACTCGTCATAGATCATTTCCTTCTCCGCCTGACGCAGCTGCTGCATCATCGTCTGCTTCGCTCTCTGAACCGCAATTCTTCCAAAGTTTGGCGGGGTGACATTGAATTCCAGCGGATCGTCCAATGCTGCCTCTGGATGTTTTTTACGAGCAAGGCCAACCGGGACCTCATTGAACTTATCCTGATGATCGTCATCTGCCACCACTCGAAGAGTCGCAAAAATCCGGGTTTCTCCGTTTTTAGTATCTACCTCCGCACGAAGTTCCTCGATATCCTCGGCGCCTGGCACCATACCTCGGTAGGCGGACAAGAAGGCATTCTCAAGAGCCTCGACGACTTTCTCGCGTTCGATGCTCTTCTCCTTTTCGTAAAATTCTATGAG
>CETE01022919.1_pt1 | contig 13332 bp, 11 predicted proteins | sample 531241 | NCBI WGS metagenome assembly CETE01 (sample SAMEA2622336, study PRJEB7988) | marine metagenome | biome: marine biome (ENVO:00000447); feature: deep chlorophyll maximum layer (ENVO:xxxxxxxx); material: "saline water (ENVO:00002010), including plankton (ENVO:xxxxxxxx)" | depth 30 m
TTCTGGTGCATCGTGGTGGTTTAAATAGTTGTCAATTACGGCTTGGTGCACGAAACCTACGAAACCATCACCGGCATCATCCATATTCTCCTTAGCATTCCAATTGTCCTCAGGTAGAGGCTCGGATAATACTAAGTGGAACTTGAAGTTCGGGAACTGCTCTTCAATCTGACGGAAATCGTCAAGGTAGAACAACTCGCGCTTAGAACGACCGCCGTACCAGTAGCTCACCTTACGGCCAGTCTTCAACGTGTGGAACAAGTGGAACAAATGTGAACGCATCGGCGCCATACCAGCACCACCACCGATATACAACATTTCCGCATCCGTCTCCTTAATGAAGAATTCACCATAAGGACCTGAAATAGTTACTTTATCTCCTGGCTTTTGATCAAATACGAACGAAGAACAAACCCCTGGGTTTACATCCATCCATCCGCCTTTCTTGCGGTCAAACGGTGGCGTTGCGATACGAATATTCAACATGATAATATTTCCTTCCGCTGGATGGTTGGCCATTGAGTACGCACGGAATAGTGGCTCTGGGTTAACCATTTTAAGATCCCACAATTTGAACTTATCCCACTCTGCTTGGAACTCGTCAGGAGCCTTACCCAATTTCGGGTGAGATGTAATATCAATGTTCTTGAAATCTACTGTTGTTGCAGGTACATCCACTTGGATATATCCACCAGCTTCGAAAGCTAGTGTCTCGCCTTCTGGAAGCTTCACCACGAACTCTTTGATGAAAGAGGCAACATTGTAGTTACTCACTACCTCACACTCCCACTTTTTAATACCGAAGATTTCTTCAGGTACTTTTACGTTCATGTCGTTCTTTACCTTAATCTGACATCCTAGACGCCAGTTATCTGCAATTTCTTTACGGTTGAAGAACCCGGTTTCTGTTGGAAGAATCTCGCCACCACCTTCGGTAACTTGACATTTACACATCCCACAGGTACCTCCACCTCCACAGGCAGATGGTAAGAAGATTTTCTGCTCACTCAGGGTAGTTAAAAGGGTTGTACCACTTTCTACCTCTACCTCATCTCCATTGATATTCAGCTTAACTGGACCGCTTGGGGATAGGCGCGCTTTTGCCTGTAAGAGTATGGTTACAAGGGCCAAGATGACCACTACGAAAACCGCTACTGCTGAAATGACTGTACTTGTTGCTAAAAACATGATGCGAACCGAATTATAATTTAATACCCATAAAGCTCATGAACGCGATACCCATCAAACCGGTAATGATGAAGGTTATACCTAAACCGCGCAATGGAGCAGGAACATTTGAATAACGGATTTTTTCACGGATGGCGGCGATGGCAACGATGGCTAGGAACCACCCTACCCCTGAACCCAAACCGTAAACGGCTGCTTCAGTGATGGTTCCGAATGCACGCTCTTGCATGAATAGTGAGCCACCTAGGATAGAACAGTTTACGGCGATTAAAGGCAAGAAGATACCCAAGGCACTGTAGAGTGCAGGAGCGAACGTCTCAACGATCATTTCGATTAATTGGACCATAGAAGCAATAACTGCAATGAACATGATGAACGACAAGAAGCTCAAGTCGACATCTTCAAAACCAGCACCTAGCCATTTGCCTAGGGCACCCGGCTGCAACACATAGTTCTCCAACAACCAGTTTACCGGTAAGGTAATGACCAACACAAAGGTCACGGCAATACCTAACCCCACAGCTGTTTTTACGGTTTTAGATACCGCCAAGTACGAACACATACCTAAGAAGTATGCGAAAATCATGTTCTCGATAAAGATCGAACGAACGAATAGATTGATTAATTCTTGAAACATGGCAGCTTAGTTTTCTTCAATGAGTTTAGTGTTTTTCGCACGTTGAGCCCATATGATTAGACCCACAACAATCAAGGCCATCGGAGGAAACAAGAAGAACCCGTTGTTGGCGTAAAACCCACCGTTGGCAATGTACCAGCTGTCAGGAATCACTTGGAAACCAAGTAATGCACCAGAACCTAGTAGCTCGCGGAAAAAGGCAACCGCGATTAAGATTACCCCATAACCAATAGAGTTGCCGATGCCGTCCATAAAAGATTTCCAAGGGCCATTAGCCAAGGCGAATGCTTCGAAACGCCCCATAATAATACAATTCGTGATAATCAAACCTACGAATACCGAAAGCTGCTTGCTCACGTCGTAAGCATATGCCTTAAGGAATTGGTCCACCAAGACAACCAAAGAAGCAACGACAACTAACTGAACGATGATACGAATTCGGTTAGGGATAAGGTTTCGTATTAAAGAGATAATCACGTTACCTGCGGCCATAACAAAAACAACTGAAAGCGACATTACTACCGCCGGCTCCAATTTTACTGTTATCGCAAGTGCTGAACAGATTCCCAAAACCTGTACGGTAATAGGATTGTTGTCGTTGAAAGGATCAGAAATGAGCTTTCTATTCTTCTTTGAGAATAACGACTCTTTTTGTTTTACTTCTGTACTCATGGGGATTAGATGTTTTTGAAGTATTCCGCGTAGGGAGCTAAACAGTCGGCCAACATATCGTTTACTCCATTAGAAGTGATAGTACCTCCAGAAATGCCATCTACTGCATAATCACCACTTGAGGTTCCTTGTTTAACAACTGAGATAGACTGGAATATGCCTGCTTCAGAAATTTTCTTCCCCGGGAATTGGTCCGTAAACATAGGCGTTGAAATTTCTGCGCCAAGACCTGGTGTTTCACTCTTGTGGCCAAAGTTGGCTCCAACCACCGTGTTCCCGTCTGCTTTCAAACTAACGAATCCCCATACTGGGCCCCAAAGGCCTTTACCACGCATCGGCACAATAAAGAAGGATTCGCCATCCTTATTCGCTACGTATAAAGGCACCTCACGTTCCATGTTTGAAGACTTAATAGCCTTAGCCATATCTACATTAAAACCTGTTTCGCGGTCTTCACTCACGACCTCTCCACCCTTAATAGTCAAAACCTTAGTGATAACTTCGTCATAAGCTGCTTGAGCTTGGCTACGATCTACCGCAACTCCTACTGAAGCCAAGATGCTTTGCATTTTTTCTTGCTTTACGTTGCTTTCCCGCTTCGATTTCAAACCGAGGGAGGCACCCGAAAGCAATACCGCCACTAATACTACCATGACAGTAGCAAATGTGTACGTATACCCGTTGCTGTTTACATTCATAGTTTAGGCTTTAAGCGTGAGCAACGCGTTTCGTACGGCGCTTGATATTGGCTTCTACCACGTAGTAGTCAATAAGCGGTGCCATAACATTCATAAATAGGATGGCCAACATAATTCCTTCTGGGTATGCTGGGTTGAATACGCGAATCATAATTCCGAAGAACCCGGCCAAGAAGCCGTAGATGTATTTACCAGTTTCTGTTTGAGCAGCACTTACAGGGTCGGTAGCCATGAAGACCATGCCGAATATAAAACCACCCAACATTAATTGGTGTAATGGATTTAATCCCATGAATTCATTTACTGCAAAGAGGTTAAAGATTCCTGCCATCACAAATCCACCTATAAAGAAGCTCAACATGATTTTCCAAGAACCTACTCCCTTAAATACAAGGAACAGTCCACCTAGAAGAATAAGCAAGGCTGATGTCTCTCCGATAGATCCTGGAATCAATCCCAAGAATGCGTTCATGAAAGAGTAGTGACCACCTGTACCGAACTGAGTCATCACTGCATCCGTAGCAGGATTTCCCATCCCTTGACCTACAGTAGTTGCAAGATCACCTAGCGCTGTAGCACCTGAATATCCATCTACTACTTCACCACCCTTGGTGTTGATCCATACTTGATCACCTGACATCCATGTTGGGTAAGCAAAGAACGCAAAGGCACGAGCCGTAAGCGCAGGGTTCAACAAATTCATCCCTGTTCCGCCAAATACCTCTTTACCGATCAATACGGCGAAGATTGTACTAATAGCCACCATCCACAATGGGATATCTACCGGCATGATCATAGGAATCAACAACCCTGAAACCAAGAAACCTTCATTTACCGGGTGGTTGCGCTTCCATGAGAAGAATATCTCCACACCCAAACCAGCAGCATAGGTCACAGTAATCAACGGGAGCATCTTCAATGCACCAAAGAGGAAGCTGTCTAAAAGTGCAGCTTCTTCACCGATGGCAGCGAAATGCAATCTACCAATGTTCCACATCCCAAATAGTAGGGCTGGAACCATGGCGAAGATTACCGTCACCATCGTACGTTTCAAATCAATTGCATCACGAACGTGTGCACCTGAGTGCGTCGTGTGATCAGGAACGAAAGCCATCGTCTCCAATGCGTTGTGCAATGGGTAGAGGATGTTTCTTTTGCCATCTTTTTCAACCAGCGGTCTAGTCTTGTCGAATATGTTTTGTACAAACTTCATAATATGGCTATTACATCATTTCTTTTCTCAAGTCATTCAAACCGTCGCGTACAATCTTCTGCAATGGTAACTTAGAAGTACAAGCGACTTCTGCAAGGGCGAAATCTTCTGGCACTACTTCGTAAATACCCAACTGCTCCATCTTTTCGATGTCTCTGATTAAGATGCTGCGAAGCAGTTGTTGTGGGAAGATGTCCATGGGAATGAACTTCTCGTACTCCCCGCTTACTACAAACGCGCGCTCTTCACCATGCATATTGGTGTCCAAATCGTATTTGCGGTTCGGAAACAACCATCCCCAGAAGGCACGGTTGGTAGAAAACTTACCAAAGCCTGGCAGTACCCAACCGAAGAATTCAGTTTGGTTTCCTTCAGGAATAGCTGTGAGTTGTGCTTTGCCGAAGCTCAAAAAGCCGTCAATAGCTTGTTGAGATCCCGTCAATACGTCACCCGAGATAATACGTGTGTTCTCTGCATTCATGTTCGCACTAATAAATCCATTTAGGCTTGCACCTTGTAACATCGTAGCATAGCCAGTGTTCATCGCTTTAGAACCTGTAATAGCTACTTTGTATTCTGGAGCGTATTCTCCTGTTAGGAAAGCACGACCAATAATAGGAAGATCTACTGCGTTCAATGTCCAAACCACGTCACCTTTGTTAATAGGTGCTGTCTTGGCAATCTGGGTACCAACCAATCCCTTTGGATGCTTTCCCGAGAATGAAATATGAGTAGCCCCTTCTACCTGAAGTTCAGTAACTGCTGGTACATCAGCATCGTGGCTCAGATATACTTTACCCGTTGTCATCAAGGTCAAGGCATTAATGGCAGCTTGTACTGCTTCACCTTTCCCGGCCAACTGGGTAGCTAAATCCCCATTTAAGGGTCCGCTCTGTATGCCGTTTACGAAGATGTCGCGAGGCTGCTCGTTCATGCTAGCCGCTACGCCATAAGGGCGAGTGGTGATGAAGGCACCAACACCTGTATTTGAGAAGTGACCTGCTGCAGCCTCACGATCTCCTCTATTAAGGTCGAACGCACAGTGATTGGCATAGCTAACCTCGCTATCTGCCAATAACAAAACAGCCAAGATTTTGCGCTTTGCTCCGCGTTTGATTTCTGCTACTTCTCCTGAAACAGGAGCACAAATTTTTACTTCTGGACGGTCTTTGTCGAATAACAAAGTATCACCCGCCAAAACTTTTGTTCCAGCTTTCACTGCCAATTTTGGCGTGATACCTGGAAAATCTAAAGGACTTACGGCGTAAGTTAAGGGGCTGTATTTCCCGAGATCGTTCGAAGAAGCTTCGCCGACCAACTTAATATCGTAACCTTTGCGAATCTTGAAGGTTTGAGACATCGTACTTTAAGTATGATTGTACGTTGCAAAATTAGAACACAGACAACTTTTAGCCACAAGAAATCGGTACTAATTGTACCTTAGACACCAATATTTTATTAAAATGTCTGTTCATAAGTCCTTGATATTAGTCATAGCGTTGTTTTATAAGGTATTAACAGGTCAAATCCTCACCGATACAGTGGCATTTGATTACCTCAAAACCGTGCAATTAAGCCCGGTAGGTGCACCTATGGACTTCGCTGCATATGAATTGGGCAAGAATAAAGGTCTAGAATTCAGCTTTGATGACATGGCCTATGAGTGGAACAACTACGGATATCGCATTCAACATTGTGATAAGAATTGGTACCCCTCAGACCTTTTAATCAATCAATATCTAGATGGATTTGATGGGAATTATTTGACCAATTTCGCCATCAGCCTCGGTACCTTCGTCCCGTATACACATTACAAAACGACAATCCCCAACGAATACATCCGTCCAAAGATTAGCGGAAACTATATGTTGGAGATCTTCCAAAACGATGACCCCGAAGACATAATCATTCGCCGTCGCTTCATCGTCTACGAACCCTTAGCTATTCCAGCGGCTGAGGTTGTTCGCGCGGTAGATATGGTAAATTTCAGTACGGAACAGCAAGTCAATGCCCGCGTGGCCCTGGCCGGCTACCCCATCCAAGACTTTTTTAACGACTTAGACCTCAGTGTCCTACAAAACCGCCGCTGGGACAATAGCCTCAATCGACTCAAACCGACCTTCATCAATGACGGCATGCTCGAATACAACTTTATGGGTGAAGGGTCTTTTGAAGGCGGTGTGGAGTTCCACACCTTCGATACAAAGCGATTAAATCAAGTGGGTATGGGCGTAAAAGTGAGCCAGCTAGATTCCTGTTGGCAAGTCTTTTTGGATGAAAAGAAAAACCGCAGTATCTCAGCGTATGGCTTTCAACCCGATATCAACGGGGGCCGATTAATCCAGCGCGCCGACGTGGGAAATCCAGATTTGGCCGGTGATTATTGCGTAGTGGAATTCTATTTTGAAAGTCCTGAGCTCGAGGTCCCTGTGTATGTTTTTGGCCAATTGACTAATTGGCAACTGCTCCCAGAATTCCGCCTAGAATACAATTATTCGCGCGGTGCATACTCGGGTAAAATCCTGCTCAAACAGGGCTACTACAACTACGTATTTGCCCACCCCAATGCCGAAGGTCAAGCCAGCACAGAGTTAACGGAAGGCACGCACTGGCAAACGAAAAACGATTACACTCTAATTTTATATAATCGCAGTATGGGACTGCGCTACGATAGAATAATTGGCTACCTTAAACCCTCGATTGTAAACCGATGAGAACACTCCTTTCACTTGGTTTCGCAACCTTTTCCACTGCCGCTTTCGCTTGGGGACTTACCGGCCACCGCATCATTGGACATATCGCGATGGACCACCTCAACCCTGAGGTCAAAAAGCACATTATCAAAACCCTCAATGGGGAAGATTTGGCCATGGTCGCGAACTGGATGGACTTCATTAAATCTGACCCTTCTTACGACAGTTTGAACGCGTGGCACTATTGTACCGTAGAATCTATCGACCACTTGGACCAGCACGAGCACCCCGATAAAGGTGATGTTTGGATGGCCATCAATAAATTGCTCAAGGAAATTGAAACACAAAACTATAGCGTGGACGAAGCATTCGCCTTGCGCGCCCTCGCCCACCTCATTGGTGATGTACACCAGCCGCTGCACTGTGGCAACGGCACCGACATGGGTGGAAACCAAGTAAAGGTGAAGTTCTTTAGGGAGAGCTCCAACCTCCACCGCGTATGGGATAGTGGACTCATCGATTATTGGAACATGTCGTACACCGAATACTCCACTTGGATCATGAGTTCCGTGACTCCGGAACATATTGAATCATGGAAAGGCACCACGACTAAGGATTGGGTGCGCGAGAGCGTGGAAATGCGCGAGCAATGTTACTTTACTATAGGCGATCCTGAACGAATGGGTTATCGATATGTCTACGACAACACCGAACTATTGCACTTGCGATTAGCTCAGGCAGGTGTACGCCTCTCGGACGCACTCAACCAAGCCTATGGTAAACGAGACTGAGAAAAAATTTTTGATAACTTAAAAAAAGCCGCCCCTCGGGGCGGCTTTTTTATGCTTCAGTAGCTACAAGTTCGAGCAGCTTCACGATAACATCGGTCGCACTCTCCATATCCTGTAGACTCACAAATTCATAGGGACTATGGAAGGCGTGCTCCCCAGCAAAAATATTAGGACAAGGAAGGCCCATGAAGCTTAGCTTCGAGCCGTCTGTACCTCCTCGGATCCTCGCCTTTCGAACGGGCAATCCACACATATCAATGGCTTTTTCTGCCAAGGCCACTACTTGAGGGTGTTTATCAAGAATCTCCTTCATGTTACGGTATTGCTCACTGATCTCGATCTCATAGCTGGTGCGCTTCACCGCCTTGGCTGCTTGTTTGGCGAGGGCATGAAGCAATTGGGCATATTCTTCTAAATCCTTTGAATCAAAACTGCGCAAGATCATTGTAATACGCACTTCTTCCACCCCACCTTTAATCTCGTACGGGTGCACGAAGCCGGCCTCGCCCTTCGTCGCTTCCGGCGCCCATTCTTGGCGCGGCAGTAAACTCAAAAACACACCGGCGGCCTTCAACGCATTACCCATCTTCTTGTGGGCATAGCCCGGATGGGTATTCGCCCCACGGAAAATCACGGTCGCCCCATCTGCGGAGAAGTTCTCGTCTTCAATAGAACCCTTGGTCGCACCGTCCATGGTATAGCCCCAAGCCGCACCTAATTTTTCTATATCTACATGATCCGCCCCACGGCCTATTTCTTCGTCCGGGGTGAACAACAGCTTCATCGTCGCGTGCGGCACCTCTGGGTATTTCATTAAATACGCAGCAGCAGCCATGATCTCAGCCACTCCAGCTTTATTGTCCGCACCCAACAACGTCGAACCGTCAGAGGTAATGATGGTGTGCCCTTCCATTTCTTTCAACGGCCCAAAAGCCTTTGGACCTATGACGATATCGCCCTTCGCTAGCACAATCTCCCCACCGTCGTAGTTTTGATGTAAGGTAGGCACCACCCCTACCCCACTGAATTCTGGCGAAGTGTCCATATGGGAACAGAAGCAAATGACAGGAGCACTTTCGTGACCTGTGGAAGCCGGGACCGTCGCATACACATAGCCCTTATCGTCCATGTGCGCGTCACTCACGCCGATGGCTAGCAATTCTTCAACGAGTACGCGTCCCAGATCTTTTTGCTTTTCCGTCGACGGCACCGTAGGGCTATGAGGATCACTCTGCGTATCTATTTGCACATAACGTTGGAATCTATCTAAGAGATCGGGGTATTTCATATGTCTGATTTTTGATGCAAGCTGCTCGGGTAAAACACCGTTCGTAGCATCGTTTCCCATATTATTCTAAGGTCTAGAAGCAGGGACCAATTTTCAATGTAATATACGTCCGCCCTTATGCGCTCCTGCAACAAGGCCTCATCCGCGCCCGGCCCACCACCGCGCAATCCTCTGCTTTGTGCTAAACCTGTCATCCCCGGCTTCGCCCAATGGCGTATGCGGTAATTTTTAACGAACGAACTATACGATTCCACATCCTCGCTCGTGTGCGGGCGTGGCCCCACCAAACTCATCTGTCCCGCCAAAACGTTGAAAAGTTGTGGCAGCTCGTCCCAACCCATCTTGCGCATCCAACGCTGCAATCCGTTGGAATCGCCCGTGGACGGATTGATTGTCTGAAACTTCAAGACTTTAAACGGTCTTCCTGATAAACCTACACGCTCTTGAATGAATAAAGGCTTCACGCCCGATAAGAGCAAGAGGAATGCCGAAATTGGAAAAACCCAAGATAACAATACTACGATGCCTACCAGGGTAAAAACCAAATCAAACAATCGCTTGAGTAACGCGTTCGACCACAATAACAAAGGTTCACTGCGCCAGGAGAACACTGGAATACCTTCCAGGGTAGACATATTCATCTGACCGGCATAATGAGCCCCCATATCGGGAAGGTAGCGGAATCGCACGCCGCGCATTTCTGCCCAGCGCTCCGCCTTTTGGTATTGCTCTGAGGCCGGTGATAAAGCACATATAATTTCGTCAATGTTTAGGTTTTCGTCCAAAGTTCCAGCATCGGCCCCAACATAAGTCCAGCCCAATTCCGGGCGGTGGTTCGTGAGCGCAATGAACGCGTCGGCCGTGGCATGGCTACCCAATAAATAGAACCTACGTTGCCATTTCCCAGCAGCCATTTGACGGCGGAGATAAGCCACATAAAATAATCGGCTCAACCAAGCGAAGGCATAAAATGCACTGAAGAAGACCGCTAAGAACAGGCGGCTATAATAATATCCTTTGAGCCCTACGACGATAATCGCTAGAATGGCAAACTGTGCCAGGGCCGCTTGAAGTAATTGGCCCGTGACATTGCGCTGCTCCAAACCCGCCGTATAAGTAAAACTTTCCGACCAGCGGCCCACGACTAGCCAGCTCACTCCGGTCAGCACCCAAAGCTGTAAGTAGTAGTTGTAATATTCTGGATTCGAAATGCGTAGATCCTCAAAGCGCCACCATCCGACTAACGCAAATAGGACAACAATCAGCAACAAATCTGTCGTGAGTGTGAGTATTCTGTAAATATTTGCGCTCTGATTCTGCATAAACGACGCTGAAAAGATACTTACTTTTACAACGATGAGCACAACCCAAAGCCCTATTGTGTATGCCAACGGTATTGGACCGGATCGCGCCGCAGTCCTTGCGGAGGAGCTTGGGATTCGTACAATAAGCCAAATGCTCGAGCACTACCCCTTCCGCTATGTGGATAAAAGCAGTTTTTCCACAGTGGCTGGATTGACCGCATTTGGCGGCGAGGTGCAAATCAAAGGGCAAATCACTGGATGGGAAACTGTTGGAACAGGTAAGCAAAGCAGATTGGTAGCGTATTTCGAGGACTCTACCGGTGAAATAGAATTGGTTTGGTTCAAAGGAGCCAAGTGGATTTCGCGTTCCCTCAAGGCCAATATTCCGATTGTTGTGTACGGTAAAGTCAATGATTTCAAGGGTAAGAAGAGTATTCCCCACCCTGAAATGTACGCCCCTGAGACGCAGCAAAGTTCGACCTTGGAACCTGTGTACTCTACCACTGATAAACTCACCAAAAAAGGCCTTCATTCCAAAGGATTGGGCAAGGTCATTTATGGGATATTAAAAACAGAATTGGACCATATCCAAGATCCCTTGACCGAAGCTTTTCGCACGAAACACGGGCTCATCGGATTGCCCCAAGCCCTTCAGTGGATTCACTTCCCTAAAAGTATCGAACACCTCGAAGCCGCAAAAAAACGAATCAAGTTTGACGAGTTCTTCTTTTTGCAACTGACCCAATTGCGCAATAAAATGCGCCAGAAAACGGGCATCAAAGGCTATGCTTTCGATGAGGTGGGCCAGACTTTTTTAAACTTCTACGAAAACCACCTTCCCTTCGAATTAACGGGTGCGCAAAAGCGTGTGGTGAAAGAAATCCGGGCAGATGTCCGCACGGGCGCCCAGATGAACAGGTTACTTCAGGGCGATGTGGGCAGTGGTAAAACCATTGTGGCACTTTTGGCCATGTTACTAGCCATAGACAATGGCTACCAAGCGGCCTTGATGGCGCCCACAGAAATCTTGGCCACCCAACATTATCAAGTCTTGAGAGAATTATGCTCTTCAGCCGGCATTTCTATAGCTCTGCTCACCGGAAGTTCCGTAGCTGCCGAACGCGCCTCCGTTCACCAAAGTCTAGCGGACGGAAGCCTATCCATCCTTGTAGGGACCCACGCCCTCATTGAACCTACAGTAAGGTTTGCTAACCTTGGCCTCGCCGTCATCGATGAGCAGCATCGTTTCGGGGTGGCACAGCGCGCCAAGCTTTGGAAGAAAAACGAGCACCCGCCGCATGTATTGGTGATGACTGCTACGCCTATTCCACGCACCCTCGCCATGAGTATCTATGGGGATTTAGACGTGAGTACCATCGATGAGCTACCACCGGGAAGAAAACCCATACAGACCCATCATCTTTACGATAAAAATCGCCTCAAACTCAATGGTTTTATGCAACGTGAAATTGCCAAGGGACGTCAAGTCTATGTAGTATTCCCGTTGATTGAGGAGAGCGAAAAATTGGACCTTAAAAACCTTCAAGATGGCTACGAACAACTCATGCGAGATTTCCCTCGACCACAATACGAAATAGCGGTCGTGCACGGGCGCATGAATTCAGTGGAAAAGGAAGGTGAAATGCAGCGCTTCGCCAAGGGCAAGGCGAACATTTTAGTCGCTACAACAGTTATTGAAGTCGGAGTTAATGTGCCAAATGCCAGTGTGATGGTGATTGAAAATTCAGAGCGTTTTGGGTTAAGCCAATTGCACCAGCTGCGCGGACGTGTTGGCCGCGGATCGGAAGCGAGTTACTGTGTGCTGGTCTCCTCCTTCAAGCTCACCGGGGATGCAAAAACGCGTTTGGAGACAATGGTTCGCACACAAGATGGGTTTGAAATCGCCGAAGTGGACATGCAATTGCGCGGTCCTGGAGATATGATGGGGACTAGACAGAGTGGCCAATTATCTTTTAAGCTAGCCTCCCTCACCGGAGATGGATCGCTCTTAGCTTGGACACGGTATATCGTGGAACAATTATTGCTCGAGGACCCGCAATTGGACCGACCAGAACACCAAACCATAAGAGACCACTGGGCTGGATTATATAGGCACCAGTGGGGATGGAACCGAATATCATAAGATGGCAGAACGTATATCCCAATTCTTGAAAACCTACCACCAATTGCTGGTGCAAACAGGCGGATACACTTTTTTGCGCTCGAATCTGCTCAAACTAGGTGCCTCCATTATCATGATCATTGGTCTGTTTTACTTGATTGACGGATATATTATTAACATTGACGAGGCGATGGATTGGGCGACCAAAATCCTTTCTCCAGCCGGGTTAATTGGCTTATTCTTTTTCAGCGAGGTTTCTTTTGGTTTCATCACCCCAGAACTCCTAATCGTATGGGCGGATGAAACGTTACATCCAAGATGGACTCTCATTTTATTAGCCTCATTATCTTATGTTGCAGGTATTGCTTCCTACTTTTTGGGGCAATATTGGGCGACGCGTAAAGTAGTACGAGAGCGATTCCTTGAACGTCATAAGAATACGTTGGAACAACTACGTCGATTCGGCGGATTGCTCATCATTCTGGCCGCACTTACACCGCTACCCTATCCCATCGTGTGCCAACTCAGCGGCATGAATAAATATCCATTCAAATATTTCGTGTGGATTACTCTTGTAAGATTCCTCAGATTTGGACTCTATGGCGCCCTACTCTTTTCTGCCTTTTAAAAGGCTTGCATTGCTCTTTGCTTTTGCGGCGCAAAGTGTACCTTTGGATCTGATTCGAATTTTGCGCGCATGAAGATTTCATACCGTTGGTTAAAGCG
>CETE01271790.1_pt1 | contig 13329 bp, 11 predicted proteins | sample 531241 | NCBI WGS metagenome assembly CETE01 (sample SAMEA2622336, study PRJEB7988) | marine metagenome | biome: marine biome (ENVO:00000447); feature: deep chlorophyll maximum layer (ENVO:xxxxxxxx); material: "saline water (ENVO:00002010), including plankton (ENVO:xxxxxxxx)" | depth 30 m
CTAACAGGCGGCGAGCCTCTTGTTAGAAAGAATTTGCTATGGCTTATTGAAAATCTCTCAGAAAAAATGGGTAATACAAATCTAGAAGAAATTACAATTACAACAAATGGTAGCCAGCTAGTAAAATTTGCAGCAGATCTTGCCAAGAATAATATCAAAAGAATTAATGTATCCATAGATACGCTAGATGATATTCTATTCAAAAAAATAACTAGGTGGGGTATTTTATCAAAAGTTCTCGATGGAATAAAAGCCGCCCAAGATGTAGGTATTCGGGTTAAAATTAATACCGTTGCTTTAAAGGGTATAAATGATCAAGAGATACCATCAATTATAAAGTGGGCACATACTAATGGAATGGATATTAGTCTTATTGAAACAATGCCGATGGGAGATATTGATGGTGATAGAACAGAGAATTACTTACCGCTGTCTGAGTATAGAAATTTCTTGGAAAGGGAACTAACTTTAACTCCCTCTAATTATAATACTGGTGGACCATCACGTTACTATAACTGTCAGGAGACAGGCGGCATACTTGGACTAATTACGCCTCTTAGTCATAATTTTTGTGCTGACTGTAATAGAGTGAGGATAACATCAACGGGAAAAATGTATATGTGTTTAGGTCAAAATGACTCAGCTGATTTCAATAAATTAATGCGAAGTGGCGCATCAGATAGAGAAATTATACGACTAATACACCACTCAATAAATTTAAAGCCAAAAAGTCATGATTTTAGGATTGATAAATATAATAATGCTCCCGCTGTAGATAGACACATGTCTGTCACCGGTGGTTAGTTAAGACGTTAAATCACTGTTAGCAACTTCTTCGGTATAATTTAGTGGTAATGCCGTCGTATATTTAATTTGCTCCATTGAGAAACTTGTTGAGACATCAGTTAGATTAATTCTCTCTATAAGATTTTTATAAAATCGATCGAAGGCGGAGATATCAGGTACAACAACTCTCAATAAATAGTCAATATCCCCAGCCATCCGATAGAACTCTACTACCTCAGGAAAATAGTTTATGATTTTTTTAAATTCAGACAGCCATTCATTATTATGTTCATTTGTTTTAACTGCGACAAAAGCGGTAACATCCGCATTTATTTTCTTTGGGTTTAATATCGCAACACGTTTTGAAATTACTCCTTCTTTTTCCATTCTTTGTATTCTTCGCCAGCAGGGAGTTGAAGATAAAGCAACTTCGGCTGAAATATCTGATACAGACATGGTACAATCCTCTTGAAGAAGGTTTAGTATTTTACGATCGATCCTGTCTAGTTTTGTTGCCATATTAAGACCTCTAGTAAATTAGTAATATATTTTATTTATATTAATATTATAGTATTTTGTTCTAATTTCAAATATTATTTGCTATTTTATAGTAAAATTTGCTAAAAATAAAATCAATCTCAAATTATTTATATATTAATAATTTTCTTGTATTAATAACAGACTAGTATACTTTCAAAATTTATTTAAAAATTTGATTTGTAATTTATATATCAGACATAAAAGATGACCAAAGGCAGTTCAATAAATACTTTAAAGGCGTCACTACCAAGAGGCTTACGAGACATAAGAAACTCCGAATTAAACCTTATCAAAGGTCTAACATCGAAGATTATTCCAGTTTACGAGTCATATGGTTTTGAAGAATTATCAACGCCCTCTTTTGAGTATACTTCGGCACTTGGTAAATTTCTACCAGACTCTGATAGGCCAAATGCTGGTGTATTTTCATTTCAAGATGATGATGAAAAATGGCTATCATTGAGATATGATTTAACATCGCCATTAGCAAGGTATGTCGCAGAAAATTATGATAAAATCACCAAACCCTATAAGAGATATCAGCTTGGGAATGTGTGGCGTAATGAAAAACCAGGACCGGGCCGATACAGGGAATTTTTACAATTAGATGCGGATATTATAGGATCAAACTCATATGGGGTTGATGCTGAACTAATTATGCTATCTGCTGACTCCATGAGTTCGATTGGTCTAAGTGACGAAAATTACAACATAAGAGTTTCAAGTAGAAAGTTATTGGATGCCATTCTCGAACTCGTTTCAGATTCTGAAGATATTGACGAAGCTCGAAGGTTAACAATACTTAGGGCAATTGATAAGCTTGATCGTATTGGTATTGATGGGGTTCAAAAATTATTATCTGAAGGTAGAAAAGATGAGTCAGGTGATTATACAATTGGAGCAAAGCTGCAAAAAGATAGTATCTCGAAAATACTCGATTTTATTTCGATAGACTCACAAAGTAGAGATGGATTTATCAGCCAAGCTATTGAGCTTGTAGGTGAAAATGACCTTGGACAATCGGCGATTGAGGAATTAAGGGGTATAAACAATATCTTGGACAAGTTAAGTTATAATAAATCTGTTGTTTTTGATAGTTCAATTGTAAGAGGTCTCGAATATTATACAGGTGTAATTTTTGAGGCGAATTTGCTATCTAGGGATAATGAAAAAAATCTCCCAGTTATTGGCTCAGTTGGTGGAGGTGGTAGATATGATAAGTTGATATCAAGGTTTCGAAAAGATCAAGTTGGTGCTAGTGGCTTTTCGATTGGCATAAGCCGTCTTTGTACTGTGATGCAAATGATGGGCTTTAATATATCGGAAGAAAATTATGGACCAATCCTCATCTTAAATATGGATAAGGATTATGAGTATAGCTATTATCAAATGGCAAAAGAGCTTCGTGCATCCGGTATTAGGGCTGAGGTTTACCTGGGTACAGCGGGCATGAAGGCTCAAATGAAATATGCGGATAAGAAAGGTTCACCATTGGTCATTATTGAAGGTACGGTTGAACGAGAAAAAGGTATTGTAACCATTAAAAACCTAATAAAGGGAAAAGAAGTATCAGCAACAATAGGAAGCAGGGATAATTGGATCAAAAATGATGAGATCCAATTTGAAGTAATAAGAAGTGAGATCGTAAAAGAAATCTCACAAATTCTGAGAAAAAAATAAAACTTGAATATGCATAAAGAAATGGACAAAGATCCTGCCTCAATTAGAGAATTTTTTATCAATAAAGGATATACATTCTGTAATCCAGCAATGACAATACCGGCTGATATTGTTATGAACTTTATGGGTGAAGATGTAAGGAACAGACTACTTTTCACAAGTTCTCCTGGTGGAGATGAGTTATGCTTGAGACCGGATTTTACACTGCCACTTGCCATCAGCTATATAAATAATGAATTACAATCAAATAAGTTTGTGTACGATGGTTATGCATTCAGATTTCCGTCAATAAATGAAAAAACAAGATATTGCCCTGAGTTTAGACAAATAGGTATAGAGAATTTTGGGGATAAAAATAAGATAGATGCTGAGGGTGATGTCATATCTCAGGCTTATGAAATACTTTCATCGTTTTATGATGATCATTTAGAAATAAAGATCAGTGATATCTCAATGTTTTATCAGTTACTTGATCATCTAAACATTGATACACACCTATTCAACAGATTCAGAAGACTCTATTGGAGAGGACTTAGTGCGACTGAGATAAAAGACTCAATAAAAAAAATTATCAACACACGATTTGATATCAAGCCACGCTTAGATCTCATCGAAGAGTATAAGAATAATAACTTATCCAGCATTGCATTCATTCAAAAATTAGCTGGATATGACGATTTGTCTGTATTTTCAGGAAGGCAGCCAGATGATATTGTAAAAAGATATATAGATAAATCAGAACTCAGCAATAATAATGCAATTAACGACACAGTAATCGAGCAAATAACGGAATTTTTGTCTATTAAGGGGAATATTTCCAAAATAACCCAATTATTGGATAATTTTCAGAAAAAATATCATATTGATTTTGCAGAAGGGATTGAAAACTTAGAAAATCGAATAAAAATTTTGAGAAAAAATCAAATACCAACGGATATGATTGAATTCAATGCAACATTATCTCGGAAAGTCGAATATTATACAGGTTTGGTATTTGAAGTCAGAATGAAAAATAAAAATAAAAATGAGCCAATTGCAATAGGGGGTCGTTACGATAAAATATTTGAACAGCTAGGATCTAAGGATCCCATTCCAGCTGTTGGATGTTCGATTTACGTCGATCGATTATTATTTGATGAGGGTAATAATGAGTCGTGAGCTAATTTTAGGTATTCCAAATAAGGGTAGGATGCAAAAACAAACAGTAGACTTTTTTACATCAAATGGTCTTGAAATTGAGCGTGGTAGCGGAGACCGAGGCTATACAGGTAATTTTATTGGATATGATAATATTAATTTGATTTTCCTTTCACCAAAAGAAATTTCACTCGAACTTATGAAAGGGTCAATAGATTTAGGAGTTACTGGTTTAGATTTGGTTAATGAATATGTGCATTTACCTGATATGAATACACTCAACTTACTTGAGCTTGGTTTCGGTAAGGCTGATGTAGTTATTGCAGTTCCAGTTTCATGGGTTGATGTTGTGAGTATTAATGACTTAGAGGATGTCATTTATAACTTCAGATTATCTACTGGCAAGAGGCTCAGAATTGCAACAAAATACCCAAATATCTCCCGTAATTTTTTTGAAAAAATTGGTTTGTCTGATTACCTACTTGTTGATAGTCATGGAGCGACTGAGGGTGCTCCAGCATATGGTTCTTCAGAAATAATAATCGATATAACAAGTACAGGATCAACATTAGCTGCAAATCAATTAAAAAGAATAGACTTAGGTACTATACTTGAAAGTCAAGCATGCCTCTTTTCTGGGCTAAATAAGAATTGGAGCAAGGATAAGACTAGAATACTTTCTGAGCTACTTGCTTTTTTGGGCTCTGATGATGCGCACATATCCAAAATTGTAAGCTCATTATAGAATAAAAAAAACCCTCTCTTTAGAGAGGGTTTTAATGTTTTTTGGGATATCGGTTGATTACATCATACCACCCATACCACCCATACCACCCATGTCAGGCATTGCAGGCATAGCCGGTTTGTCTTCAGGAAGATCGCCGATCATTGCTTCTGTGGTAATAAGTAAGCTTGCTACTGACGCGGCATCTTGAAGAGCTGTTCTTACAACTTTAGTTGGGTCGATAATTCCAGCTTTCACAAGATCTGTATATGTTTCTGTCTGTGCATCAAAGCCAAAGCTGTGAGCATTATTCTCTAATACTTTAGAAACAACGATTGATCCTTCAACACCAGCATTTTCAGATATTTGTCTAATTGGAGCTTCTAGGGCTTTTAGAACAATATTTATACCTGCTTGTATATCAGCATTTGCATCTGTGAGTGCTTTTACTGCTTTTGTACATCTAAGTAATGCAACTCCACCACCCGGCAGGACACCTTCTTCTACTGCTGCTCTTGTCGCATTGAGTGCATCATCAACACGATCCTTTTTTTCTTTCACTTCGATTTCTGTTGCGCCACCGACTTTGATCACTGCAACACCACCTGAAAGTTTAGCAAGACGTTCTTGCAACTTCTCTCTATCATAATCGGATGTTGTATCTTCGATCTGCGTACGAATTTGGCTAACACGAGCTTCGATATCCTTCTTCGTTCCAGCTCCATCAATGATTGTAGTTTCCTCTTTTGTGATGGCAACTCTCTTTGCGCTTCCCAGCATCTCTAGTGACACATTTTCGAGTTTGATACCAATATCTTCAGAGATTACTTGTCCACCTGTTAATATTGCAATATCTTCAAGCATTGCTTTTCGTCTGTCACCAAAACCTGGAGCTTTCACTGCAGAGACTTTCAGGCCGCCACGCAATTTATTGACAACAAGAGTAGCAAGTGCTTCACCTTCCACATCTTCAGCAATGATAAGTAATGGTTTACCATTTTGAACAACTTGCTCAAGAATTGGTAACATTGGCTGTAGAGTTGATAACTTCTTTTCAAATAGCAGAATGTATGGGTCTTCTAGGTCACATATCATTTTTTCTGCGTTCGTAATGAAGTATGGCGATAGATATCCTCTATCAAATAGCATCCCTTCAACTGTATCTAACTCAAACTCAAGAGCTTTTGATTCCTCTACTGTAATGACACCATCATTACCAACAACTTGCATTGCTTCAGCAATTTTTTCACCAATAATGAGTTCACCATTTGCGGATATAGTACCAACTTGTGATACCTCATCAGAACTCTTAATTTTCTTTGATTTACTTGTTAGATCTTTTATTGCAGCAGCAACAGCAACTTCTACGCCTCTTTTCAGATCCATTGGGTTCATGCCAGCGGCAACTGCTTTTACGCCTTCTTTCACAATTGCTTGTGCAAGAACTGTAGCTGTCGTAGTTCCATCACCTGCAACATCATTTGTTTTTGACGCAACTTCACGAAGCATTTGAGCGCCCATATTCTCAAACTTATCTTGTAGCTCAATATCTTTAGCTACGGTTACTCCATCTTTTGTTATTCTTGGTGCGCCAAATGATTTATCTAAGACAACATTACGACCTTTTGGTCCAAGTGTCACTTTAACAGCATCCGCAAGTATGTTGACGCCATCTAGCATCCTATCTCTTGCCTCTGCCGAAAATTTTACTTCTTTTGCAGCCATTTTTTTTCTCCTCTTTATATAATTATTCTACAATACCCATGATGTCAGACTCTTTCATTATCAAGAGTTCTTCACCATTAACGTTTACTTCTGTACCAGACCATTTTCCAAATAAGATCTTGTCACCTTTTTTAACATCGAGAGTAACTCTATTTCCGTTATCATCTCTTTCACCGGGGCCAACCGATACAACTTCACCTTGACTTGGTTTTTCTTTGGCGGTATCTGGAATTATAATGCCACCAGATGTTTTTTCATCTTCATCGACTCGGCGTACTAATACACGATCATGCAAAGGACGAAAGCTCATTTCATTTTCTCCAATTTAATTACTGTTAATAATAGCACTCACCCTATTCGAGTGCTAAGAAAGATATATGTTTTGTAGTTATATTTGTCAATAGCTTTAACTGTAAATATAAATTTCACCAAGTCCATAGGCGCAAACCCTTATTGAAATATTAATCAATACCCTCTAATAATAAACATCAGATCACTTTTAACTGAGAAGACAATGACCAAGCCAAATTTAAGTGAAATAACAGACACTTACTCACTAATTCTCTGCGACATTTGGGGCGTTGTACATAATGGTAATAACATTTACCCAGAAGCAGTTAATACACTTTTGGCCTATTTAGAAGCAGGTGGCAACATATGTCTCATTACAAATGCACCTAGAAGGTCTGATGCTATAAGAGATTATTTGTTAAATATGGGAGTCGCGCCTGATATTTGTAACACTATCGTATCATCAGGAGATTGCTCATATGCTTGGCTTTCTTCGATAGTAGATCGTCCGTTGTTCCATATTGGACCAGAAAAAGACAACTCCCTATTTGTGGGATTAGATTTAAAAAAGGTGAATGAATTTGAATGTCTTGAATGCATATGTACTGGATTTTTCAATGAATATATAGAGTCGATTAGTGACTATCAGAAAATATTAGAGACTCTCCTTGAGAGGGGTATTGTTATACATTGCGCTAATCCAGATTTGTATGTCAATAAAGGCAGTGTACGCCTTCCTTGCGCAGGCTTAATTGCACAGTCTTATTCACAGATGGGTGGCAAGGTTGTATACTTTGGGAAACCGCACCACTATATTTATGATTTAGCGCTTGAGACAGCAAATCAGTCAATGCGTAAGACCGTATCAAAAGATAGTATTTTAGCTATCGGGGATGGCTTAAATACTGATATTGCAGGTGCTAGTAACTTTGGAATAGACTCATTCTTTATTATCAACGGTGTTCATGAAGCGGAATTTAAAAAAAATAATGATACATCTGAAATTGACATCGAGAGCGTAAGAGATTACATCAGTAAGTACTATACCAAGATTGCAGTTCCAAAGTTCGTTATGAATAGCTTGAATCTGTTATAAAACCACCACTATAAACGATGAAAATTATAAAAAACTACAGAAATATAGAGAAAAGCGATAGGGGATCTATAATTGCAATCGGAAATTTTGATGGTATTCACAATGGACACAAAGCCCTAATCAATAACATAATTGAGCTTTCCAAAACCATGGGTAAAAAAACAGGAATTTGCACTTTTAACCCACATCCCAAAAATTTTTTTGCTAATGGTCAAACTATAAATCAGATCACTTCTCAAGAATTAAAACACGAAATTTTTAAAAAATTAGGAATCGATATACTGTACGAAATAGAATTTAACAACGAGCTATCAAGAATGTCCCCCGATGAATTCTTTCATAATATATTGATTGACGGTCTTGGGGTTAGCCATGTCACAGTAGGATCTGATTTCAAATTTGGTCATAAAAGAAGTGGAGATTCAAGTTATTTAAAGATGCTATGTGAAGCCAGGGGTATTAGTTTCCAATCCATTGAGAAGCAGAAAGACGGCAATTCACAGACATATTCATCTTCTAGCATTCGAGATTTCATATCGCAGGGTGATATTGCTAATACAACAAGATTCTTGGGTTACTATTGGTTCATTGATGGGCTAGTAATAAAGGGTCAGAACAAAGGTACGGATATGGGATTTCCAACAGTAAATCTGCGTTTGAATAAGTCAATTAAGCTGGCACATGGAATATATGCAACCAATATCTACTTTAACGGGCAAAAGTATGGTGGTGCATCATATTTTGGAACTAGGCCTACATTTGATGGGGAGGAAGAATTTCTTGAAACTTACATATTTGACTTTAATGATGATCTGTACGGAAAATCTGTGAGAGTTGAATTTATAGATTTTATAAGAGGCGATATGAAATTTTCGGATAACATCGAGCTGGCAAAGCAGATGGAAATTGACTGTGGTAATGTGTTAAATAAATTGCAAAATTACGACAAAAATCTTAGTTTATTAGAAAAATAGTAGAGTTTAGTTAAGCTTATGAATAAAAAAGAAAATGGTGAAATAAATTGGGCGGAAACAATTTTATTGCCCAATACAGAGTTTCCAATGCGCGCAAATTTGCCTGATGCCGAGCCTTTACTTCTTAAAGATTGGAACGACATTGATATTTATGCAAAAAATAGAGAAATTAGCAAAGGAAATAAAACCTTTACACTTCATGATGGCCCACCCTATGCCAACGGCAACCTCCATATTGGCCATGCTTTAAATAAGATTCTCAAAGATTTGATCGTGAGATCAAAATTTATGATGAATTATAATGTATCTTACATCCCTGGATGGGATTGTCACGGCCTGCCAATTGAGTGGAAAGTGGAGGAGAAATATAGGAATAAAGGCATGGATAAGGATGCAATTCCAATAAATGATTTTCGCGATGAATGCAGGGATTTCGCTGACCATTGGATTGGGATACAAAAAGATGAGTTTAAACGATTGGGAGTTATTGGGGATTGGGATAATCCATACACAACAATGAAATTTAGGTCAGAAGCTTTGATTGCAAAAGAGTTACTAGGAATTGCTATGCAAGGAGCTCTTTACAGGGGATCAAAGCCAGTAATGTGGTCTGTCATTGAAAAAACTGCTCTTGCGGAAGCTGAAGTTGAATACCTTGATTATACGTCTGATGCTATATGGGTCAAATTTGATCTAAATTTCAAGAAATCTTTCGGCAGCGATACCCAAAATTATAAAATACCCGAAAATACCTCAATTGTAATTTGGACAACCACCCCATGGACAATTCCTGGAAACAGGGCAATTTGCTTTTCATCAAATATTTCATACAGCCAATATGAAGTTCAAGCAACAGATGGTGAAGTCTGGGCAAAGCAAGGGGATAATTATATTATTGCAGACTCTCTAGTTGATGAAGTTATGGGGATGGCGAAGGTGATAAAGTATAAAAAAATTAGCGGGATTCCGGCAGATCTTTTAAAAAGATTAATTTGCAAGCATCCATTTCATAATCTCCTAAAGGGATTTAATTTTGATGTCCCATTGTTGGATGGCAACCATGTGACAGATGACACTGGTACAGGTTTTGTTCATACAGCCCCCGGACATGGTATTGATGATTTTGAGATCTGGATGAAAAATAAGAAAAATCTTGATGAACAAAATATTGATAGCGCTATCCCATACACAGTAAATGAGGATGGGGCCTTTGATGAAAATATCGATGGTTTTGATGGCGTTTGGGTATTTGACAAAAATGGAAAAAAAGGTAAAGCAAATGAACATGTCATCAGTAAATTAGTTGACACCACATCTATTATTTCACGTAGGCGCTTTGAGCATCAATATCCTCATTCTTGGCGGTCAAAAAAACCTGTAATTTTCCGTAACACCCCTCAGTGGTTTATTTCGATGGAGGATAATAAAACGGATGGTTTGCGGTCAACTGCGCTCAGATCAATCAATGATACAGTTTTCTATCCACCAGCGGGAAAGAATAGGCTGCACTCGATGATTGAAACAAGGCCAGATTGGGTTTTATCAAGACAAAGAACATGGGGTGTGCCAATCGCATTATTTGTAAATAAGAAAACAGGTATTTTTATTCCAAATAAAGAATTTGATAAATCTGAATTGTTAATTGATCAAATTTATAAAATTTTCTCCGAAGAGGGTGCAAATGCCTGGTTTAAGGAAAATGCAAAAGAGAGATTCCTTGATGGGGTTGTTGATAATCAGGATGAATGGGAAAAAGTTGATGATATATTGGATGTTTGGTTCGAGTCGGGTACGACTCACGCCTTTGTTTTGGAAAATAATCCTGAAACCACTTGGCCTGCAGATATGTACTTGGAGGGAAGCGATCAACACAGAGGATGGTTTCACTCATCTTTACTCGAGAGTAGCCTGACTCGAGGTCGTGCGCCTTATAAATCTGTTTTAACTCATGGTTTCACAATGGATAAAGACGGTAGAAAGATGTCCAAGTCTCTTGGAAATGTTATATCTCCCCAAGATATTGTAAAAAAATATGGAGCAGATATTTTAAGGCTCTGGGTAGCATCCACAGATTATAGTGATGATCAGCGAATTGGTGAAGAGATCCTAAAGTCAATTATTGAAGCGTATAGAAAGATTAGAAATACGATCAGGTGGATGTTGGGTGTATTATCAAATTACGATCAGAATTGGGTTTATGACTACGAGGATTTAGACGAATTAGAGAAATATATGTTGCACAGCTTGACAAAACTTCAAAAGGACGTCCAGGATGCTTATGAAGCCTATGACTATAGGAAAGTGACCACATTACTCGTGAATTACATAAACTTGGATTTATCAGCCTTTTATTTCGATATCCGTAAAGATTCTCTCTATTGTGACCCTCATTCAAGTGAAAAAAGAAAATCTTCGCTCTACATAATAAACATTATATTCAAAACAATTTCAAAATTATATGCACCAATCTTAAGCTTTACAATGGATGAGGTCTGGAAAAATTATCCATTTGCCCAAGATAGATCGATTCACTTATCAAGATTTGAGTTGGTGAATGACCAATGGAGTAATGATGAGATAAACTCAAAGTGGAATGATGTAAGAAAATTACGTAAGACTGTAACTGCTGCGCTGGAGATAAAAAGGCGAGATAAAGAAATTGGGTCAAGCCTAGAAGCAGGCATTAAAATATATCTGAATGATAAAAATCTGCTAGCTGCAGTAAGTGATATCGATTTAGCTGAAATTTGTATCACCAGCAGCTTTGAATTAAAAAATAAAAAACCTGACAATAGTTGTTTTGTTTTAGATGAGCAGCCTGAAATCGGCGTGATTGTTCACACTGCTAGCGGTAAAAAATGTAAGAGGTCATGGAAGATTACTCAGGACGTAGGCCTAGATGCGGAATATCCAGAATTATCCAAGAGGGATGCGGATGCGGTACGTGAGTTTCTGAGTTTGAGCCAAAATTAGTATAGATGAATAAAAACATCTTTAGACTTTTGAGGGAATATAGAAGAGAGATTACTATCTTTGCCGGTTTATTTATCATAGATAGGCTTGTAAAAATGTATTTGTTAAATTTTCTACAAGAAAGCCAATTAAATTCATTTAGGCTTAATAACTTCTTTGAATTGGTTCTCGTTTGGAACAAAGGCGTAAGTTATGGTCTTTTTCCACAGCAGGGTTATCTGGGTCAATTGCTCATAGTATTTATTTCATTAATTATTTGTGCTTGGATAGCAAAATTTATAATTAACTCGGATATAAGATATCGTAAAATAACATTAATATTAATTCTAGCGGGTGCAACTTCGAACATAATTGATAGGTTGATTTATGGAGCTGTAGCTGATTTTTTTCACTTTGAAATTGCCAGTTATAGTTGGTATGTCTTTAACATTGCGGATATGTATATAGTTGGTGGGCTAATAATATTGATATATGCGTTTATTTATCCTAACATTAAAAATAAGCCCTTAAAAAAATAGAATCTGTTATGTGTGCGAACAAATTATATCGATATTTACCTCTTCTACTTATCATTTTATTGACAGGTTGCGGTCCATCGTTGAAGGAGTTTGTGTCAACCTCATCGACCGGTAACGCATTCCAAGCTGGGCCACCCGATGAATTTTTAACGGTAACAAAAAAACCATTAGAAATGCCGCCGGATTTTCTCTTGAGACCACCATCCGAAGATCAAATTACATTTATAGACGAGCAAAGAAATTTATCGGAAGAAGCGATTTTTGGAAAGATTGAGGATAATGATATTTCTGATGGGGAAGTTTTTATTCTTGAGATGGCAGATGCAAAGAATGCTAATCCTGAAATTAAGCAGGAATTATATAGTGAGGAAGGGGCATATGAGAATGAAAGTCTTGCCGAGTATGTCCTACGACTTAAAGAGGAGAATAGTCAAGTACTTGATGTAGACGCAGAAATCGAACGACTCGATAATGAGAATATAATAAAAGATGAGATAAAAACGGAAAAGTCTGAGAGTGCAATCAAAAAAAATAATGTTGTAGTTGAAAGTTTGAGCATGAATCAATTTACACTCCAAAGTTTAACGGAGCCTAGTGAAGCTGGAAATAACGAAAACATCAACTACGATATGAGCATAGAAGATATCATTGATGTTGGGTCTTCTGATAGTGAAATCACAGCAGAAGACTCAGCTACTGAAGTAATAGAAGATAATAATACCAAGGAAATCCCGCCTGTTGATAGAATGCCAACTGTCTTCAAAGGTCTGCTAGGCGGACTAAGTAGTGGCTTTGGTTTATTTTAGAATACGAACGTTCGTTCGGTAAACTTCTAACGATATCAAAAAATAGAATTTATCCAATTTTTTATTAACTCAGTTAGGA
>CETE01030852.1_pt1 | contig 13245 bp, 13 predicted proteins | sample 531241 | NCBI WGS metagenome assembly CETE01 (sample SAMEA2622336, study PRJEB7988) | marine metagenome | biome: marine biome (ENVO:00000447); feature: deep chlorophyll maximum layer (ENVO:xxxxxxxx); material: "saline water (ENVO:00002010), including plankton (ENVO:xxxxxxxx)" | depth 30 m
GAAAGCGGCTTTAGAAACGACAAACGCGTTGCTGAACAATACCCTGCTTTTATCGCAGTACTAGATGAAACCATTGCTGCGGTTGATGCGTTGATCAAAGAGCCAGAAGTCACAGCTTCTGCCCCGGCACCGGCGAATGGAGCCGCAGCTGAGCAAGCGCGAAAACAGTTAATGACAGCGCTGAAAGCGAGCGAGTTTATCGCCCAGGACAAACTGGATGAATGGCTAGATGCCCTTGCCCTACCTCAAGAAAAGCGCTCGGCTATTATCGATGCGGTAGACGAACTTGACTATGAAGAAGCCATTTCAGAGTTAGAAAATAGCTAGTGCAGCCGATCCCCGTTCTCTTTGAAAATACAGACCTCATTATTGTTAACAAGCCTATGGGCATTGCTATGCACGATGCCACTAATGAGGCAGATGTTAGAGAAGATATTGCCGAAAACGGCGAACCAGAAAAAATAGACGGCATTGTCACCCGATTGAAAAAGCAGTTAGCCGTAACAGAACTGCATCTTTGCCACCGCTTAGATACGGGCACGTCGGGCTGTTTATGTCTTGCTAAAAATGCAGCTGTAGCCGGAGAAATTGGCGAGCTTTTCTCATCACGACGTGTGAGCAAATACTACTTGGCGCTAAGCGATCACAAGCCTAAAAAGAAACAAGGCATGATAATGGGCGATATGAAAAATCGTCGAGGCGGTCAGCGGATTTTGCTAAAAACCTCAGAAAACCCGGCTATTACTCAGTTTTTCAGTAACGCGGCTAAGCCCGGCACACGGGGCTTTATCGTAAAGCCTCACACGGGGAAAACCCATCAAATTCGTGTTGCGCTTAAAAGCATTGGCGCACCTATTCTAGGTGATACACTTTATGGGGGTGAGGCATCAGACAGACTGTATCTTCATGCATGGCATTTGCGCCTTCCTTTGTCTTCTGGTGAATTATCGGTTACTGCACCTTTCGATACCGGTAAAGTAATAAACGAAGACGACGTACAGGCCTGGTATAACGGGCTTAATGCGCCTGAGACTTATCTATGGCCTTCCCTGCCCGCACGATTTTTGCCGGCGTGCTAAGGGAAAACGCGAACGGCCTAATAGGTGCTAACCTAATAGGTGCTAATAGTCATAATAAAATAGAAGCTACTTTGAATGTTTAATAGGTGCTAATGGGTAAACTACATATAGTTGGCGGCGGTGCCATAGGAAGCCTAATTGCTGCGAGCGCCCAGAAAAATGGCGTGCCGTATGACTGCTACCCCAGAGACATGAAAACTATGCCCTCTTGCGCACACTGGCAAAACGGCCAAACCACTGCGCTAAAACCTGCGAAGCCTTCACCTATCGTGTTACCTAAAAGTGATGTGCTGATAATCCCCTTAAAAGTATATCAACTTAAAGCAGCCCTATTGCAATGGCTTCCCTATCTCACACAACAACCTACCGTTGTGCTGCTTCACAACGGTATGGGCGGACTTGAGATCGCAAGAGATTTACTAGGCGACGATTATCCGTTGCTTCTTGCTACAACCAGTCATGGCGCGTTAAAAGTAAGCGCGTCGAGCGGCGATTTTCATGTTAAGTATACTGGCGTTGGCGCAACGCAAATTGGAGCGCCAAATGTAAATAAACCATCACCTCAAACATTGGCCGCCCTCTCACAAATAGCGCCACAGCTAGCCAGCACAATTGCGACGTTAGATAACGCACTTCCGCCGGTGCAATACCAAAATAATATTCTAAGAGCATTGTGGACGAAGCTTTCCGTTAATGCCGTGATTAACCCACTAACGGCGCTTCACAATATCCAAAATAAGCACATTGCTAAGCCTGAATTTGAACAAAGCCGTATTTCAATTTGCAATGAGTTTACTCAGGTAGCGGATGCTTACGGGCTAGATTTTGATGCACTGTCAGTTCATGAAAATGTGCTGTCTGTAGCCAAGGCGACCGGAGAAAACTACTCAAGTATGCATCAGGATGTGGCCCACGGTAGACAAACAGAAATAGACGCCATCAACGGTTACATTGTATATATGGCAACAAAAAAGGGTATTCCCGTTCCCGAGAATACCCTTTTAGTAGCGCGTGTTAAGGCGCTGAAGCTTTAACAGCGCCGAGCACCTAAATCACGCTATTTAAGGATTAAGATTATTCTTGTTCACCCGCTTCTTGCGCGTCTTTTGGCGCCTGAGGCTTCATGTGTGGGAACAAGATAACGTCTTTAATTGTTGAGCTATCAGTAAATAGCATAGCTAGACGGTCAATCCCGATACCTTCACCCGCCGTTGGCGGCAAACCATATTCAAGCGCGCGAATATAATCATCGTCGAAGTGCATGGCTTCATCGTCACCAGCGTCTTTCTCTTCAACCTGCTTCGCAAAACGTTCCGCCTGATCTTCTGGGTCGTTAAGCTCGCTAAAGCCATTCGCTAATTCACGTCCACCTACGAAGAACTCGAAGCGGTCGGTAATGAATGGGTTGTTGTCGTTACGGCGCGCAAGCGGCGATACTTCCCACGGATACTCTGTAATAAACGTAGGTTGGATAAGCTTCTCTTCCGCTGTCGCTTCGAAGATTTCGCAAAGGTATTTACCCGCTCCCCAAATGCCGTCAACTTCAGGCTCTTTAATGTGAAGCTGTTTCGCCATTGCTTTAAGCGCGTCAAGGTTCGCCTCTGGGTCGCGAATAGCTTCCTCGTTAGCTTCTGGCCAATACTTAAGAATAGCTTCGCCCATGCTTAAGCGGTCAAACGGCTTACCAAAATCGTATTCAACTTCAGACGTTACGTTACCTTCAGCGTCTTTAGTTGTGTTTTTGATAATGCTTGTACCAAGAATATCTTCTGCCAGCGTGCGCAGCATATCTTCGGTAAGGTTCATCAGGTCGTTGTAGTCTGCATACGCTTGGTAGAACTCAAGCATAGTAAACTCTGGGTTGTGACGAGTTGATAAGCCTTCGTTACGGAAGTTACGGTTAATTTCGAATACACGCTCAAAACCACCAACCACTAGGCGCTTAAGGTAAAGCTCTGGTGCAATACGCAGGTACATATCGATGTCTAACGCATTGTGGTGAGTCACAAACGGCTTCGCCGTCGCGCCGCCAGGAATAACCTGTAGCATTGGCGTTTCTACTTCAAGGTAGTCACGCTCGGTAAGATAATTGCGAATACCGTTTACGATCTTGCTACGGATCATGAACGTTTTGCGCGTTTGTTCACTTGTGATCAAATCAACGTAGCGCTGACGATATTTCGTTTCCTGGTCACTCAAACCGTGGAATTTTTCTGGCAATGGACGAAGTGCTTTGGTTAGCAACTCGTATTGCTCCATGTTCACGTAAAGGTCGCCTTTACCTGACTTATGCAGGTCACCCGCCACGCCAATAATGTCGCCAATATCTAGTGCGCCATATTTTGCTTTAAGGGCTTTTTGCGTGTCTTTATCTGCGTATGCCTGAATGCGGCCAGTCATATCTTGAAGCAACATGAAAGGACCACGCTTTGCCATAATACGGCCAGCGATGCTTACTTTGTTACCCTGCTCTTGTAGCGTTTCTTTGTCGAATTCACCGAACTTAGCTTGAAGCTCATCCGCATAGTTTTCGCGACGGAAGCTGTTTGGGAAACCGTTTGCACGGCACTGCTCGCGAATAGCGCTTAGCTTAGCACGGCGCTCTGCAATCAATTTGTTATCGTCTGTTTGTTGGTCAGTCATAACCTTTCACTTCGTTGTTCGGTTTACAGCCCAGATTTCAGGCTGGCTTCAATAAATTTGTCCAAGTCGCCATCCAGCACGGCTTGAGTGTTACGTGTTTCCACGCCAGTGCGCAAATCTTTAATGCGGGAATCGTCCAAAACGTAAGAGCGTATTTGGCTTCCCCAGCCGATATCAGACTTGCTGTCTTCCATCGCTTGTTTTTCGGCGTTTTGTTTTTGCAGTTCAAACTCATAAAGTTTGGCTTTTAACTGCTTCATCGCCTGATCTTTGTTTTTGTGCTGCGAGCGGTCGTTCTGACACTGCACCACAATGCCCGTAGGTTCATGGGTAATACGTACCGCTGAATCTGTTCTGTTTACGTGCTGGCCACCCGCGCCCGATGCGCGATAGGTGTCTATACGTAAATCAGACGGGTTGATTTCGATATCGATGTCGTCGTCAATTTCAGGATATACAAACGCAGATGAAAACGACGTATGACGGCGGTTGCCCGAGTCAAACGGCGATTTACGTACTAAGCGGTGTACGCCTGTTTCTGTGCGTAGCCAGCCAAACGCATATTCGCCCTGAACGCGCAGCGTAGCACTTTTAATGCCCGCGACTTCACCTTCCGACACTTCAATAAGTTCCGTTTTGAAACCGTGCGCTTCGCCCCAACGCAAATACATGCGCAGCAGCATATTGGCCCAATCTTGTGCTTCTGTACCACCAGAGCCCGACTGAATATCAATATAGCAGTCGTTTTCGTCGTTAGGGCCAGAAAACATGCGGCGAAACTCAAGCACTTCTAGCTGCTCAATTAAGCCTTCAAGCTCACTTTGGGCCTCAACGAAGGTATCTTCATCTTCGGCTTCAACGGCCAATTCAACGAGACCTTCAACGTCTTCAGTTCCCTGATCGAGCTTGTGGATCGTCTCTACGATTTGCTCCAAGGCCACTTTTTCTTTGCCAAGGGCCTGCGCTCTGTCTGGCTCGTTCCAAACGTCAGGACTTTCTAACTCTCGGCTAACTTCTTCTAAACGCTCTGACTTTGCATCAAAGTCAAAGATACCCCCTAAGCGCTTCAGTGCGCTCGCGGATATCTTTTATCGCATTCATAACGGGGTTTATTTCAAACATAGTCCGCTTATTTCGTTAAAAATTTAAGACCGCGGATAGTACCGAATTTGAAGGAATTTTGATAGGGGTTGGCGCAAATATTGCGACACTGAGCTTGTGCTAATTTTCGTATGGATTTTAAGCACCTTCGTTGAAGCGAGTATTTTCACCGTTCAATGGCGCGCACATACTGTTGGGTAGGCTGTCTTAACCCATACAAATAGAGTAAACGTTTTTAAAGGCAGCCTACAGCTGCACTAGTTTGGAGCATTATTGCTTAGTGTCGCGTGCGTTTAGAGTGCGAATTGTTTGGAAAATCTTTTAGGAAAAGTATGTCGTTCAATAATTTGTCTTATGCCGTTATCGGCGTACTTCTCGGTCTTTTTGTATTGGCCTTGGGCCAACTCGTCGATTGCCAGAACCTTGCGGGGGCAACGATGGCGTTGCAGTGCCCCAACGGCACGCCCATTTCTAAATTGTGGCTTGCCACGTCAATGTTAATAGCGGGAAGCGGAATTTTCACTTGGCTATATCGCAATCGTAAATATTAACCGTAACGTGCAGAAATGACTCGTTGAGTATCAACGGTGTTAACACATCACTGCGTATAACTGTTACGTAATGAGTCTAACTGCTGACTGACGAAAGTAAGATTTAGAACGAACAACATGTTTTAAGTGCTGTTCGTTCTGGTAAAAAAAGAGCCATGCTCACTTTTAATGGATTGCCCCTTTTTCCTGAGCAAAGTGTTTTTTACACACCCGCTGGAATTTCCGGCTATTTAGCAAAAGAATAATCTGTGTAGCCCTTCTCACCACCACCAAATAACGTATCGGGGTTGTGCTCATTCAGCGGTACATTATTCGCCAGTCTGTAGGGTAAATCTGGGTTCGCCACGAAAGGTCGACCAAAACCAATCATATCTGCCCACCCTTCAGTTAGAGCTAGTTCGGCACGCTCTGTGTCGTACTTTCCGGCATAAATGAGCAGACCGCTATAGGCTTCCCGAATAGCCATCTTGAATGATATTGGCATTTGCGGCGCATCATCCCAGTCGGCTTCAGCAATATGCATATAGCCAATCTTGAAACTATTAAGCATGGAAGCAATAGCAAGATAGGTCTCTTCGGGATTGTCGTCGACCGTCCCGTTTAATGTTGTTAGGGGCGCCAAACGTACACCTACTTTATCAGCGCCAATTTCCTCAGACACAGCCTGCACCACTTCTTTCAAGAATCGAATACGGTTCTGTACACTTCCGCCGTATTCATCAGTTCTTGTATTACTTTGAGAATCAATAAACTGGTTAAGCAAGTAACCATTAGCCGAATGCAACTCAATGCCATCAAATCCGGCATCTACGGCATTGCGCGCCGCAACGCGATACTCTTCCACCACGGCTTTTATATCTTCAATGCTCATTTCTCGGGGCATGACCGACTCAACAAAGCCAGGGTTTCCGCCTTCATCAACAAATACTTTTACGCCTTTTGCTTGAATCGCCGATGCGCTAATTGGCTGCTGCCCCTCTGTATTTGAAGGATGGGATACGCGGCCCACGTGCCAAAGTTGCGCAAACATCACACCACCCGCTTCATGGACTTTATCTGTTACCAACTTCCAGCCATCGATTTGCGCCTTGGTATAAATACCCGGCGTCCACGCATAACCCTTACCGAGTGCCGAAATTTGTGTGCCTTCACTCACAATAAGCCCTGCACTTGCGCGCTGAGCGTAATATTCAGCCATAAGGGTGTTGGGCACATCTCCCGGCTGCGTTGAGCGGGAGCGGGTCATTGGCGGCATAACAACCCGATTGTTCAGCGTTTTTCCAGACAGCGATAGGGTTTCAAATAATTTCATAATACGATCCTTTGAACTTTATTCTTGCAATTTACACGTTTAGATAACGGTAAATATAAGGCCCTATAGCTGGCTTAGAACCCGTACTTTTAACAAAGCACTTTTGCATTTTTCACAAAAGTACCGGTGTATTTCGACGACGTTATCCCAAATTTCATGCATCTCCTCTTGACGCAGAAAAAATTAAGCTTACACTTGTGCGCTGAGTTAGCGTACAAGTGTAAGCTAAAATATTTTCATCCTTTTTGTATTTAAGATATCCCGACGAAATACAGGTGTGATTTCTACATTGAGACTATTACTAGATAAATTCACTGATCGCATTTTTCACCATGCCTCTTGGAAGGGCTACTGGGAAGTGCTGATGCAGCAAGTTAGACCCGCGTGGCGCGATGGGTATTTCAGAGCTAGGGTCGTGACCGTAAAAAAACTGAGCACGGATATGCTCGAGGTGTTACTTATACCAGAGAGGTCTTGGCCAACGCATGTTGCAGGGCAACATATCGCAATAACCATAGAAATTAATGGCAGGCTCACCACTCGCGTGTTTACCATAGCGAGTGGTGCTAACACCCGACAAAAAGAAAAGCAGATTCGTCTTGTAACCAAGGTTAAAGCTCAGGGCGCATTAACACCTTATCTTCACTCTTGTGTGCCTAATCAATGGGTAAATATCTCAGCCCCTATGGGGGAATTTATCTGGCCGAAGGTTGAAAAGCCCCTACTTATCATAGCGGGCGGCTCGGGTATAACTCCTTTCATTGCCATGCTTGACGATGCCGTCAACAACGCGCAGCTAAACCATACACCGGTACACTTACTTTATTTTGCTAAGCCGGACGAGCATGTATTACTCAATGAATTATCAGCGTTCAGTCAGCGCTGTGAGCACTTCACCTATGATATTTTGAGCAAGCAAAAAGACGGAGACGTAGAAGCGCATCTGTGTAACTTTGCCAATGCACACTGGTTAGTGTGTGGTCCACATGCCATGTTCGAGCAAGTTGAAAGTTATGCAAAAGCGATCAACGTGCCTGTTTCGAGCGAGCACTTCGCTGCGCTTCCTGTGGTGAGCAACACCAGCCTTACCGAAAACGAAACCTTTTCCTTGGTACACAACGGCCAATCTTTAACTGTCGACAATCAGCAAACCCTACTTATACAACTTCAGCAAGCAGAACAACCAGTGACTTATGGCTGTGGCATGGGAATTTGTCATCAATGCCAATGTGTTAAGAAACGGGGCGTAGTGAGAGATACCCGCACGGGTGAGCTTTCAGATAGCGCAGAGCAACTTATTCAGCTGTGTGTATCACAAGCCGTTACTGATTTGGAGATTCAACTATGAACACCAGCGTTGCAATAGACAACCAACACCGTGAAGAAGCCATCGAACAAGCGCACGCTCCGATAAGTGAAACCAAAGCTATTCGGTCAACGAGCACTAAAGAGAAACCGAACTACGAGTTACTTGCCGCACAGCTTGATGAAATTAAAGCTGACATTAAACGAAAAGTGGGTGCTGAAGATGCGGCGTATATCCGACGTATTATTCTTGTTCAGCGAATTTGCGAGTGGAGCGGTCGGATACTTTTAATGTTGGGGTTCATTCAACCGCTGCTCTGGGTTGCCGGCGTATTGAGTTTAGCTACAGCAAAAATTCTCGATAATATGGAAATAGGCCACAACGTGATGCACGGCCAGTACGATTGGATGAACGACAAACACATTAATTCGAAAGGCTATGAGTGGGATATTGCCTGCGATGGTGCGAGCTGGAATCGCGTTCACAATTATGAGCATCACACGTATACCAATATTATTGGAAAAGACAGAGACTTTGGCTACGGCTTGCTTCGCCTGTCTAACGATTTTAGATGGCGTGTAAAAAACCTATGGCAGTTTGCGACTTACATCGTACTTAGTGTTTTATTTCAGTGGGGTGTGTCGTATCACGAAATGGCCGCTGAGCGGGTCTTTTTTGGGAAGAAGAAAGACAACCGAAAGAATCAGGTTACTCATAGTGAACTAAAGAAGCGCTTTTTTAGCAAGGGCGCACGTCAGTTGGTAAAAGATTATATGCTATTTCCTTTGTTAGCTGGGCCGTTATTTTTATGGGTATTTACCGGTAACCTTATCGCCAATTTGTTACGCAATTTATGGACATCTACCATTATCTTTTGCGGCCATTTCACTGGTGATGTGGAAACGTTTAAACAAGAAGATTGTATTAATGAAACCCGAGGGCAATGGTACTACCGACAAGCGCTTGGCTCATCGAACATAAAGGGCGGAAACCTGTTTCACGTGCTTACTGGGCATTTAAGCTTTCAAATTGAGCACCACCTGTTTCCAGATATCCCAGCCAGACGCTACCGAGAGATGGCACCCAAGGTAAAAGCCGTATTCGAAGAACACGGCATGCACTACAACACTGGCGGCTTTTTAAAACAATACGCCAGCGTGTTAAAACGCATTATTCGCTACTCTTTCCCTTAACCAGTTGAAACCCTAACCAGCCGGCCATGGCGCTTGCGCTGGTTAGGCACGTGCCCCACGCCCAATCAATCAACATGATAAACAAAGTAAAACCTTCAATTATGCTGTACGCCGTTAAATTGTAGGCGCCATAACTGGCCAACCCTAGAAGCGCGCCATCGATCCCTGCATAAAGTAACGACTTATCTCTGTTCGCCACCACAGCAAGTACAAACACCACACATCCATACATGAGGTAAAAAACCACCCAAGGCCACGTGATAAATTGACTTCTAAGTAGAGGAGCCATTTCACTTTGATACCAGCCATCCGCAATAACGCCAAGCCACAAGAAGTCGAGCACACCAAAACACACAAAGATTGCAATTAACGACACGACGATGTTTTTCGCAAAGCGAATGATGTTGGAAAGCATGGAACCTATCCCTGTAAATAAGCAAATTGCGGATGCAAGTGATTTAAAATATGAATACGCAAGTGTTGCACAATAAGCGCATCACTTGAATGATAATTCAAGGTAATGCGCATGGGATGGTAATTCACTTAGCTTTTAAATACTCAGCTTTTCATTTTCGCAGCAAGTGTTGCACGCAGAGTCGCAGTTGGACGACCAAGTAGTGATGATAAGGTGCCGCTGTTATCTTGGAGCCACCCCGAGGCGGCGTAATGCTCTGAATCTGCTAATGCTGCTGCCATACCTTCAGGCAGCCCAGCTTTAATGAGTGCTTCTCTATAAGCGCTCTCATCCATGTCTAAAAAACCAATATCTTCGCAGGTAATTTCAGATAGGGTGGAAGCATACTCCATTAGCGTAAAGCCCGTGTCCCCAGCAAGCTCATAAATTTTGCCTGCTTGATTTTGCGATGATAGAAGAACGGCCACTGCGGCGTCTGCATAATCTTGTCGGCTAGCGGTAGACAAAACTCCCTGCTTTGCAGCGCCTACCACCGCTCCCATCTGCAGTACGCCATCTACATTATCGGTATAATTTTCCGTGTACCACCCATTTCGAAGAAACACGAAAGGCGCTGACACATCTTTAAAGTAAGCCTCGGTTTGTTTATGTTCTTGCGCTAACAGCAAAGGAGACGTATCAGCTTTCAACAAACTGGTATAAGCAATGAGGCTAACGTTTTGTGCCATAGATGCATCTATTACCGCTTTGTGCTGCTCAAAGCGTTTCCCAAACTCTGTACCTGATATTAGCAACAACTTCTCAACACCCTCAAAAGCTGACTTAAGCGTTTCCGGGTTATTATAGTCGGCCTGTCGTACTACTACTCCCAACTGCTTTAATGCGTGTGCGTTATCAGGGTTGCGCACTAGTGCAACAATTGTGTTTGCCTTCTCTGTATTAAGCAGTGTTTGAATAACTTTTTGACCTAATTGTCCGTTAGCGCCGGTTACTGCAATCATAATCTATCCTCTATCAATTAAATGAGTACTGGTTGAACACAGAGGTGATTATGTGCGTGAAACACTGTTATGATAAGTAGACATATACAGAACGAATTGTCACGAATATGAGTACAATTAACTATTCACATCTTAAGGCACTCGCCATATTTGCCAGCGTAGTAGAATGTGGAAGCTTTGCGGAAGCTGCCCGCCGTTTAGGCACCAGTCGATCTAGAGTTAGCGAGCAAGTGGCAGGTTTAGAAGCATCTCTTGACGTGCGATTACTGCAAAGAACCACTCGACAGCTCATGCTTACTGACGAGGGAAATGCTGTATTTTCCCATGCGAAAAAGTGCCACGAGATTTTGCATGGTATTGATGAAGAGCTGCGTCAAACAGCGCCAAAAGGAAGAGTATCAATAACAGTCACCAACGACATTGCACACAAGTTTTTATTACCGTTGCTGCCTGAGTTCAAGCGCCGCTATCCTGAAATAGATTTACACATAGTGAGCAGTGACGATATGCTCGACCTTATCGCTCAGAATATTGATGTAGGAATTCGAATTGGTTTGCCACGAGACGACTCGCTCGTCGGTAGGGTCTTATATCAAGAACAATTCGCCTTATATGCTAGCCCTGATTATATCAAGAAATATGGTGAACCTAAGACTATTGCAGAACTGAATAATCATACCTGGATTTTGCTATCTCAGTTAAATTCACGAATCATGCATTACCTAATGCTGGACAACACACCAATCGACATTACACCCAAACATTACGAGCTGTGTAATTCTCCTCACCTTGTTCAAGAAATGGTCAAAGCAGGGTTGGGAATATCTACACTGCTACCTTCAACTGTGCAAAAAGAAGTCGCATCTAACGAACTGGTACGAATTTTCCCTTCACTTGGAAGTGAAACCTTGTTGTTTACCTTGATTTATCCTTCTCGTAAGCATGTGCCAAGCCGTACCCGAGCACTTATTGACTATCTGGTTGAGACTTGTCGCTTCGGCAATGCCGCTTCTTTTTGACGTAAAATGCATAACGTAATGAGTGTTGCTTGTAACGATACGCTCGTTATGAAGTTTGCATACCGAAATGCTTTACTTAAAACTTACACTGGGTGCTGCAACTAAAGAGGCGTTTGAATCTCAAAGTGACGTGGTTCAAATAAGCGTTAAATAAAATGAATAAAACACTATTAGTAATAACGACCTCTTTGATTGTCAGTGCGTGCGCTCATAGGCCACCACCTTTAGACATGGATGAAATATTTTTTGAAACGAAGATCAAGCAAGACGGTACCAAGCTCTTCGCCTTTAGCATTCCGTTAATGCAGCATCGTGACGGTGCCAAAGGTGGCGGTAAAGGCAGCCGTGGTCAGGGAGGCGAACGAAGTGGTCGTGGCGGCCGCCAAGGACAGGAAAGTCGCGAAGGCTCGTCACATAGCAGCGATAGAATGACTGAGCAACTTTATACATCTCTAGATGAGAAACTGGATGAGACCGGTTATTGCCAAACGGGCTTTCTAGAAATAGATACACACCAAACCGAAGATAGGCTTCACCTATTAGGTGAGTGCAATGAAACGGCGAGCGAACTGGACAAAATCGAGTTCCCCAACGTTAATTAACCCGCGTTGTTGCGAAGCGCATTGCCGATGGCGTGCGCTTCATTCAACGTTCGTTTGCTAAACAACTTCTTAGTCAACACACAAGGTATGCTCCACAACCCCGCTAGACACATAGGCTCTACAGCCGAATAAGTCCGTACTTTCTAAACACACGCCGCGTGCCTTTTCTCCCGCTTCCATATTATTGTTTTCCGTAACACAGGCCACTTCGCAGTCGCTGCTGTCATTACACGCATTACCAGCATCGTTTGCTGGTAGCACACAAGCATGCGCCTGCTGACGGCCTACTTTCTTCCAGTTACCACCGTGTTTATCGCACACTTTTTCAGACTCAATGGAATAGGCCTGCTGCACCAAAGGCAAAGAGGTATCAACATCTTGCTCTAATTTCTCGACGTCTTCAACACTCATGATTGGCTCATCAATAGGTTCCGGGGGCTGAGCGCCACAAGCAGACAAGGCTGCACACACGCCTGCTATTAACCAGATCCTAAAACGCTTCAGTGCTCTACTGCTTGCTTGTTTCATTTTTTCTCTCAATTTATTTTACTTTCTAAACCACTACTTTTTAAAAACCAAACTATTTAAGCCCTACACTACTCAAGACCTAATTTATTTAAGACCTCTGCTACTTATGACAACCGCTATTAGATAAGTTCTTATTTTGTCAATAAATCCTTATTTGCTTATTGCGCTATGCCTAATAATTATCAAACCTATGAAATTTTAGTGCTACCTCGACGGGTCTCTACATACACTTCGCAAAACTAGCAGTATTTACGGACGCTTTATGACACTAAACCAAACCGAAAACATGGTCACCGCATTGCTCACTTTTAGCTTCGCAGTTCTTGGCCTAACATTTTTATTGGGTGCAAACCCCAATGCACTTATCGCTACATTTAAATTCTACTCGTTAGACACTATGTTGAGCGAGAGTGCCCTTGGTGCTTTTTCTGGTATCGCGTTGCTGTTGCTACCGTTAATGACCATTGCAGCACGTTTTAACCTTGTTTCAGCAAA
>CETE01135676.1_pt1 | contig 13218 bp, 11 predicted proteins | sample 531241 | NCBI WGS metagenome assembly CETE01 (sample SAMEA2622336, study PRJEB7988) | marine metagenome | biome: marine biome (ENVO:00000447); feature: deep chlorophyll maximum layer (ENVO:xxxxxxxx); material: "saline water (ENVO:00002010), including plankton (ENVO:xxxxxxxx)" | depth 30 m
TTCTGAGATGAAAATGGGAAGAAATATTATTAAAAATATTCCAAAACCATTTTCATCTGGTAAATATATTTATTCATCTTTAGATAAAGAAAGAAATCTCTCTAAGATTTGCTTCTCAGAACCAAATAGTTTCACCAATTCTTCTCTAACTAGTATAATTAGTATTAAATATATGATACGAGATACTTTAATTAGTGCGGTTACAAAACGCGTTGATAATACGGATAGAGAGATTGCATGTTTGTTATCTGGTGGATTAGATAGTAGTTTAATAAGTGCATTAGTTTCAAATATATATAAAAAAATTAATATTGGTAAAAAAATTCATACGTGGAGTATTGGAATGAAAGGTTCAGAGGATTTAAAGTTTGCTAAACTTGTATCCGAACATATTGGTTCTATACATCACGAAGTTTTATTAAATGAAGATGATTTTATTAAAGCAATTCCAGAAGTAATTTATGCAATTGAAAGTAACGATACAACTACTGTTCGAGCAAGTGTTGGTAACTATTTAGTTTGTAAAGCTATAAAAGAACAAAGTCATTCAAAAGTTATATTTAATGGTGATGGAAGTGATGAGGTAACGGGTGGATATTTATATTTTCATTATGCTCCTGATTCATTTGCGTTTGATAAAGAGTGTAGAAGATTACTAAAAGATATTGATTTATTTGACGTTTTAAGATCCGACAGAACAATATCATGTCACGGTTTAGAAGCTAGGACACCTTTTTTGGACCGCGGTTTTGTTCAATCTTATTTGTCTATACCACCCGAAATTAGAAATCATAATTACGGTGAAAAGAAATGTGAGAAATATTTGTTAAGATCGAGTTTTGCAGATATGAATTTATTACCACACGAAGTATTATGGAGAACAAAAGAAGCTTTTAGCGATGGTATTAGTAAATCAACAAAGTCATGGTTTGAAATGATACAAGATTTTGCTAGTAATAAATTTAATATTTTAGATAAAAAAAAGGCTGAACAATATTATTACGATAAAATTTTTAATGTATATTATGGAGATAGTAAAGAGAATAAGTATACAATGCCTTATAAATGGATGCCTAAATTTATAAATGCTGAAGATGCTAGTGCCAGAACATTAGGAATATATAAAATATTAAATAAATAATATAGAAAATTTAAATATTTATGTATATATTATAATATGGATAATGAGAGTATAAAATGTAATAAATGTAATGGTATTGGCTTATGTAAAAGAAGAGAAACATTTAAATGCAATAATTGTAAAAATAGTAAATATGAAAACTGTTATTTATGTGAAAATGCAAATAAAGGAATTTATATAGAATGTAATATATGTTTTGGAACTGGACAAATAAATATTTTAGATAGTTTAGTTAGAAATTCTATTCAAAATTTAAATATAAATAAATTTAAAATTACAAAATTATAAAAAATAAAATAATATATTATATAATGTTTAATAAACATGCTGAAAAATTTTATTTATTATTAAAATTTACAGTTATTATATTGTATGTTATTTCTGTGTTTAAAATTTGGAGTGACGCTCCTAAGTATTTAAAATATATTGATTTACTGTTTAATTTTGTAATTGGCGTTTTACTTATAATGATATATAATCCTTTTAATAAAAAAAATATTAGTACAATACATAAACGTATAGCATTTTCAGCTGGTATTGCTATTTTAATTAATAGTGCTATAATGAAATATATAGGATCAACAATTTTAAATAATAAGTTAATTAAAAATAAAATACCTAATATTCAAATTAATTAATTAAAATAATAAATATTAATTATTTTAATTTTTACGTGTATATTTTTTAGAACCTTTTATATTTAAAAAACTTTTAATATTTTTAATCATTTTTTTATATTGTTTAATATTGGCTTCTTTTGGTGTATTATAAATATAATATTTATCTGGACCACTGTTTAAAAATTTAAACATTATATCCTTAAAAGCTACTATATCATTATCAAAAATAATATTATTATGCTTAGAATATATGTAATCTTTTATTAATTTTTTATTATTTACAGCATATTTATATGGGATTAATTTAACATAATTTACATTATAATGTTTCATATATTCGTGATATACATCATCAAAAAATAAAACATCAATATTATTTTTACAATTTACAGAACGAATTAAATCTTTATATGTTTTGTCATGTGTAGTTCTGTAATTTGTTTTTTCATGAGGTCGATATGCGGTAATAACGTGATCGAATAATTTAAAATTTAATTTTTTTTCGATATAAGATTTAATGTAAAAAGTCCAGCTTCTAGGACCCATGTTATTTGTATATATTGCAACTTTAATAGAGTTATTTTTATTTTTAGCCTTTTTTATAAGTTTAAATACTTCAAAAATCTTATATCTAAAAATGTTAGGCCATATATCTAAAAGTTTATAAATATATTTATCAGATATATTTTTTTTAATAATATTTTGTAATCCATTTAAAAATATAGAAACTTGTTCAAAATGTCCAATTGTTTCATCTAAATCAAAAACAATTAATTTTTTATTACATTTTTTCATTATATTATTAGATTAGAACTTATTATTTTATATAATTATGTTCGATATAGAATCTCTATCACTTTCAGTTGTTTCTTCTGATAATGAATATTCATCTGATGCAGATGTATCATTAATATCATCTACTGTATCATTAATATCATCTACTGTATCATTTATTTCTGGGTCATATTGTAAATTTGATGTTATTTGATTACCACTAGTATCTATTAATGGTTGATTGCCACTACTATCTATCGATGGCTGATTGCCACTAGTATCTATTAATGGTTGATTGTTAATTGAATTTATAGATGAATTTAAATTCGTATTTACTCTAATTCTATTTGGTACTGAAAAAAAAATACGACCAAATGTAGGATTTTTTTTGAAAAAATCTTTTAATTCTCTAACTATTTTTTTATAATAGTATGATCTTTTTAAATTATTACTTGAATTACACGACAATAAGTACGTTTTTAAATATGGTTTCATTGTATCGACTATAATTTTTTTACTTTCACTTGTATGGTTTATTGATATACGATAATTATAAAGATACGGTGATAGATTATTTATCATATTTACAATATCTAAAAAATATGTAGATGTGTCGCCATTTTTCATATAATTATAAATAGCTTCTTCCTTAAGAATATTAATAGCTTGGAATTTAAATTTTTTCATATTCATCAAACATCTCCAATAAATATCTATATAAATTGGTATAGTTAGTTGTGTATATTTTGTTTTAATAAATATATTAACCATATTAGATAATGAAAATTTAATATTAGTATAAGGATTGTTCGGTTGAAGAGGATTTGGATTTAAATAATTGTTATTAGTTAAAGAATTTTTCCATATATTTAATAAATCACTTAATCTAAATGTATATATAGTGTTGTTTTGAATTAATTTTATTTTTTGATTATTAGAAAGTAAATTTAAAGGTGTTCCACATAAATCCGTATCTATAGAAAATTTCTTACATTTTTTCCATTTAAACAGACGAGAAAAATATGAAAAAGAGTTATAATATTTTTTAATTTTTATATAATAATCTAAAATAGGTTTTTTATTTTTTTCAGAAATAAATCTATTATTTAAAACAATATTATATGCGTGTGGACAACTATTATTTAAATATATTTTATAAAAATTTGACTTATTATTTTTATTGTCATATGTATCTGCAATATACTTTAATAAAGACATCAATAATTTATAATAGTAATGTTATTTTAAATTATTTAAAGTCCCATATCATAGTCGTCGTCAACATCACCCATGTCATTCTTATTAATAACACTTGTATCATGATCGATTGATATATTTTTAATAGAACAAGTACCTTGTTGTTCATTAATACCCAATAGTTTATTAATATTTTTCTTGGTTTCTAATGATTTTCTTCCCAATTCAGCCATCTTTTGCATATCTAATAATACTTGGAAATATCCTGTTCCAAAATATCCTTCTTGTCCGCACATTACATTTGCAGAAACACCAGTCATTGTATCCAATTCAGCATGACGTGCTGCCCTAAGGAACATTTCAGGTGTTTCCTCAAATGATGCTTTTGCAATCGGCCCAATATCATCATTATTAATACCGTGTCTAAATATAGATACCATATTAGAAGTAGCTGTAATTCTATCACACAAAAGAGCAAGGTGATGGTAATTAATATAAGAAGAATCTTCAAAAGCTTCTTCTAGTTCATTATATATTGATTGTCTAGCTGCTTCGATGCCAAGTGTTCTGTATATTTCTTGAATATCATTACTATATGTTTTACTATCTTCTATTTCAGGAATCGTTAAAATATCAGATAAGTTTGTTCCAACAGTATCCAAAACCCAATGATCTTCTTTATTATAATTTCCATCTTTTAAAACAATTTGGTTGACTGCCTTTCTAATAATAATTTTTGGAATTTTCTTTACACCTCTTAGAATAACATTATTCAACATATTTTGTTGGAGATTTTTTAATTTATATATCTCATCGGATTGATCTAATGATTTCTGTTTACTTGAAGTTAATTTTTTATCTAATCTTACTCGCATAACAAGTTTATCTGAATTAAAATCAGAGTATACACACGATACTTCATTTTTAAAACTATGTTCAATTGCAAAATGAACATCATCCATATTAATATTTTTATCTAACATAGATGTTTTATCTAACTCAAATCTGATTATCCATTTAGATTTTTCTTCATATTCATCATCTAATTTATTAGCTACACCACTTAAATTTTCAATCATGTCTTGATATTTTTTATATTCTTCAATCAAAGGTTTATCTTCTTCAATTAGTGTATTTAAATTATCAGGATCAAAACAAATACTAACATTTTGGATAACATCTTTTAAACTAGTATATTCAAGAGAATATTTTAATTCTTGTGCCCTTTCAACACTAGTACATTCATTCTTTTTCAGATAAATAGTGGTTGATGGTTGTTTTGGATTTTCTGATAGCGATAATATTTCTTCAATTCTCGGAACACCCCTAGTAACATTTGATTTAGATGCAACACCTGCAAAATGAAATGTATTAAGTGTTAACTGTGTTGTTGGTTCACCAATACTTTGTGCAGCAATCATACCAACCATTTCACCAGGATTACACAGTGAATTCATATATTCTGAGTTAATTTTTGCACACAACATTTCAAGACCCTTTTTATTAAATCTATTAATAACAAGCAATTTCTTTGGAGATAACAAAAGTTTATAGGCAACTTTAAATAATTCTGTTGGTTTTGAAAATTTCATATTATTTAATATCTCAAAATTATCGTCTAATATTTTATATGTTTCAAGAGGTGTAATATTTACTAATGAATTTGATTGATATTTCAGTTCTTTTGCGATATTATTAATAATTCTATTAAAATATACTGGAATATAAATTGTTGTTGAATCCGTATTTTTAAATACATGTTTTGCAATTTTATCTCTCATATCAATAAAATAATTTATAATGTTCTTTGTATACTTTGTTAATTCTTGACTTTGTTTTTTCATTCTAGAATTAGCAGTTTTTGTATAACTGATTTCACATACATCTTCATCTGGAATTTGGAAATGACTATAAATATCTTCCAATGACATTTCAGTTAGTGATAATTTTTGACTTTCAACTTTAGTTGTATCAATATTATCATCACCATATCTAAATTGTATAATTTTTCCTTTATTATTTCTAACAGTGCCATCATATGCAAACACCAAATCTTCCATACCCTTAATCAATCTTCTTTGAACATAACCCGTTGTACTTGTTTTAACTGCTGTATCAATTAATCCTACACGACCACCCATTGCATGAAAATATAATTCCTCTGGAGTTAAACCTTGAATAAAAGAACTTTCTACAAATCCTCGTGCCTCAGGTGTATCATCATATTTTTTATAATGAGGTAAAGTTCGTTTTTCATAACCATAAGGAATTCTTTTACCATCTACATTTTGTTGACCTAAACATGATATCATTTGTGCAATATTCAAATTAGAACCTTTAGAACCTGATGAAATCATAATAACAAATCTATTATCTTTTGATAAATTTGTTCGTCCGATTTTTCCAGCTGTACTAACAGCACCTTCTAGAAGATTATTAACTTGTGTTTCAAATTCTATTTCATTACTTTTACCTGTTTTATTTTCAAACGTTCCAATATGTGTTTCATTAATTAGGTCAGCAACTGCTTTCTTTTTTTCTAATATGGTTTCTGAAATTTTATTATTCGTTTCTTGATTTGAAATAAGATCACTTATCCCAACACTATATGAGCTTGATTTCATATAATCTGTAACAACGTTTTGGATATTATTTATAAAATTTTCAGCTGCTTTATAACCATAATTGTTAAATATACTTTGAATCAGTCCTCTTGAACCAGAACCAAATGCTCCTTTATCCAATTGTCCTTTTTTAAATTTACCACAATTAATATCTATAATATTATTAGTTTCATTACTTTGACCATTTTTAAAATTAGCGGTAATATTGGGCATAATTTGACTTAACAATTCAAAACTGGAAATTTCTTTATCTGATTTTTTAAATAGATCAACATTAACATCTTCAACGCTCATTAATAAATTCATAGCATCTCTAGGAGTAAAATTAATATTTTCTCTAGTAATTCTGAATGCCCCCAATAGTGAGTCTTGAAACATTCCAACGATTGATTTATTATTAGCTGGACTAATAATTTGTTTTGATACTGCTGCAAGTAATTTTAACTCAATTGCAGATTCATCGTCTTGAGGCCCGTGCAAATTCATCTCATCGCCATCAAAATCGGCGTTGTATGGTTTAGTAACGGCTACATTTAAACGGAATGTTGAACCAACTTTTAAAACCTTAACAATATGACACATCATAGACATCTTATGAAGTGTAGGTTGACGATTAAATAACACAGCATCACCATCAATAAGATGCCTGTGAAGGATATCGCCTTCTCTAAGTTCAATAGAATCTCTATCAGTATATTGCAAAGAAATGGATTCGCCTTCTTTTCTTTCTAAAATTTTTGCACCAGGATAGTTATCGGGACCATTAATTAATAATTTTGTTAAATATTGTTTGTTTCTTTTATTAACAACTTCTGGATAAGTAATATTTTTAGCAATTTTTAATGGGACACCCAATTCACCAATTTTAATGTTAGGGTCAGGCGTAATAACTGACCGTGCTGAATGGTCAACACGTTTACCCATTAAATTACCTCTTACCCTACCCTGTTTACCCACTAATCTATCTTTAATTGCCCTCAATGCTCTTCCTGAACGTTGAGCAACGGAAGCAACTCCTGGAATTTTATTATCAATCATTGTTGCACAATAGTATTGCAAAACAGTATGCCAATCTTCAATAACTTTGGATGATGCATTTTGTGATATTTTTTCTTCAAGTGTTTTATTAGCTTTAATAATATTAACTATAATATGTGAAATATCATCTTCACTTCTTTGTTGTGAATCATGTTTTACAGATGGTCTGACTGCTGGTGGTGGTACTGCTAAAGTTTCACAAACCATCCATTCTGGACGAGAAAATATAGGACTATACCCTAGAAAATTTATATCATCATCAGATATCCTTCTTAAAATTTTTAAAACTGTTTCTGGAGTTAATTTCATTGTTAATTTGTCCTTATCATCTTCTTGTATTCCTTCAATGTTTTCCCATTCAGCTATAATTGTTGCTAGACCTTCTTTATATATTTTCTTTGGTTGTTTACATCCACAACCTTCTTCTGTATCTTCACCACATCTACACGTTTTACTTGCAATATTAAATACATTTATAGATCTATTTCTTGGATTTTCTTCCATAAATGATTTATATTTATCCTTTGATATCAGAATTTTACTACATTTAATACAAATACATCTCAAAATTTTAATGATAGTGTTTAAATATTGAATATAAAATACAGGACGAGCCAATTCAATATGTCCAAAATAACCTGGAGTATCCATATAATTAAGTCCATCTGTAGGGCATAATAATCCTGGGTCTAAAACACCCATTCTTGGATCAAACAAACCACCAATAACAGGTTTGTTATTAATATATGTATCTCTTGATGTAATATGAGCAACCGAACTTTTTCTTATTTCATCCGGTGACAATAAACTAAATTGAATACCTATAATTCTTGAAGCATTTTTTTCTTTTTGTTTCATCATCTTTATATATGATAAAGAATATTTAGATTGTTTTCAATTTATCTAAAATAAATTGATTGGGATATAAATATAATCTATATATATACTCTAAATATGCCTAGAAAAGGTGAAAAAGAAATGAAAAATTCTCAAACAAGTGACAGTGATAGTGATTGGGTTCCAGAAAAAGAAGAATCAAAAGATATGTCAACACTAGATATGCAAAAATTTATGCAAAAAATATTTCCATCAAAATCAGGTAAAGAAAGAGTTAAACTATTAGAAGAAATGCAAAATATTAATAATAAATTAGTTAAAAAAGATAATAAAACTAAGAAACAAGCTTTTTCAAAATTTAAAAAACATTCTAAAACAAAGAATAAAAAAGATAAACTTGTTAAACAATCCGATTCTCGTAAAGATAAGGAATATCAAAATGAGGATGGTAATAAAAAAGAAGAATATGATAGTGATGACGAAGAAGATATCGCTATGAGAGATAAAGAAAGTGAACAAGATGAAAATGAAGATGACGATGAAAATGAAAATGAATATGAAGAAGAAAATGATGATGAACATGATGATGATGATGATGAAGATTATGGTGAAGAAGAAGATTATGATGATTATGATGAAGATGAAATGAGGGAAGCTTTAAAAAATAATATGAAATTTAATATTGTGTTTACTGTAGATGAAAAGGGTGCTCTTAATTATGATGATGAAGATGAAGATGAAGATGATGAAGATGATGAAGATGATGAAGATGATGAAGATGATGAAGAGGATGAAGATCAGGAAGATGTCGGTGATGATGAACATGATAATTGTAAGGATGGTTCAGAAAATGAAGAAAAAAAATCAGATTGTAAAAAGAAAAATAAATCTATAAAAGAAAAATCTATAAAAGACAATACTAAATTAAAGGTCGGTGATAAGGTAATTGTTAAAGATAAAGATTGGGATAGTGAATTTATTGGAAATATTACGAAAATTAATACTAGAAATAGATTTGATATTAAACTTGAAGACAAAGACTTGGATAAGCGAAATTGGAAAATGATTAATGGTAAATATATTCGTCCATATACAAATGCGGATAAGGAACAAGAAGATTTGATGAAAGAATTAAAAGAACTTGTAACAATTAAAAGAGAAAAGGGCAGTGAAGCAATGCTTAAAAAATTTGATAAATATGTAAAACAAGAAGAAAGAAGAATAAAAAAAAAGGAAGATGAAGAAAAAAGTAAAATAATTGAAAAAAATACAAAAACATTTAAACGCCTAATATCTAGTCAAAAAAAAATGAGTGATATTAAATATTTTAAAAAGTTGGATAAGGATATTCAGGCAAATCTTTTGAAAGAGTTGAAAGAGGTAAACAAACATACATTTATAGAAAAACCATATACAATGGCGTTATTGGAGTCTAAAATAGACCCTAAATTTAAATCCGAAGCTCTTAAGAAAATTAATGTTCTAAATTATATGGATCCGGGTTCTAGTGAATATTATAAGGTTAAACAATGGGTTGATGCATTCATGCAAATTCCATTTGGTATTAATATTGGACTACCAGTAACTATTAATGATGAACAAATTAAATGTAGAGAATTTATGGAAGATGCAAAAAGAATTCTTGATGAAACAGTTCATGGTTTAGATGATGCTAAAATGCAAATGATGCAATTCTTAGGACAACTTATTGTAAATCCGGATAGCGTTGGTTGTACTTTGGCGTTGGTTGGTCCACCTGGGACCGGAAAAACCACAATTATTAAAGATGCTTTTAGTAAAATTATTAATAGACCATATGCAATGTGTGCACTAGGTGGCGCAGAAGATGGTGCGCATTGGAAGGGACATGATTATACTTATATGGAAAGTAAGTTTGGTAGAATCGTCGAAATTCTTATTCAATCAAAATGTATGAATCCGCTAATTTATTTCGATGAGTTGTGTAAAGTTTCCGATTCACCTAAGGGTGAAGAAGTTATTGGTATGCTTACACATCTAACTGATACGACACAAAATGATAAATTTGAAGATAAGTTCTTTTCAGGTTTGGAATTTGATATGAGTAAAGCTATGTTTGTTTTCAGTTACAATGATGAAAGAAAGGTTAATCCTGTTCTTAAAAATAGATTTTATAGGATTACGACAAAGGGATATGATAAAAAAGATCAGGTAATAATTGCTAAAAAACATTTAATACCTAAAATTCAAAAAAATATTAAATTTGAAGATGGCGAAATTGATATCCCAGATAAAACACTTGATTATATTATTGAGAATCACACCGAAAATGAAAAGGGTGTAAGAAATTTAAAACGATGTCTCGAAATTATTTATACTAAAATTAATTTGTATAAGCTTATGCCACCCGATAGTAAATTGTTTGATGGTTATGAAGTTTTAAATATAACAAATCCGTTTATAGTTACAGAAGATATTGTAAAAAAATTAATTAAAAAGGAAGAAACTAATAAAATACCATTCGGATTCTTTACTTAAAATTGTAATTTTCTAAAATTATTATTACTAATATTATTTAATTTCATTTTAGTATTTAATTTATTATTTATATTAGGAGTAAATAATAATTTTTTTTTTGTAGTTAACAATGATGAAGAAAAAAGTTTTATATTTTGTTGTGATGATAAATTAGACCTATCAATATTATTAAAATTTGATTCGCTTATAGTCTTTGTTCTTGAACAAGCAGCACAAGGCATTATATAAATAGGTATAAAAAAATTTCATATAAAATATTATGGATAATGATATTTTACATGAATTAAAATTAGTATTAGAAAAAGAGATAAAACAAGGTAAGGATATTATTTTTGAAAAAGAAGAAATATTAAAAGATATTAATAAAAAAATTCAAGATAATTGTAATCATAGTATAATAACTGACTATATAGATCAAATGGAAGGTTATAAAGAATCTATCCAAATAAAATATTGTGAAATATGTGAAAAAACATTTTAATATAAATCACAGGAAGATCTATTATTTCCTCTTTTATTTATAAAATCTTGTATAGCACCTATATTACAAGCACAACCATCAGATGTGCTATACATAGATGGACAGCAATCTTGGCTAAACTTTGTTTCATTAAATATATTCATTGTTTTAGACAATAAGTGACTAGGTATAATGCTGCTTTCGGTAGTATTATCAGATACTTCTAAATTATTGTTCCATGATTTATCAACACCATCTTTAATATTATAGTTAACATTTGAACCTATATTATTATATGATTCTATTAAAGAAAATCTAGCACAAGAACACAAAACAAAACATCCTATAATAGAACCGATAAGTAAACAGACAATTAATAAAACAGGATTACATTTCATACCCATTATATTTACCTCTAATTTTAATAAATCATTACTTGATAACTTCATTTTTATACATATTTAATAGATAAAAATTATTTTTAATAGCTTAGTCTAAAATTGATAAAATCTGAGTACATAAAATTATGGCTGGTATACCTACAGCAAGAGATAATATTAAGAAGGCAAAAGCTGCAAATGCTATTGCAAAAAAAGGCATAGCTAAAAATGGTCCTACAAATGGTATCCATACTAATAATGCACCTGTTATAATACCCAATGCGATCATACCGATTGACATTACAAAGAAAATAATAATCAACCCAATTATTGAACTAGCAACAGGTCTAAAAGAATATATTACAGTTAAAATACTATACAATGATGTCGTGCTAATTCCTAAAGTTCTATTTAAAATATTTTTCATTTGTAAAAATGGCTTGGTTGCTTCTGTTGAAAAATTATCCATACTACTTGCCATACCACCCATTCCTTTTGATGTTGTGTTTTTAAAGTTGGTTAATAAATTTCTATTAGATTGTATTGTTTTTGAAAATTGCCCAATTCCTCCTGCAAAATCGTTATTACTATTTGAATATTTTGAAATAGTACTTTTTGTAGATTTTTCTAATATTTTACCTACACATATATTAAAATTTTCTCCTGTAAATTCTGACATACTTTTATTGGGTGGTTTATTAATAATACCTGCAAATGGTAAATATAAGGGATGACATCTAATTTCTTCCCATTCTTTTTTTAATTCTTGAGTGTTTGATAAAACATAAAAATAACCAGTTGCTACTCCAAATACTGTTAATATAATAGTTGCTATAGCAATACTTCCTCCATATGAATCCAAATATTTCTTTTTTTCGTATAATTTTTTTATAGAGCTTGTTACATTCATATATATAATCTTATATAATGTTATATTATCTTAATATTTATTGTATTTGACCAAAACTTAGCACTTTAAGTGCTCCATATATTGGTCCATTTAAGAAACTTTGTCCTGTTTTACCAAATGTTTGTCCTATATTTATTAATAAAAATGATGTTGCTAAAATTTTATATACTGCATTTCTTATTGATATTAATAATTTAATAAAATATGTTGCCAAATCTCCAAAAATATTGAAAATATTTAAAAAGCTTAAACCAAATTCATTTCTTAATAAAGCCGCAAACTCTCTAAATCCATTTAGAGATTCGCTCATTGTTTTAAATATATCTAACATACTGAACATCTGTAAATCAAGAGGATTTGTAAAGTATGACATCATACCCTTTTGCATTTCACTGATGCATAGTGCAAAATTATTAACTGGGTCATGTCCAAAATATCCTGCAAATGGCATAATCATTGGTGAACACCTATGTAAAGGCCAGTTTTGTTTTATATCTCCCATAATGCTAATAAATGTTGTCACTAGATTACAGATTAAAAATATAACAACTATACATACTGCCAAAAAAATATCATATGACTTCATATTAAAATATATTGTTATTTTATTATTTTAAATAATAAGCTAAATAATAAAATAATATTCTTAAATTTTATTTATTTCTTCGATTTTCTTGATTTCCTTGATTTCCTTGATTTCCTTGATTTCCTTGATTTCCT
>CETE01056806.1_pt1 | contig 13205 bp, 10 predicted proteins | sample 531241 | NCBI WGS metagenome assembly CETE01 (sample SAMEA2622336, study PRJEB7988) | marine metagenome | biome: marine biome (ENVO:00000447); feature: deep chlorophyll maximum layer (ENVO:xxxxxxxx); material: "saline water (ENVO:00002010), including plankton (ENVO:xxxxxxxx)" | depth 30 m
GCATCGCCAACCTCACTTCTGAGGTTTTCCTTTGTGCCGTTATCCTGTTGGCACCTGCTTCAAATGCCGACAGCCCTGACGGAGACCCTGCTGAGACCACAGAGCCCGCAAGCGCACTCCGGGCAGGCAAAGACTTCTGGTCCTTCCAGCCCATCGTCCGCCCTGCGCTTCCTCCTGCTCAGGAATCCTCTTGGCCACGGACCGGGATCGACCACTTCATTCATGCCGCCCACGAGCGCCACGCGCTCTCTCCCGTTGCAGATGCATCCGCAACCACCCTTCTCAGACGCATCTACTTCGACCTGATCGGTTTGCCTCCCAGCCCTGCTCAAATCCTCGCGTTCCTCGATGCGTCCAGAACCAATCGGCAGAAAGCAGTAGAGAGTGTTATCGACAACCTTCTTGCAAGCCCCGGCTTTGGCGTCAAATGGGCAAGACACTGGCTTGATATTGCACGCTACTCGGAATCTACCGGAGGGGGGCGGACTCTCCTTTTTGGTGAGGCATGGAGATATCGAGATTACGTGGTCAAGTCCTTCAACTCCGACAAACCCTATAACCGCTTCATCCGTGAGCAGATAGCAGGCGATCTTACAGAGGGAGGAACTCTGAAGGATCGGCAGCAGGCCCTGATCGCTACCGCTTTTCTTCTGCTGGGACCAACCAATTATGAGCTTCAGGACAAGACTGTCCTTGAGATGGATATCATCGATGAGCAACTTGATACCATCGGCAAAACCTTCATGGGTCTGACCTTAGGCTGCGCCCGGTGCCACGATCACAAATTCGACCCGATAAACTTGGAAGACTACTATGGTATGGCAGGTATTCTGAAGGGAACCAAGGTTGTGATTCACAGCAACGTGTCCACCTGGAACAAGCGGCCTCTCCCCCTCTCTCCTGAAGAGGAACGACTCCATAAAAAGCGAGCAGCTAGCATCAAGGCCGTTAAGCAGGAAATATCGCTACTCAACAAAAAGAAGTCGAAATCCTCTGTCGCCATCAGCTCCCTCCGCGGAATCGTGGTCGACGATCGGAAGGCTGAGAAAAAGGGGACGTGGACCCAATCGACCTCCAATAGCGGATATGTTGCTGCGAACTACCTTCATGATGGAGCGACCGGCAAGGGAGAAAAGGAAGTGCGATACAGAGCCCGGATTCCCGAGGATGGAAAATTTGAAGTCCGAATTTCCTACACGGAAGGATCGAACCGGGACCGGAAAGTTCCGGTTCTCGTCCGCCACGCTGATGGCGAAAAATTGAACTATGTCGACCAGACCCTCCGGCCCCCTATCGATGGGAGCTTCATCTCACTGGGAACTTACGACTTTCTTGCAGGAGATTGGGATGTCGTCATCATTTCCAATGACGGCACCACGGCGCATGTCATCGCCGATGCCGTGCAGCTGATCCCTGAAGGAGATGACGCATCGAGCCCACCCGCAACTACGCCTCCGACCGAGAGCGGGAGAACCCAGGAACAACTCGCCTTGTTGGAGAAGCGGCTCGATGCTCTCCAGAAAACCGGGAGTTCTCCTGCGATGGTAATCGCTGCCGAAGACGCTCAGAATCCCGGGGATATTCCAATCGCCCTACGTGGCAACGCTCACGAATCCGGGCCCAGCGCGCCTCGAGGATTCATCAAAATTCTTCGGCCGGGCCCAGCGCCTGTCATAGCTCCCAAGTCAAGTGGACGAATGGAGCTCGCCAATTGGATTTCCAGTCCTGAAAACCCCCTCACAGCCCGGGTGTTCGTCAACAGGATCTGGCATCACCTCTTTGGCCGAGGAATCGTAAAGTCCGTCGACAACTTTGGTCAGATGGGCGATTCCCCGTCCAACCCTGAACTGCTCGACCATCTCTCCAGTCTTTTTATCGCGGAAGGATGGTCCACCAAGGCACTCATTCGCAACATCATGTTGTCCCGAGTTTACCAACTGAGTTCTTCATCCATCACTTCGCAAGCGTCGACTGATATTGAGAATATTTACCATTGGCGCCAGAACCACCGCCGCCTTCAAGCCGAGGCCATTCGAGACTCAATTCTACAAGTGAGTGGCACCCTTGATGAAAGACTCGGTGGCAACACCGTCAAGGCGGGCACCAAAACTGAGTATGGCTACCAATTTGGTGGAACACGAAGAAGCATATATACGCCTGTCTTCCGCAACACGCTGCCAGAAATCATGCAAGTTTTTGATTTCGCGGATCCCAACCTCGTGACAGGGGCCAGAACAACAAGCAGCGTCCCCACTCAGGCACTTTTCATGATGAATAACCCCTTCGTGCAGAAGCAGGCGGAAATTGCCGCTGAACGTCTGCTCAGGGAGCCCCTGTCGGGGAAAACTTCAAGAATTGAACATTCCTATCTCCTTGCGCTGGGCCGCCTCCCTACTGACCGTGAAGAACAAATTCTCGTGTCATACCTGAGCGCCAACACCGATCCTAAGGAGTCGTGGACACAGATCTTCCAGAGCCTTTTTGCCAGTCTGGACTTCCGGCATCTTCATTAGGGGAGACTTGAAATCAGACGGTGATCTCTGTAGGCTTCCGGGAAAGGAACAGCCTTTTTACGGCTTTCACTCCACACATGAAGATCTCCCGCCGACACGCCCTTCGCGATATGGCCTGCGGCTTTGGTGGCCTCGCAGTGGGCGCAATCGCTCACGAGCAGGCAAGGGCTGAAGGAGGATCTCCACACGGCAAAATTCTACACCATTCTCCCAAGGCCAAGCGCGTCATCTTTCTCTTCATGGCTGGAGGTGTCAGTCACGTGGATTCCTACGACTACAAGGAGAACCTATTTCGAGATGACGGCAAAATGGTTCGCTTCGATGATGCCAGAACCTTGGCCAAGACGCGCAAGATTATTGAGCACCGGGTAATGAAGCCACTATGGAGCTTTGACCAATATGGCCAAACCGGACAGCATGTCAGCGAACTCTTTCCACATACAGCTCGCCACGTTGACGATCTTTGCTTCCTGAAGGGAATGCACACTGAGGGAGTCGCCCACGGTCCGAGCACCCTTTTTCTCCACACCGGCTCAATCAACCTTATTCGACCCAGCATGGGGTCGTGGACGAATTACGGATTGGGCACTGAAAATAACAACCTCCCGGGATTCGTGAGCATTGGCCCTGCGATGGGCAATGGTGGACCACGCAACTTCAGCAACGCGTTTCTGCCTGCCGCATACCAGGGAACACCTGTGGGAAGGGCTGGCATTCCAGCAAAAGACGCAACAATCAGAAATCTTGTCGATTTACAGAGCAGCCCGGCGCAACAGCGGGACCAGTATAAACTCTTGCGCCAGTTAAATGCTGAGCAGGCAGATCGACTACCGGGGGATGACAAGCTTGAAGCTGTCATCAGCTCTTTTGAATTAGCCTGGCGGATGCAGAACAATGCGCCCGATATTCTCGACCTTTCTCAGGAGAGCCCCGCGACTCTCGAGATGTATGGCATTGGAGAAAAACACACCGACAATTTTGGACAGTATTGTCTCCGGGCACGACGACTCAGCGAAGCAGGAGTGCGTTACATTCAGGTGAACTATACTGATAACTCCAACAACCCTGCTTGGGATCAGCATTCCAATATGCCTAAGCATATTGAACACGCACGTGCGACGGACAAGCCAGTCGCAGGCCTCCTTGAAGACCTTAAGCGACGCGGTCTTCTTGAAGACACCATCGTCTGGTGGGGAAGTGAATTTGGGCGTACTCCCTACGCCCAGAATAAAGGGACAGGGAGGGACCATAATCCTGACGGGTTCACGGTCTGGCTGGCTGGTGGAGGATTCAGACCCGGTTTCTCATACGGAAAAACTGACAACCATGGCCACCACGCAGTTGAGGAACAGGTCCACATGCATGATCTCCACGCCACAATCTTGCACCAGCTTGGCATTGATCATAAGAAGCTTACATACCGCTACGATGGTCGGGACTTCCGACTTACCGACATATATGGACGAGTGGTGAGAGAGATTCTTTCCTGATTCAAACCATCGGAAGCTCCGATTATACGATGCCGGTTTCTTTGGCGTTGCTGTTAAAATAAAAAAGCCGGGCGCATGGGCCCGGCTTTTCGTTTACAGCTATGTCTGAGCTTAAATCACTTTGGTGACTCCAGGCTCAGGACACGGGTAAAGACCGGTTTCAGGATCCATTTTCGGACCAGGGTCTGCATCCCATGCATAATTTTTCGGCATGATACTAATCTCAGAATTGAGAGCCTCCTCCCACTTCAATTCTTTTCCGGAATAGGTGGCCATACGCCCAATGATCGAAGTCATCGTGCTTTCCGCAGTGTAGTATGCGTTGTTGATCGGCTTGTCCTCCCTGATATGGCGATGCAACTCGTCGTGCTCTACCTGATAGGGGTTCTTTGATTTCTCATTCAACTTCCAGATAATCTTGCCGTCGTTATCAGTAATCCTCCCCGGGTAGGCTCGGCCTTTTTCCCCGATGATGACTTCCGTGACTCGATTCATGCACCCTCTCTGATGGCGGCATTGGGAATTCGTGTAACCGCCTCCCTCATATTGAAGCTCTACAAAGTGGTGGTCGAAGATTTCTCCGAAGTCAGGCCCGATCCGTTGCTGTCTGCCCCCCATTCCCTGCGCCACCGTGGGATGCCCTCCCATAAACCAGTTTGCCACGTCGATATTGTGGACATGCTGCTCACAGATGTGATCACCACAAAGCCAGTTGAAATAGTACCAGTTTCTCATCTGATATTCCATCTCAGACTGCTCCTTTTTCCTCGGCCGGACCCATACTCCACCGCCATTCCAGTAGACCTGACTACCAAGCACCTTACCAATTCTCCCTTCCATCACTTCCTGATGCGTCGCGGTGTATGACTTCTGGTAGCGCCGCTGAAGACCGCATACTACCTTGAGCTTTTTGGCATCGGCTTCCTTGGCTGCAGCCAGCACTCTCCGGATACCTGCTGCATCAGTAGCAACCGGCTTTTCCATAAAGACGTGTTTCCCTCTCGACACTGCATACTCAAACATCTCGGGACGAAATCCGGGAGGAGTCGTCAAGATGACCATATCCGCAAACTCGATGGCCTTCTTGTAAGCATCAAATCCATGGAACATCCTCTCGGCGGGAACATCTACCTTCTCCTTGAAGCGACCTTTGATATTGTTGATGACACCTTGTGTTTTGTCGGGAAAGGCATCGGCCACGGCGACTAGCTTCGCCCCCTCGACATTCAAGGTTTGCGAAACCGCTCCAGTTCCCCGTCCTCCGCAACCAACGAGGGCGACCTTGATTTCACTTTTGCCCTCTACCTGCGCATAGGCAGCAACAGGCAATGAGGTAGCAGCTGCCGCTACCCCGCTCGTTTTGAGGAATTTCCTCCGGTCAGATTGAATGGAATCTTCCATGATATTGTATTGTTTAGTGTCGGCCAGGAATCTCCTGCTTGAGAGACTCTCTTGGCTGGTTACGGCCACGGAACAGCGCAGATGCCCTGCTCACAACAGCCGACCATAGGTGATGCTTAAAAAACGATTGTTGAAAGCCTTTTCTCTCATGAAAGCACCCGACCCTTAAAAAAGACCTGCCACTGGGAGATCTCGCTGGCAGGAGGCGCGAACTATGCCAGATCTTTCTCTTGTTGCAGGCCAACTGATAGCCACTCAAACCTCAAAAAAAGTGGTGTTCGCAGGCCGCTAAAGCAGGCAAAAGCCTACCCGGGAATTTCGGTGACACCTTCTTTCTTTGACCAACGGCGTGAAGGGCGTTAGGGAAACACCCATGAAGACTTTCAAGCTCCTTGCCGTCGCCTCAACGCTCCTCAGCCTCAACACAGCTCTTGCTGATGAATTCAAGGTCGCCGGCCTGACGTTTAATGGACCCAAGCAATTTGTTTCGGTCAAACCAAGCTCCTTCATGCGGAAAGCTCAGCTTCAGGTGGGTGCAGATGCTACTGAAGGCCAAATCGTCTTCTTTCACTTTGGCCCCCAGGGTGGAGGTGGCCTCCAAGCCAATATTGACCGCTGGTATGGTCAGTTCACGGAACCGAGGAAGGATATCAACGCGAAGACGGAAAAGTCTAAAGCTGGTGAAACTGCCGTAACCTTCGTTTCTGCCGAGGGCACCTTCAAGGCGGGTCCACCTCGTGGCCCAATCGAGGAGAAGCCGGGATACGCTCTGCTTGGAGCAATCATCGAAAGCAAGCAGGGTGCAATCTTTGCCAAGTTTACCGGCCCGAAGGAAACCGTCTTATCTCAAACGGCGGCTTTCAAAAAAATGATCCTTGAGGCAAAGTAAGGTCGCGCCTTTTTCCACCTCAGGGGAAATCAATCCAAGGATATTGACTTGGTGAGGTGTGCCCCCGTGGATGGCTTAGACCCATGTGATCCAGCCAGAGCACTCGGAACCTCGGCGCTCTAGAGTTGATAGAACACCCTGACAGGGATCATTTTTTCAGGGTCCACAGGCACCAGGCGTCCTAGGAAAAGGAATGACATCCCTTATGTTCTGGACGCCTGTTACCATCATCAACATCCGTTCAAAGCCCAGTCCAAATCCTGCGTGGGGAACGCTTCCGAATTTCCTGAGGTCAAGGTACCATTGATAATCTTCCTCATTGAGACCTTCGGAACTCATGCTTCCCTGAAGCACGTCAAGACGCTCTTCGCGCTGGCTACCTCCAATGATCTCTCCGATTCCCGGCACCAGAACATCCATTGCCGCAACGGTCTTGCCATCATCATTCCGCCTCATGTAGAAAGGCTTGATTTTTTCTGGATAGTTAAAAACCGTTACCGGCGATTTACAATATTCCTCGGTGAGATACCGCTCGTGCTCAGACTGGAGATTTTCGCCCCATGCCACGGGATATTCGAAGTCATGGCCGGATTCTTCGAGAACCTTGACCGCGTCCGTGTAGCTGATCCGGGCAAATGGTTGCTCTACGATCATTTTCAATCTCGCCTCCAGTTCCTTGTCGACAAATTTTGAAAAGAGCCCGAAGTCGTCTTCTGGACCCTCCAGAATCTCTTTGGTAAGCTCTTTTACAAAATCCTCTGCCAGATCCATGTCACCCTCAAGATTACAGAAGGCCATCTCTGGCTCTATCATCCAGAATTCGGAGGCGTGACGGGAGGTATGAGAATTCTCCGCGCGGAAGGTAGGCCCAAACGTATATATATTACTCAAGGCACACGCAAAGGTTTCGCCCTCGAGCTGTCCACTCACGGTAAGGTGAGCAGGCTTCCCGAAAAAATGCTCACCATCCTGAAGGTTAGCACCGTCCGTACTTAGTTTGAACATCTCCCCCGCTCCCTCGCAGTCATTGGCGGTAATGATTGGTGTATGCACATAGACGAAGTTTCTCTTCTCGAAAAAGTGGTGCACGGCAAGCGCGAGGCGGCTTCGGGTCCGGAACACCGCTCCGAAAAGATTTGTCCGAGGTCTTAGATGCGCAATTTCCCGAAGAAACTCTGGCCCATGCCGTTTTTTCTGAAGGGGATAATCCTCTGGAGCTCCTCCCATCAGAACTAACTCGCTTGCATGCAACTCCCACCGCTGACCGTCCCCAGGTGAAGCTACGAGGTTCCCCTCAATCGTAATTGCCGCCCCCGTCGACATCAGCTGAATATCCTCGTAGCCCTTCACACCGGCATCAGCGATCACCTGCAGACCACGCAGGCAGCTTCCATCGTTGATTTCAAGAAAGGAAAACTCCTTCGAATCCCGACGAGTACGTACCCATCCGGCAACCCTAATCCCTTCAGCCGCTTCCGCCCGACTGAGCGCTTCTTTTACGGATGTCCGCATGCCCCTCTTTACGACGAACGGGCAAGGCTGCAACGAAGAATTCGATTAGTGCCCCGATTCACACTTCCACTATCGGAGCGCGAATCACACACCACTGAATCCCCGCAACATTCTCTATCTCAATCCACCCGGCCGGGCCGCTCGCGACTTCGGCTTGTCAAACTCGAGATACGTCATCCCGACGACTCTGTTCTGAACCGGATCTACGCTGTCGACTCGCATCCTTCTCAGGGTGTAGGCATCTCCCACCTTCATGACGTCGGTGACCGCAAACCTTTTCAACGGCTTCCCTGCTTTGTCGTAGCCCACCACCTGCATCAGCGCCTGCGACTTTTTATGAACCCAGACCCGCACTTGCGCATAGCGCCCTGTCTGAGTCGGATTAACAAGACGAACTACCCAGCAATCCTGCCCCTTTACCTTTTCCAACCCATCGACCTGACCACCAGGCCAGTAAAGGAATCGCATCGCCAAGTCCTCGTAGGATAAGTCCGTCTTTTCAATCGGCTCCCCAAGCTTCTCTTCTGGAAACCTGACGGTTTTACCATCGGACAACTCGAAAAGGTCATACCGATTTTCCCCAAGGCGCATGTGAAAGCGAATATCCTTTCCCTTGTTTGGTCGCGTGTAGCTTAACTGGATATCCTGCCCTCTCAGGTAAAGTCCGACAGGGAATTTCGTTTCTCCTTTCCGAATATATCCCTTCAGGTCCTGATGCTGCAAGGTCGTCACAAATCTGGCAGTCTTTAACAAAGCATCCGCATTAGGAGCTTCCTCCCGAGCATCGAGAGGAATGACACCAAGCGCGACAGCGCAAGCGACTAAGAACGCAGACCGAGGTGCTAAAATCATAACGGAATATCGCAGTGACCTCTGTGAGACGCAAGGGTGGCTTCTTTATTCAATCCCCTCGTTTTATTAATCAACGCCACCTTTACCGGACCGACACCGATAATTTTGAGAGTATCAACGGGTTTTCTGTTAATAAGCGGCATGTTGTTCACGATTAGAGAAAATTTTTACGCCGGGAGCGTATTGCTGCTTGCGACCTGATCACCGAGGGGACTTGGATAGCGCAGCATCTCCTGCATCTGTCATGAGTCTCCGCCAGCAACTGACCGACATCCTCCCAACGATTCTTCCGTCCAGCCCCAAGGAGGCGACAAAAGGCACAGAACTTATCAGACTCGTCAGGCTCCGGCTTGAAGGCGACTATTCGGACGCCTCTCTTCGTTACCATTTCTCAATCATGTCCTGCGATCCCGCTTCGCCGATCGCAAAGGTTGAAAAGGGTCAGGGGTATTACCGTCGGGCAGCACCAGTTCCCGCATTGTCAGGAGCACAGGATCTTCTTTCGATGACCCAAGGGCGCCTTGACGACTTTGCAGGAGATCTTGGAGCGGTGGATCATATCTTGCAGAGGATCCGCAAATTTCGGGCTGCAGCCACACGATACTGCGAAGTGAATGGTCGTTTTCCCTACCCTTTCAGAGATGCTCTTACCCGGGACTCCCCTCTCGGCAATCTCTGGAAGTTTCCAGATATGGTTGTCGTTGACTGGGAGGGCGGTGAGCCGGCAGACCAGCTACTCAATCTCGACCCCGAAACCCTCGCTCTCAAGAGCGGGCTCGGAATACCTCCCTACCGGATTCAATCCGTTACTCTGCGCCTCGTTCCAAACCTTGAGTTATTCCGGGAAGAATTTTTCCAGGCACTAAGCGTGAGCTCTTGGTGTCAGGGTGGAGAGCTGTTTTATGCCGGTCCCATAGAAGATGAGGCACTGGCTGACGCTCTGCGCCAGTTAAGTAACCGCTTCGGCATTGGAATCACCACATTTGGGCTGACGGCCGAAATGCTCGATGAGCTTCCTGGCCCGGAGCACATTCTCAATGCGCAACCTCGTGAGACTGAGGCACTAATGGAGCGGTTCGACGTGAGACGCATCGCCAGTCCCCGCCTGAAGGACCATCTGGACTGGGCGTCTCTAGATGCGATCCGCTCAGATAACGAAGAAGTCCGGAGGCTTTTCCGGTGGCTCACGGAGTGTATAGAAACAGAGCAGGTCCGCCCTTTTGAGCGAGAGCGGTAGGCCCCCTTCTCATGCAGCGCGGTTCGTCGTTCACATGGTCATTCCCCCATCAATCGCAATCACCTGTCCGGTCAGGTAGCGAGCTTCCGGACTGGAAAGATAGAGTGCAAGGCTTGCGATCTCCGAGGTGTTGCCCATGTCTTTCAAGGGCACCCTCTTGATAATTTCCTCCTGCATCTCCTCACTGAGAGCATCGGTCATATCGGTCCGAATAAACCCCGGAGCGATCGCGTTACAGGTAACCTTCCGTGAAGCAAGTTCACGTGCTACGGACTTTGTAAACCCTATCAGTCCAGCCTTCGAGGCCGCATAATTCGCCTGACCTGCGTTGCCAATAAGACCGATCACGGAGCTGACGTTAATAATGCGTCCCTCACCAGATTTCATGAGAGGGCGCTGAAAAGCCTTCAGCGCATTAAAAGCTCCCTTGAGATTTGTATCCATTACTGCGTCCCAATCCTCACCTGTCATGCGCAGCATCAACCCGTCACGCGTAATTCCCGCATTGTTGATGAGAATGTCCACCCCTCCCAGTTCAGTCACGATTTCCTTGCCGGCCGCCTGCATCGCCTCGTGGTCAGCGACATCGACTGCAAACGGAATCGCCATACTGGCATTTTTCTGGTTGATGGCTGCCGCGGCCTGTCCACAACTTTGCTCATTACGACTAAGAACCGCCACCCTCGCGCCCTTCTCAGCAAAGGCCTCTGCGACCGCAAGCCCTATCCCCCGGCCTGCACCAGTCACCACTACTCTCTTATCCTTAAATTGATTCATGCGGGTGGTTTGCGATGAAATGGGACAATTCAAAAGATTTATTCTCTTCAGACCTGCCCATCCTACCGGAGGAACAACTTCTGAAGCCCGACGCTTTTACCGTGCACCGGGAGCCCCGAAAGCCTTAAGAAACGACACTTCGAGCGCCAAATTTTCCGGCACGTTGGTATTCAGGAGGTCCCTGAGCTCTTGCAGAGTCTCTATTCTGTAAAGGAGTCCGGCCATATCTTGGGACTCCGCAAGCTTCATTGTATCTGCTCCATATTGGGCGAAGCTCAGAGCTTCGGATCCTGCTTTTTGCCTTACTGCATCGCCCAACCAGGAAATTAACCAGTCCACGAGGGCAGAACGAACAGCAAGATACTCGGAAGCGCTCAGTGCATCGTAATACTTCTCGCGTTCATTCAGCCAGTCCCCCTCCGTCGCCTTTTTGTATGTATCCGATTCCAGCTTCAGGGCCTCTTTATTAGCGGCATTGATCCCATCCTTTCTCTTGTTGAGCAGTGACTCAAAGGCAGACTTCAAAAGCAGCGCGCTGTGAGCTGATGGCTTGGCTGCACTATGTGCCAGAAGTGAGGCAAATGCCGCGCTTTCCTCCTCTTCTAGAAATTCATTTTCACCGGTGGATTGCAAGACGATCTCAATGCAACGGGAGCGAATAGTAGGCAACAGGATGTCAGCATTGGCCGTTAGCAGAAGCAGAAGACAACCAGGCGGCGGCTCCTCCAGGGTCTTAAGGAAAGCGTTTGCCGGCTCGTCAAACATCCGATCCGCATCAACGATCACGCCAATTTTCCACATTCCCGACGGAGCAGACAGATGCATACTACGTTCCAGCCCCCGAATATCGTCGATAAGGATTCTCCTCGACTTTGAACGGGGCCGAACAACTCTCACGAATTCTCCCTCTAAGTCATCAAGATCCACCAGAGTGGAGGGCTCTGGGGATTCTCCAAAGAGATCTGATCCATCATCCGTCCCGGCAGGATTGATCAGCGCGATAACCCGTGCAGCCAGCTCGCGCTTACCGCTACCTGCAGCCCCGGAAATAAGAAAGGCATGAGCGAGCCGGTTCCTTCCATGGGCACCTGCAATCAGGTTGAAAGCCGTATCCTCCGTCAGCGCCATGCCTCAATCCAACGGATCCCAGAGCGCCCTGCAATTAAAACCGGTCCCCTCGCAACGCTCCAACCTGATTCAGTCCCCGAATTTACGACCTTTCCTTTTTGTAGACGCCGGACACCATCGCCAGTGAGAAAAATCAAGACCTCTCGGATTCGCTTCTCCCCGAATCGAGAAAACATTCTGTCCTGTCGGACAAAAACAGCAAATTTTACCCCGTAATGATCCTTCATAACCGTATTTCAGCCAATCCGTTCGACACAAGGACTCAGGGACTTCTGACCGAGGTGTCAATGAGCGAGCCACCTTTGGAGCAGACACTTCATCGACGTGGGAACGTTTGCCTGCTGATCACGGAACCGAGCGGACTCGTGGCTTGAAAGGTCGATGAATTACTTCCTCTGTTTCCCGTCTAACTAGAAAGATGAAATCACATATTGTTATCGCAGCGCTCATCGGAATAACTGCGACTCCATTACGGGGAGACTGGCAAGACGAAGTTACAAATCGTCAACCAGACCCCTCATTTTTTTCCATCAGACCTGTCCACCTCAGCTTCCAAATAAACTGGAATGGAAAGATTAACTCCGGGCACTTGAACATGCTGTTTGGTCGAGACGACAGTCGCTACCCCTCTCACTTCATCACACAGATTTACGGCGCGAGCAGCGGTCTCGCCCGGTCTTTGTATCCTTATGACTACAGCTTCACGTCGTTTCTGAATAAAGACAGTTACCTGCCTTCGATGTTCACCTCGTTAGAAACGACGAGCAAAGGACAAACGAATACCAGTAACTGGTATGGCCCGACTGTGCGAAGCAGAGAGATCGTTACCCCGTCCAGCAGGGGCTCAAGCCCGAAAAAGAAGAACTCCACTTTCTCCTTTAACAAGGCTCCCATCTACGATTTTGCCTCCGCCCTGATGTATCTGAGGCGACTTGAAATGAAAACTGGAGAGCAGGCCGTCATTGTTGTTCATCCTTTCGCAAGCCCCTATTTAGCAAGGACTTCTGTCCTTAGAAGAGAAGTCCACCGAGGCTTGAAGTGCATCAAAATGGACATAAAACTCCAAAAGATCGGAGCCGAAGGGAACTTGCTTGAATACGACAAAATGAAGACTGCCACTTTGTGGATCAGTGATGATCATGAGCGCCTTCCCGTGGAACTCCGAACGGAGGTCTTCATCGGAGATGTGCGGGCGGTATTGACCGGCAAACAATACCTTTAAAGGTTTCCCTCCGGACTCTGCTGAAATCTTTTCAGCAACTCGTCATCATCCGCGCCGGGTTTATAACACATATTCTGTTAGTTTCCGGATACCATCACTCGAATAGTCGCTGGCTTGCCCCTAACGAGGAATTAGCACACTCTTTACCGGATGAAGATAAGCACTCATTGCGGCGGGTTTTGCC
>CETE01015248.1_pt1 | contig 13115 bp, 13 predicted proteins | sample 531241 | NCBI WGS metagenome assembly CETE01 (sample SAMEA2622336, study PRJEB7988) | marine metagenome | biome: marine biome (ENVO:00000447); feature: deep chlorophyll maximum layer (ENVO:xxxxxxxx); material: "saline water (ENVO:00002010), including plankton (ENVO:xxxxxxxx)" | depth 30 m
ATAATGTTCACTCAGAGATCATTTTTACTGAACCTCTCTAAGGAACTAAATAAAGGTAATGTTTCTTATGCACAGTTTTTCCTTCTTGGTTACCTTGCTAAAGAAGATTATTTAACAATGACTCATATTTCTCAAAAAATGGGACATTCAACTGCAGCTGCTACCGGTTTGGTGGATCGTTTAGAGAAGCTAGGATATGTACAACGACTTCATGCTTCAGATGATAGAAGAAAAGTTATGGTTCAAATAACTAGAAAAGGGATCGATCTCGTTGATAAGATGAGAGAAGATATTATTGAAAATCTGGTCGAAGTTATGGCTGAAATGGATAATGGAATTACTTCAGCTGTAATGGAAGCTTCTCATAAAATTTCAGAATAAATTACAAATAGTTTTGTTTTAAGCCTCAGTCTTTCTAGACTGAGGCTTTTTTATGCCCACCTCTTTCATAACATTTAGATCTTTAAGTCATATCCGTAACGTGAAACACTGTTTTACCACCAGAAATGGTAATATAGATATTAATTGTGAAAGGGGAGAAGCAGTTTCAAGATTAAGACCATTCTATGAGCAAGCCATAGATGCACTTGGTTTTAGTCCTCGCAATTTTGTTTCTCTAGAACAAGTTCATGGTGATAAAGTTATTGTCATTGAAAGTCCAAATACATCCACTCAACCGTTCACTGAAGCAGATGGTTTAGTGACATTTAAGTCTAATATACTGCTTGGTATATTTGTTGCAGATTGTTGTGCCGTATTTATCACAGATATATATGGTAAGGGCGTTTCTGTGGTGCATTCTGGCAAAAAAGGAAGTGAGTTGAGTATCATAAAAAATGCTATAATGAAGTTTAATGATCATGGAATTCCCTCAAGTGATCTCCTGGTGCAACTAAGCCCTTGTATTAGGCCACCTAACTATGAGGTTGATTTTGTGAGTACGATTTTTGAAGATTGTATCTCTTGTGGAGTAGCTAAAGCGTCAATATACATTGATTCTCGTTGCACTTCACAACACTTAGATCTTTTTTATTCCTATAGAATGGAGCAGGGAAAGACGGGGAGGATGTTGGCTATGATTGGTAAACGGTAAAAAATATTAAACTATGTCCTCTGTATCATAAACAATAACTCTTTCCCACATATCTTTGCATTTACTAACAAAGTCCTTGTGTGTAGAGTCATCTTGATAAGCATTATGAGCATCGATGTTGGAAAAAGATAAAGATAAATGATAAGTGAAACTTTTATCAGTTACCTCTCTTTCAGGTGTTAATGCTGTTTTTCCCAATGTACCTCTATCTACTGAATCAATTAAAGTTAGTTTGATTGCCTCAGATTCGAAGAGTTTTATGTTTTGATTGTCTTTAAGCCAGAAGAAAACATTATGAGTCATTTTATAATAAATATTTAAAGTTTTATAAAGCATATGAAACAAAATGAAATTGCTCCAGCGAAAATAAATCTCTGGTTAAGAGTATTAAGGAAAAGAGAAGATGGTTTTCACGATATAGAATCCTTGATGGTCGCTGTTTCAGGAGTTCATGACTTGTTGAGTTTTGATGTTGAAGAAGGAGAAGGTAAGATTGATATCTTTTGTGATAATTCAAATTTATCATTAGGAATTGATAATCTTATTTATAAAGCAATTAAAGTCTTTGAAGATGGCTTGAGCATAAAAATTAAGGGTAGTGTTGAATTAGAAAAAAACATACCTTTGGGAGCTGGTCTTGGGGGGGGAAGTAGCGATGCTGCAGCAACGCTTAATGCAATGAACAAATTGTTTGGTCTGCCTTTGTCTAATATTGAATTAAGTGATATGGCTGCATCTCTGGGAAGTGATGTCCCGTTTTTCATAGAGGGAAAGCCATGTTTGTCCACTGGAAGGGGGGAGATTTTATCCCCATACTTAGGGCAATTAACCAATAAGCCCATTGCTTTAGTAAAGCCAGATTTCGGAGTTTCCAGTGGATGGGCTTATTCGAATTGGGAAAAAAGCACAAAATTAATAGGCGTGGAGTATGGTCAACAGAGAGCTGAATGGGGGGAGGTGGTAAATGATCTAGAGCTCCCAGTATTTGAAAAATTTTTATTTTTGCCTACGCTAAAAACTTGGTTGTTAGATAGGAATGAAACTGAAGCTGTTTTGATGTCTGGCTCTGGTTCAACAATATTTGCAGTTTGTACTGATGAAATTTCAGCTGATGAACTTATAAAAAATGTAAAATCAAATTTTGGGGAGGATACCTGGTGTGAAACTGTTCACCTTGTACCAAATCCATAGGTCCATTATTAGGGACTGAGTCTATTTTTAATCCAATCTTCATTATTTTTCACATATTGAATTCTGTCATGCATGCGATTCTCTCTTCCTTGCCAGAATTCAATTTCTATGGGGCTAATATTAAATCCACCCCAGAATTCTGGGTAGGGTACTTCAACATTAGCAAATTTTGACATCATTTCCTTTTCCCTTTCTTGCATCCATTCTCTATGAGGTATTTTTGAGCTCTGAGTAGATGCCCATGCACCTATTTGATGTCCTATGGGGCGTGTTTTGAAATATTTTTCAGAATCATCTTTAGGTATCTTTTCTGCAAAACCAATAATGGTTACTTGCCTCTCTAGTTCTTTCCATAAAAAATTCACGCTTACTCTGCTGTTGGAATTTATCTCTTTTCCTTTTCTGCTTTCATAATTAGTATAAAAAACAAATCCCTTATCTGAGATCCCTTTAAGTAGAACATTTCTAAGGGATGGCTGAGAAGATTCATTGACCGTTGCAAGAGTCATAGCGGTTGGTTCAATAATGTCTGCATCAATAGCATTTTGAAGCCATTTTTTAAATTGATCTATTGGGTTTGAATCCAGATCGTCTATTGAAAGTTTGGCTTTTTTATATGAGACTCTGAGTTCGGAAATGTCATCTACGTTTGATCTATTTGACATGTAATCTATAAAATTTAGTTAATATATAAGACTTTAATAACGGAATGTTAGATGTTTTGGATCGGGTAGTACTGTCTGAGGAATCAATAAAAGCCATATTGGGAAAGATGGCAACGAGCATATCCGAAGATTATAAAGGATTAAATTTAACAATTGTGCCGATAATGAATGGTAGTTTGTTCATGGCTGCAGATCTAATTAGAATGATTAACGTTCCGTGCCAAATTGAATGTTTAAAATCTAAAAGTTATTTAGGGAAAGAGCAAATGACAAAGGGTAGCCTAGTTGGCGAGGAGTTTTTTTCTCAGCTTAACAATCGAGACGTTCTAATTGTTGATGAAATATATGATACAGGGAATACAATTGATCTTGTGCTAAAGGAGTTGAAAGCAATGCCTAATATCGCCAGCGTTCGGTCAGCCGTTTTGCTAAATAAAAACAAAACAAAACAAATTAGTTACCATCCAGATTATATTGGGATTGAAGTAGATGATGACTTCTTAGTGGGATATGGTCTTGACTATCATGGAATGTATAGGGAGTTGCCAGTCATAGGGACTTTGAAATCAGAGAATTTTTAAGAATTTTATAATGACAGTTAAAATATTATTTTTTTCATTATTTCGTGAAATTGTTGGGAAAGAAGAGGTCGAGCTTCAGGTTAACTTTAAACCGTGCACTGTGGGTTTAATATTGAATCAAGTATATATCCAATGGCCATCACTAAAAGATTGGGATTCTAGTATATTAATCTCCCTGGATTTAGATTACGTGAACCGAGAAGTGGAGGTCGTTGATGGTCAGGTTATTGCCCTCATGCCACCATTGCAGGGTGGGTGATCCTCTTTACATTTAGTCTGACCAGAAGTAGGTTTTATCCTCTCGTTTATGGGTTCAAAAATAAAACTTCTATTAATCTATAAATTTCAAGCAGTAATATGTTAACTGAACTGACAAGAAATTTTTCAATAATTGCCCATATTGATCATGGCAAGACTACATTGTCAGACCGGTTATTGGAGTTTACTCAGACAATTACGGAAAGAGAAAAACAAGATCAGCTTTTAGATTCTATGGACCTCGAAAGGGAAAGAGGTATCACAATAAAATCACACCCTGTAACTATGGATTACAGGGCCAAAGATGGTAATGTTTATAAATTGAATTTACTTGATACTCCTGGTCATGTGGATTTTTCTTATGAAGTTTCAAGAAGCTTGGCTGCATGTGAAGGAGCAATTCTAATTGTCGATGCAGCCCAAGGTGTTGAAGCTCAGACTGTCGCTAACTTGCATTTGGCTGTCGAGCAAGATTTAACAATCATTCCAGTCGTTAATAAGATAGATTTACCAAGTGCTGACCTTGATATGGCTCATCAACAGTTAGAGGATATTTTGGCCATACCAGCTGAAGATGCTATTCACGCTAGTGCAAAAATGGGAACTGGCATCGAAGATATATTGGAAGCTATTGTAACTAGGATTCCTCCTCCTCAAGTTCCATCTGATGATATATTGAGAGCTTCAGTTTTCGATTCGGTTTTTGATTCATTTCGAGGAGTGGTTTCATACTTGCGTGTTATGTCTGGTACGTTGGCTAGAGGAACAGGAATACGTATGATGAGCACAAGTAAAACTTATGAGGTCAAAGAGGTTGGGGTGTTTACTCCTAAGATGGAAAAAAGAGAAAAAATTTTTCCTGGTGATGTTGGTTACCTTATAGCCAATATGAAAACATCATCGGAAGTGAAAATTGGGGATACAGTCACCGATGTTCAAAAGTCTGCTTCTGAACCATTACCGGGGTTCAAGGAAATTCGGCCAATGGTCTTTTCTGGAATATATCCGGTCACAACCGATGATTTTGAACAACTCAAATTAGCAATGGGTAAATTGCAAATTAATGATGCAGCGTTTCAGTTTTCTGCAGAGAGCTCAGCTGCTTTAGGTTTTGGGTTTAGATGTGGGTTTCTTGGTTTACTTCACATGGAGATAATTCAGGAGCGCTTACGAAGAGAATTTGATATGGATGTAATATCTACATATCCAAGTGTTATTTACCGAGTAAAGAAAACCAATGGGGAGGAGCTAACAATTGATAATCCTACTTTTCTCCCTAGCGCAGCGGAAATAGATACTATTAGTGAGCCCACCGTTAAAGCCTTTATAATTACTCCTAATGAATTTATTGGTGATCTTATTCAGTTGGTTATGGAGAAGAGAGGGCTTGTTGAGAATACAGAGACTTTAGATTCTTCTAGGGTTATGTTAACTGCTGCAATGCCGCTCAATGAGATATTGGTAGACTTTAACGACAGAATGAAGAGTATGACTCGGGGTTATGGGTCTATGGATTATGAACATTCAGATTATCAGGCTGCCAAATTAGTTAAAATGGATATTCGTATCAATGAAGAGCCTGTTGATGCATTCAGTTCAATAGTGCATACGGATAAGGCTCAGGCCTACGGAAGAAAATTGTGTGCTAAGCTCAAAGAAGTTATTCCTCAACAATTGTTCAAAGTTCCAATTCAGTCAGCAGTCGGTGGGAACATAATTGCTCGTGAAACAATTAGTGCTATGAGGAAGAATGTGACGGCCAAATGTTATGGGGGTGACATCACTCGAAAGCGAAAATTGTTGGAAAAACAGAAAGAGGGCAAAAAGAAAATGAAAGCCATTGGGAAAGTTAACATTCCACAGGAAGCATTTATCAAAGTTCTTAAATCATCATCTAATTAATGTTCATTTTTAAGCCAAGATATTTGAAGAAAGCTAAACTCCTCAGAAAAGGAGTAGTTAAATTTCTCTCTTACAAAAAAGACCTTATTTCTGAAAAGTTATTTTCAGAAATAACTGAGGCATTAGAGGGTTTTGATGATGCTGTGGAGTCCAGAGATAAAGAACGGATAAAATTAGCAGCCAAAGAATTAACCAAGTTATGTGAGCAATCAGTACCTCCACCTAGTAATCCAGTGATTAGGGAAAATCTGGAGGTCATTCTTGTCGCTATTATTATTGCTGTTGGGATTAGAACCTATTGCTTGCAACCATTTAGAATACCGACTGGCTCGATGCAGCCCACTCTCAATGGAATAATATGCAAGGTTATTGAGCCATCTGAAAATCCAAATTATAATAAACCAGGTCTTGTTAAATTGATGTGGGAGAAATTTTCAGAGGGGCGTACTTATGTTGATATAAAAATACCTGCTGGAGCCGAGATTGATAAATTTGAGGAAGTCACAAGATTTAAATTTTTCACTTCAACATTGATCTCATTCGAAGATCCTCAATATGAAACAATTAAAGTAGGGGTGCCTTTAAAAAATCTTTTTCAGGAAAAAAACAGAGGAGGTTTAGGTTTAAGGTCTGCATTGAATATTTCAAGAGCATTTAATTACTCGAGGGAATCAGCAAAAGAGTTTCCTGTTAAAGGTAGGCATATGAAGATTGATTCCGATTTTAGGTTGCAAGGTTATTGCGATACAGGCGACCAAGTTTTAGTAAACAAAATGATATATCATTTTAGGAATCCTAAACGAGGTGAAATATTTGTTTTTAATACAAAAGGGATAGCGGGAATTAATGGTGGTGTGCAATCGCAACATTATATAAAAAGACTATGTGGTGTTCCTGGTGACTCATTGGAGATTAAAAAAAATGGAGGACCATTATATGTTAATGGTGAAATTGCAACGGAAGATGGAATTGCAAAAGTTTTTGATGAGTATGATGGTTATTCCTTAATCAGAAAAGTGAGAGTCCCTGATTACCAAGGAATTAATAAAACAAAGCTTCCAAAAGATAGTTATTTCGCACTAGGTGATAATAGCGATGATAGTGCGGATAGCAGAATGTGGGGTAATGTTCCTGAGGATAATTTATTAGGCCCTGGCCTAATGGTTTATTGGCCTTTAGAGCACTGGGGCCTTATGAAATGACTTAACAAACTTACATGATTGGTGAGTGAATCTAGTCCTGAGGAAATAACTAAAAAGTCAAAATCGAATTTGGCATTTGCTCTGTATTGCCTTCCCAAAAAAAGGAGGGCAGATATGATTACTTTTTATGCTTTTTGTCGGACAGTTGATGATCTTGCTGATGAAACGGATAAGCCCCGCGAAGAAAGAAAAAGTGAACTTTTTAAATGGAAGAATGGAATAGTTAATGGGTTTTCAAGCCCAGATATTATTCAATCTGGTGTCGAGGAATTGATTGATAGGTATGAGATCGACAGGGATCTGTTCATTGAGCTGATCAAGGGTATGGAAATGGATTTTAATGAAGAGAATTACGACACTTTTGAGGATTTAAAATTATATTGTTATAGAGTAGCTTCAGTTGTTGGGTTGATTAGTCTAAAATTATTTGGTGCTAATTTGGAAAGGGCTTCTGATTATGCAATAAATCTTGGTTATGCTTTACAACTAACCAATATAATTAGGGATATTTCAGAAGATTATTCTGCAGGAAGGATCTACTTGCCTCGTGAAGAGGTTGTAAGGTTCGGATTGTCTTCTAAAAACCTAATTGCATCTGCCAATACTGAGAACTTTTTAGATTTAATGAAATTTCAGGCTGCTCGAGCGGAGTTTTATTACAATGCGGCTAATGAAAGTTTGGATCCCTCGGATTTTAAAGCCCTGAAAGCGGCCAGAGCTATGGCTAAAATATATAGAACCTTACTAATGAAAATGAAGAAGGATAATTTTAAGGTTACTCAAAAAAGATATCGTATTAATTTGGCAAATAAAATATTTCTTATGCTAAGCTCTTAATACTTTTGTTAGTCTTATGAATCTAGTTTTTGTTCATTATTCAACCACAGAGAGACCTCCTCCTGAATTGTATCAATTTCATCAAGTTTTAGTATTGGATCGCGAACAATAAATGCTTCACCTGTTTTCTGGTGTTCATAAAATAACATTTTTGATTTCTTTTCATTTTTGACATCTACAGGTGTTAGAATTTTTTTTCTTTCCAGCATTACAGCCAAAATGTATCTAGCATTTTCACTGGAAGGATCATTCTCATCAATTAGTCTGCGAAGCATGACTTCAGCGCTCTCTTTTTCGACTGCCTCTTTCTCAATTGCAGGTTCTTCTTTTTCAAACTTTGATCTCCAGAAAGAGAATAAATTTTTATCATCATTTGATTGGGGTTTTTCCTCCCATGCCTGAACACTGAAATCAGACCGTTCATAAGAATTGGTTTCATTATTAAAAAAAATGGCCGTATAAAATATTTCATCATTATCAAATTCACGATCTGATACACAACAACGATTTGATCTTGGTCGAATGTTCCATGAATTAATTGATGGCATAATTTTGTTAGAAATTTTCTAGTATTAAAAATCGGTATTTCCAGTTAATAACCTTTTGGATATCTTTTTTGGAATACTTTTCAAGATATTAATTTTATTAAATATTGCGACGTGATTTTTATTGTCTTTATATCGAAATAGAATTATGCCTGAAATTATTAGAATAAGATTGGTTGTCCATGCTCCTAGTACAGGAGGTATCTTCATTCCTTGTCCTAATGCCAGGGATAGGTTGTTAAAAAGCATCATTAAAAAATAAATTAATAAAGCTATTGATCCACTTCCTTTGATATTAGTCCTTGCATTAGTTATTCCTATTGGACAGGCAATTATGGCAATCGCAAGGCAACTAAATGGTAGTGCCCATCTGTAGTGTAAATGAGTTTTAAAAGGGGCCATGGATTTTGGAGTTTTCTCAGGATTGTTTTTTAAATGATAAATGAGATTAGATACTCCAAGTACATCCGGTATTAGGCTGTCTGAATATATTTTTTCGGGAGTTTCATTCCAGTTATCGAATGATAATTTTTTGAATGATTTTTGTGATATTTTTTCAGAAGTGTTACCGAAATTAATGACCATTCCGTTTGTTAAAAACCATTCTTTTCTTTGTCTTTCCCATTGGGCACTCTCAGCGTAGTAGGCATTAATCAATTTTCCTTTTTCATTGGTTTGAAATATTTCTACATTCCTAAGTTTTCCATTTTGTAAATTAGATGGTAATGCGCCGATGAACCATGATCTATAATTGATTTTGTTTCTATATAGCCTTGAGTTGATTTTATAATTTTTCGTTTTCGCATACTCTTCACCATTTTCAAATGATGTTAGGACTGATTCTTTTTGGGCTTCTGCTTCTGGAGCCCATTTATAATTTAATACTAATGATATCAATGATAAGTAGGTGCAGATTATCAGAATTGGTGAAAGCATCTGGATGTAACTTTTTCCAGCGCTTTGAATGGAAATTAATTCATTGGATTTCGATAACCTTCCAACACTGTAAATTACAGAAAGGAGAATTGATATTGGCAAAATTGTTACCAGTATTAATGGTATTTGGACTAAATAATATTTTAAGTAACCAACTGCTGAGGCTCCACTGTCGGAGAGATCCGTTGCATTATCACTGAGATCAATTATCAGCCAGATTGCGATAAATCCGCAGATGCAAAATGATAAAGGAAGACAAAACTCGTTGATAACATACTTTGTTAATATTTGAGAGCGATTATAAATAAATAAAGCAAGCGTAGGACTGAAAATTAAAACTAATGTTAAAATTTTCAAAAATAATGAATCGATCTCCAAATTGTTAGAAGCGGAGGGTAATTGTTCTGATAAAGAGTTAAAGCCAATTTCGATGTTTAACCATGAAATAAATAGAACAACACTTAACGATGCAGAACAAATATATTTAATGACTTTGTGCATTTTAGGATTATTCACTCTATGCTTGCTCAGGAAGTATTGCTTTTACTCCGTCGTGCTTTATACAAAAATCTTCTATTTCTTTTTCTTCCATTATAAGAAATGCTGTTGATAGTGCATCTGCAAGGGCAGCATAAGGCGCGATTGACCATGAATTCATCTTTGATGCCGGGACTCTACAATGTTTTCTAGGATCAATAATATGTTCACCGCGTTCGCTGAACCCTGAGCCGCTGAGTGAATTGTTTTGAAGATTAATTGTAGGTGCGTTCGGGATGCCCAAGCTAGCAGGCCAACCATTTCCTTCGGGACCATTTCCAAAAGCGAGAAGGGTGCTGCCTCCAGCATCAAGAAGAGCATTTTCGATGCCGCTGTCTTTAAGTTTAATTGCCATTTGATCTAACGCATACCCTTTTCCGATACCGCCGAGGTCAATCCAAAAATTTTCTGACAAAACAGTCGCTGTCATTAACTCTGAGTCAGTTTGAATTTTATTCATGCCGATTGATTCTACAGCCTTCGCTATTTCACATTTTGTTGGCTCTCTTGGACTCTTATCGGGATTGCTAAATACCGCAATCAGAGGGCTGGAAGTAATGTCGAAGGCTCCATTCGTTTGCAAATGTATTTCTCTTGCAAGCTCTATACAATCAATAGCAGCGTATCCTATTGGCGTTGATTGATTTTTCTTTAAGTGGTTGATTCGAGAGATGTCACTATTACCCTGGAATCGACTTAGTTCTGCTTCCAGGGTCTCTAGATCTCGAAGCGCATTTGACGCTGAAGCCAATGCTTTTGGTTCGCTAGTATCTGAAATTAATATTTGGAACTCTGTTGCCATAGCATGAGATCCAAGTCGGTGAATTTTCTTTGCCATTAGTTGTTAACAGGCCTTCGTTCTACCATTTGATAGAATAGCTCCTTTTCAATATAAACATGGAGCATTACATTGTCTCTTAAATTCATTAAATCTGGGCCAATGTAATTATTACCGACCATATTGCTGATATCTTCATCATATTTTGCGTCAGCGATTATTACATCAGAAGATAAATTCTCTTGAACCTTAGGATAGTAACCACAGTTTTTGATATCTCTAAAATAATAAGGAAGCGGCCAGCCTGTTTCTGGGTGAAACACATTGATCGATAAATCATCTTTGATGTCTTTTAATTCAAAAATTGTTTGTTTAACTAACTTGGAAACTAGGCTTGGAGAAGTGTGATTATATACGTAGGGGTTTCGGTCGGAGTTTGCAGGTGACTTTAGTGAGTTTTTATTTTGATTGTTATAGTTGATACATATTCCAATGAATGAAATTATTAGAATCGATTGATAAAAAGTGCGAATTCTTTTCATTTTTTCTCCTAATTGATACAGTGAGAAAAAACCAAAACCTGCAAGGATGATTGCTGCCTGAAGAAAAGGCAAAATAGACCAAGGAGTTTTGTATGGTATTAAAGAATAGATTAATAGGTTGATGATAGTGTATAGAGAAAGAACTCTTAAAAAGATTATTTCTTTAGTGGTTTTATTCTGAAGAAAAAACGAGGAAAATATACCCACCAGTGCAAGTATAATGGTGGCTAATTCGCTCCAGCTATAAAGTTCCATTTCTTTCCATGAAATTAGATTTATGTAATATAAGAAGGGTTTTTCATGTCCGCTGCCTTCAGCTCGAGAAAGGTAGTCAGAGTAGGAAGTGTAACTATCTTTAATGGCTTCTAAATTATTAAAAAAAACTGTAAATAAAGCCGCAGAGGTAAAGAACATTACAATTAGGCCAAAGCAAAAATTTAGAACTAACTTCTTTGGGTTTAGTCTAGCTGCATGATTTTTTCTTAGTTCTTCGATAAGAAAAATTATAGTTGCAGATATCACAATTGAAGCAACAGAGATAACAAATGTTTCTTTTGTTGCATGCATGACTCCACATGCAAAGCCTGCTCCGAGCATCCAATAGTATTTTTGTTGTTGAAAATATTTCCAAGAGAAAAAAAGAAATAATGCTAGGAATAATAGCATTGGTGTTTCCATGATGTAATATCTGCTGTAAAAAACATGCATCGGGGATAGGGCCACTAGTGCTGATGAAATCGCAATGCCCTGAATGCTAATTAATCTTTTGAAAAGCAACATCATAATAATTAAGAGCGTGCCGACGACCGCAGTTACAGATCTTAAAATGACCTCATTTAATTCCTGATAGTTATTTATAGATTTGATCCAAACTATAGGCATGGACAAAAACAGTAGGACTGGTCCGTGCCCGTCATCAGGACGATAATTAAATCCCTCACCATCAATCATGCTCCCCAGTCTCCATGCTTGAATTGCCTCATCAGTGTGCATAGGTCGAGAGTCGAGTGACTCAAATCTTAATAAAAGACCGAGAATTATAGAGATTATAAAAATAACATAGAATAGAGCTTTAAATTTGAACCTTGGCATTCTTTCCTGATCTTGATGCATTAAATTAATGACAATAACACTTAGATGCAATAAATCATAACTTAGAAGGGGACTTGCGTTTTAGCTCTATCTCTTCTTCAGTGATTTTTAAAATAAGTGAATAGTCGATCAAATAGTAAAAATAGAGTTGATTCAAAAACTGGTCTTGCTGAACTGTTAAAGCTCTTTTCTTATATTTCCCCCTATAAAAAGAAGTTCTATTTAGCCTTTTGTTGTCTTTTTATAACGGCCTCTCTTGCTTTGGCTTTTCCTTATTTAATGGGCAGTCTATTAGGTGGTGCAATGAGTACAGGTGAGCGCGTTGCGGATTCTGGTTTCGTATCAGAAAACATTAATAAAGTTACTCAGCTGTTAATTCTTGTTCTTGGAGTCCAAGCTTTCATTGCATATTGGAGGATTCGTTGGTTTGCACATGCAGGTGAATCTGCCTTGGCTGACATTAGGAAAGAAACATTTGGCAAATTAGTAATGCTTCCTCTCTCTTATTACTCTGAAAATAAAGTAGGTGAAATTTGCAGCAGGCTTTCAGCTGATCTTAGTCTCATCAGGGATACTATTATTATGACGTTGCCACAAATCATACGTCAATCTGTTATGCTGATTGGAGGAATAATATTTATTGCATGGTCATCTCCGAAATTAACCATGATCATGTTACTGTGTATTCCTTTAGTGTTATCTTTATTGTGGTTTTTCGGAAGAGGAATTAAGGAGAAGACTGCAAAGTCTCAAGATGAGCTTGCTGAGAGTAATGTCATCGTGGAGGAGAGTTTGCACGGTATTGTAAATGTTAAAGCATTTACGAACGAGCAGTACGAAAAACGTCGATATTCTGGATCTCTATCAGATTTCATCGATTTAACTATGTCTGCAGCAAAGGCCAGGGCTTTTTTTGTTTCATTTATAATATTTGCACTTTTTGGAGTGATTACCTT
>CETE01058620.1_pt1 | contig 13115 bp, 9 predicted proteins | sample 531241 | NCBI WGS metagenome assembly CETE01 (sample SAMEA2622336, study PRJEB7988) | marine metagenome | biome: marine biome (ENVO:00000447); feature: deep chlorophyll maximum layer (ENVO:xxxxxxxx); material: "saline water (ENVO:00002010), including plankton (ENVO:xxxxxxxx)" | depth 30 m
TTTCTTAAATATTGTATAAACTATTGTTTGAAAAATAATTTAGATGACATCTCTTTTTTAGACAACAGGATGCAAAAAGAAGAAAGCCAGTTAAAAAAAGAAGAGCGCTCAGAGATGGGGCTAATCGAAAGATTAAATTTTGTTCTAAAAAATAACTTTGTTAGAATACAATATAAAGACGCGATTGAAATTTTAAAAAATTCAAAGCCAAACAAAAAGAAAAAATTTAAATATATAATCAACAACTTTGGTTCAGACTTACAGTCTGAACATGAAAGGTATTTAGTAGAAAAGAAATTTAAAAAGCCTGTTGTCATAACTGATTACCCTAAATCAATAAAAGCTTTTTATATGCGTCTTAACGACGATGGGCAAACAGTGGGGGCGATGGATATTCTTTTTCCAACAATTGGTGAAATTATTGGTGGTTCACAAAGAGAGGAAAGATTATCTGTTTTAAAGTCAAGAATGCGTGAGATGAACATTGAAGAAAAAGAGTTGTGGTGGTACTTAGAGACCAGAAAGTTTGGGACGTGTATTCATTCTGGTTTTGGCTTAGGCTTTGAGCGCCTAATAATGTTTGTAACTGGAATGAAAAATATTCGAGATGTTATTCCTTTTCCAAGAACACCAAAAAATGCCAATTTTTGATGTCTAAACAAAAACTAGAACAAAAGCTGAATTTTTCACTTAGTCCGCAGCAAATACAATTTTTAGGGCTTTTACAAACTCCTGTTGTTTCGTTAGAAAAAAAAATTGAAGAAGAACTAGAAGAAAACCCAGCTCTTGAAGAAGATGATGAGGAAAATAATTCGCAAAAATTTACAGGAAAACACAACGATATGAGCTTTGAGAGTTATCAAATTGAAGATAAATCAGAGTCTCTACAGGATTATTTGAAAAAACAACTTGTTGGTTCCAACTTAGCAGAAAATGAGCGTTTCCTTATAGAATACTTAATAGACAGTTTAGATGAATACGGTTTTTTAAGTAGGAATCTTGACTCAGTTAGAGATGATTTACTAATTAATGATAATAAAAAAATTAATGAATCTGAACTTATGGAGGCCCACAACGCTTTAAAACAACTAGAACCTTGTGGTGTTGGTGCGGCAAGCCTTCAAGAATGCCTGTTAATTCAGCTTAAAACAACTAATCCTTTAAATTTAATTGCTCAAAAAATCATTTTAAATCACTATAAATCTTTTAGTAATAAAAATTTTGAGCTATTAATAAAAGAATATAATATTAATAAGACAAAACTTGAAAAAATTTATAAGATTGTAGAGGGGTTAAACCCAATCCCGGCAGCCGGTTTTTCAAAACACACATCAGCTGCAGGTTACATTTACCCCGATTTTACCATCTCAAATAATAACTCTGAGCTTACTCTTCAAATAAACAAAGGTGGTATAAAACAAATAAAAGTGAGTCGCTATTATGAAAACCTGCATAAAGAGACAAGTGATAAGAAAACAAAAGTTTTTCTGACTGAAAGAATTGAAAAAGCGAGGTGGTTTAAAGAGTCAATTAAAAAAAGAGAGCTAACTCTAAAGAAAGTGATGAGCGCGATTATTGATTTTCAAAAAAGTTACCTTTTAAGTGGTTTAGAGAAAGATATAAAACCCATGAGATTAGTTGATATTGCAAATATTGTTCAACTAGATATTTCCACTATTTCTAGGGTCAGTAATTCAAAATATGTAGAAACTCATTTTGGCACCTTTAAAGTAAAAGAGTTTTTTTCCGATGCATATAGAAAGGATAACGGTGAGGTTATTTCTACCAAAGAAATAAAAACACGTTTAAAAGAAATAATAAATACAGAAGACAAAAAAAAACCCTATACAGATGAAGAGCTTTCAGAGTTGTTGGGGAAAGACGAATACCATATTGCCAGAAGAACTGTCGCAAAATATAGAGAAGTTCTTGGGTTAGAAAATGCAAAATTAAGAAGGCGATTGTAATGAATGTTTATAGGTTTTTCTCATTTGTACTCCACCCAATATTTAGCCCAGTAATATTTATTTGTTTAAGTTTCATCGTTATTCCTCAAACAAAAATATCTATAGACCAAAGCTACGGAGTTTTTTTTATTACGCTAATCGGTATTACAATTATTATTCCGTTGCTTAGTGTTCTAATACTGCTTAAAAAAAATATTATCTCCTCATATGAGATGAAGAAAAAGGATGAGCGTTTTGCCCCCCTTTTAATCGCCGGTATTTGTTATGTCTTAGTGTTAATACGACTTAGTTTAGTCTACACCTTAGACCCACTAATTAAGGCTCAACTTGTTGGTGTTGGGGTTATATTATTTGTGGCCTTAATTATTTCGCGCTTTTGGAAAATAAGCCTGCATATGCTAGCGATGGGAGGAGGGGTTGGAATAATGATTGGTTTATTCTTAATATCCCAAAAAGGAGGGTGGTGGTTGATTGGATTATTAATAGTTTCTTTCTTTCTTGGAGTATGTAGGAAAAAGGAAAAGGCTCATAATAATGTGCAGCTTATAATTGGTTTTTTTGTTGGGCTAATACTTGAATTGTGCTGTGTATTATTTTTTAAATAGAATATCGACTATTTCTATTTTTCTTTGTAGCATAGCATTTAAACCATATATTGAGTGCTGTTTTTCTGTTATTTTATCATTAATTTCTGTTGGAGACATAGACTCTCCAAAAGGAGTTTGAGTGATAATTATTTTTTTTGCGTCAAAGTATTTTTTAAAAGCCCCCCCTTTGAATTCTAATAAATAATTAACCAGACTACTAATTCTTCGCTTTGAAAGGTTTAAATTATATGTTTCGTTATAAAGTGGACTAGAATAACCTTTAATTTGTATTTCTAAGTATATATCTTTTGGTATTTCATCTAAAAGTTCTTCTAAAAATAAATTTAACTTATTGTAATTATGTCTTAGACTGTCTCTAAAAAACATCTCTGTGTTTTTATTAAACTGTTCATAATCTGATTGCATCATAAAATAATCTATGTATGACTCTTTATACGTTTTGGTTGTTTTGGTGCTTAGGGTACAACAATCGGGCTCGTCATTGTGAAAATATAGATTAATTGGTAGGTATTTTTTTATATTTATTGATAGTGTGTCTTGTTGGTTATATTTAAATGAAAATATATCGTTGCAACAAAACTCCATGCTTTCAAATTTTGCTCCAACCCTGTTTGATGAAAAATAACCCGACGTTGAGTTAAAAAAGGTTAAATACATTTCGTCTTGTTTAGAGTTAAGCGTTTTTACATCTTCTGGCTCGCCCCATAAATTTAACCTTCCCTCTGATTTATAAATATCAAACCCCCCTTGTCCAGAATCTCTATTTGAAGAAAAATATAATTTATTGTCATATTTATTATAAAACGGGGTGATTTCGTCAAAAGAGGTGTTTATCTGGCTTCCTGCATTTATTGGAACTCCAAAGTTTCCTCTTTCATCAATTATTGAAACCCAAATGTCCAAACCGCCAAAACCTCCCACTCTGTCAGAGACAAAATATAATGCTTTTATATTATTATGATTTACAATAATGGCTTGTGTATTTATATTGTTATTATGAGAATCCTTAAAAATTTCAACAAAAGATGTGTCTTTGTAATCATCGATATAAAATAGATTATAGTTGTTAGCGGTTAAATCTGAAACATTTAAAACAACTTCTTTTTTGCTGCTAAAAAATATATTTGCAGTACTGCGATTAAAAAAGTTATATTTACTAAGACTAGGTGTATGCCAGCTTCCGTTAACAAAAAGAGTTCTGTAAATCTGTGATTTAACCATGTTGTTTTCTTCACTGATTTTTGTAAAATAAGCAAGAGTATCGTTTATTTTAACAAAATTGATTTCAGCACCAACAGAATTAATGTTTAAAGACAAGGGTTTAATTAAAACGTCTTGTGAAAAGAGTATTCTGTTAAAAAAAACTAAAATTAATAACTTGGCTATAAATATTTTGGGCATATTATTTGTTCTTCTTTATTGTTTTTTTTGTTTTTGTTCCAGCCATAACTGATTGAAAACTCAAAAGCGCCAACACTATTGGAGGCGTTTCTTAAGGACGACGTATTGACATCATATGAGGCTTCAAACTTTATATTTTCATTTATTAAGCCTATTGCAAAAATTAAGGCATCATTATATCTATTAAAAACACTTGTAGTTATTTTAATTTCATTATTAATTGTGTGATTTAAATGGCATCCTATAATAAATTCGCGGACTTCTTTCTGTGATGAATAAAATACAGCTGGGGTTAAAATGTTTTTTGAATTAATCTTTCTAGTAAGGCTAGTATAATAAATAAATTTTAACGGTAATAAAAAAGTGTTGTTTTGACTAAAAGATTGATTTGGTTTATTTATATGATATGCTGAAAAACCAAGCAAAAAAGAGTTCTCCAAATCAATAAAATTCTGATACGATAAGCCAAGAGAAAGGTCAAGAAACGATAAGGATTGAGTTTTTAATGGCTCATCCTGTAGAAAAAAAAGATTATCATAATTTATACTTTGTTGATAAAATGAAGGTTGAACACCATATAATATAATTCCTTTTTTTATTGATACTTTGTTTGATATTGAAATTAACACCGCACTATTAGAAAACCTTGAGTCACCAGTTATATCATTTAAAGACGTAATAGCTGCAGAAAAACCTTTGTAAATATTTTTACCCCCATATGTAAATGATGTGGTGCTAAAAGGTGTTGTTACGGTATACCACTGTGACCTTCTTTGTAATTGAAGTGTGTGGTCCTTTGGTTGTATAGAAAATAATGCAGGGTTAATAAATGTGTGAGAATTATAAAACTGTGAATAATGTATGTCTTGAGATGATACTGATGTAATGCTTAAGCAAAAAAGAAAGAGGTAAAATGTTCTCATTTAATTAGTGAAATATTTCCCTTGTGAAAAAAAGATTTTTTTCCAACGCAATCTAATTCAATGTAAAAATCAAAAACTTGTGCAGGAAGAGGTTCTCCATTAAATGTTCCGTCCCAGGTAAAGTTTAAATCATTTGTCCCATAAACTTTTTGACCAAGTCTATTAAAGATTTCTAATTTAAACTTTGTTACTATATCATCCTCTAATTCTATTAAGTAAAAATCATTATACCCGTCGTTGTTAGGAGTAAAAGCTGTAGGTATTTTTATTTTATTTTCGTCACAAAAAACATCCTTAACCACAACACAAACCGAATCCTCTATCGAACAAAGAGGATTATCAAAAATTTCAAAAACATAACACTTGCTGGCTGATGGCGAAAATCGTTGAACAATACTATTATCTTGAAAATCTTGCCATAAAATACTGCTTTCTGTTATTACCTCTATAATTACCTCTTCGCCCCTAAAAATAACAGAATCTGATAATAAAATAGTGTCAACTAATGGATAATTTATAACCAGGACACTTGTCGAGTCTTCGGTAATACAACCGTCGGTATTTACAACTTGTATATTATAATTAGTTGATGTATCTGGAACAACCTGAATTATAGATGTGTCGTACAGAATGTTATTACAAATGTATTGTGTAATTGGCAGGTCTTCGTCAAAATTTACTATTTCTAAGGCCACTGTATCTCCTATACAGATATCGTTAGACAGAATATTTATCTCGTTTCCTCTAGAAAAAACACTTATACTATCCAATTGGTAACATTTACCATCTGTTACCTGAATATAAAATGTTCCTGGGTTATTAACAAGAAGACCTGAGTTTAAAGATAGTGTGTCTAAAAAGTTAGTACTTGATGACCATAAGCAAAACAGCACACTGTCAGAATAAGATGTGTTTAAAAAAATAGAGGAGTCGCAAAACGAAGTGTCGGGGTCAGTTACAAGCTCAAGGTCTAAAACATTTATACTTTGTAATAAGGTGTCTGTGCAACCTCCGTTTGATATTATTAGTTGATACTCTTGATTTGTATTAATATCTGTGTAGGGATTTGACACATATGTGTTGCTTAAGCTTGTGCTTGGAGTCCACATATAAAAAGTTGAAAGATCTCCAAAAGGGGGAAGGCCTATTTGGGTTGATTCATTAATACACTTTGTTACAAGCTCTATGTTATTTGCTGAATTTGATAAAACATATACAGGTTTTGATATGGTATCAGCAATATTACATGCGCTGTTGTCAGAAACAATTAACACAACATTATAAAGCCCCCCCTGAGTAAATATGTGGGCTGGGTTTTTATCATAAGAAATATTGCCATCACCAAAATCCCAAAAATATGTTGCTAGATTACTTGCCAGAGAGTTGTTCTGAAAATAAATTGACGAGTCACAAATAATTCCTGGAGATGAAAAGTCTGCTACAACCATAGGAAAATCAAAATTAAATTTAAAAACAGCATTGTTACAATTCAAGCTGTTGTTTGTGCTAGAAACTGCGCCTAAATTTGGCTCTATTGGAAAATCAGAATTACCGCCACAGCCAGCACACACAGACTGATAAATAGTTCCTTTTTTATCAAAACGGCTTGTTCCTCCGTCAACATGTTCATTGCTCTGGCTTCCCCCAAAATATGTTCCATAAACCAAATTGTTAAACAAATTATCTAATACCATTAAATAAAAGTCATTACCATCAGTTGTGTTTTGGTGAGCATCATTTGTTATTGGAAGGTTTAGTGTTGATAAAGCCCCCCCTAAATTTGAGCCCCATCCAGCCAAATAAACTTTATCACAAACGTCAACTAAAAAGGCTGTAGGGGATATGTCTGGTGTCCCCTTTCCTGTGCCAACTACGGTCGACCTTTTAACATCGCTTAAATCTTTATTGAAAACCGCCACAAATTGTCCTGCTCCGGGTGTATAATATGACGCGTTTTTAACTAAACTAAGTCCTTGAGCTTTTGTTTGCCCAAACAAAAAAACATCACCATTATTTCCAACTTCAACAAAATAAGATTGATCATATGATTCTGTACCATAATATGTTGAAGAAAGTATTTGTGTCCCTATAGATGAAATTTTAGTTACAAATGCATCTGGATATAACGAGTCTTGCAGTGCGGGTTGATATGCATTATTAAGAACGGGAAAATTGATAGAATTTGTTCCTCCGGTCACATATAAATCTCCTGTTTTACTTAAAGCTAATGAGTATATTGCATCAGCTTTTGATCCTCCTAAAAAAGTACTCCATATAAGTGATGAAAGCTGATTATCTAGCTTAACGACACAGCCATCCTGTTCTCCCCCTATTTGGTTTTGCACAGACCCAACACTAGGAAAATCACTAGATTTTGTGCAGGTTGCTATATATATGTTGTTTTGATCGTCTATATCAATCTCGCCCCTTACCTCGTCAGCATAATTATATTTAAGTTGACCGTCAATATTCAGCCCATCATTGTCAGAGCCCCCAATAAATGTAGAAGCTAATAACCCCCCGCCATCTACACTAATTCGTGTTACAAAAATATCTGTTCCTTGTGGAAAATTAACTCCTATTCCAGATGGAGAAAAAGGTGCTCCTCCTTTAAAATCTGTTTGAAAAGCATTTAATGTTACAGGATAGTCTGAAGATCCTGTGGTTCCAAAAACAAATAACTCGTTTAATGAATTTACAATCATTGAATGGGGTAGCTCATCGAAAGCTCCTCCCAAATATGTGGAAAAAATCCGTTGAGTTCCTGAAGTATCATATTTGGTGATTGCAAGATCAGTTCCTGAAGAAGAGTTGGCGTAATTTAATTGGTATGCTCCAATAGTAGTCGGATATCCTGGACCAAAAACAGTGCTTCCCGCATATAAAAAACCCTTGTCATCATATGTGGCTGTATATCCAAAATTATCTGCCGTACTTCCAGAATAGGTTGAAAACTCTAAAACAGGATCTATAATTAATTCCAACGACTTGTTATATCCATCAGGAAAATCAAAAGTTATAACATTTTCTTCTAATTTGTAAAAACAAGCAACCTCCTTCTTTTTTCCGTTTATTATTTGAAATGCAAAAGGCTTGTGTTCAGTGATTAAGTTTACCGAAGTAACACACTTTAAGCCTCCAGAATCATCAATATAAATGTTTTCAAGGCCATCATACATTATAATAATTTTACCTGGGTCTGCATTAGGAGCAACTATAAAATCATATTTTAAATTATCATTTAGTGTATAATATTTTAAATCTATATTGTTATAAAGGTTTTGTATAAAAAAAGAATTAAACGTGCGAACATTGGTGGCCCAAGTAGTTTTTGCTCCTAAGAAATAGTTTTCGAAATAGTTATCTTGTTTTAAAAAAAAAGCAGAGCAGTTCATATTAGAGTTTACAAAAGATACTTTATATGCATGAGCGTCTATTGTTGGGTTATTTTGTAATAAATCATGTTTTTGTTTTAATTGCGTGGCTGAAAAAAAAGCAAATCTAAGTTGGTTTTTTTCTATAAATAAAGATCCAGAGGGCACATCTATTTTTGCTAAAACATCTTGGTGGAATTGGCCCCTGTTTTCAATAAATAATTTTTGTGAACTAGCTTGAAAAAATACGCTGTGTAAAAGAATGATAATGAATACCCTAAATCTATATTCGTTATTCTTCATTTACATTCGATTTTCTGTTAATTTTTCTAGAAGTTTGTCTTTATATTTTAAAAAACTTATTTTGTTTTCTTCATCAATCGGATCCCCAGGAGGGAGGTTTTGTTGGTATGGGTCAACCTGTACGCCGTTTTTCCAAAATCTATAGCAAACGTGCGGTCCTGTTGCCAAGCCGGTGCTCCCAACATAGCCTATTATGTCTCCCTGCTTTACATAAACACCCTTCTTAATGTCTGACTTAATTTTTTGCATATGTAAATACTGCGTGGAGTATGTGTTATTATGTTTAACCTTCACATAATATCCATTATATTTAGTGTAGCTCGCAATTTCAATGGTTCCATTTGCAGTAGTCATAATTGGTGTCCCTGCTGGTGCAGCATAATCTGTGCCAAAATGACCCTTCCACTGTCCTGTAACTGGGTGCTTTCTGTTTTTACTATATCTTGAGCTGATTCTATAATAATTTAGGGGTGCTTTTAAAAATGCTTTTCTTAGCGTCATACCATTTTCATCAAAATACTCTCCACGATTTTTATTCTGTTCATAATAAAACGCATAAAAGGGTTGGTTTTTGTGTATAAATTCTACAGCCCAAATTTTTCCAACTCCTATATATTTCTGTTTTCCACAACTATCAATATAATTGTTTTCATAATAAACTTTAAATCTGTCTCCTTTTTGAATTTTAAAAAAATCTATTGTCCATGCATAAATCTCAGAAAGCTCTTGAGATAATTTCTGGCTTATATTTTGCTCCAAACAAGCCTCAGACAAAGAGGAGTTTATTATGCCTTGAGAAAGCATGGGTTTGGTTATTACCTCCCTCTTTCCTTCATAAACAATTATACTATCCCTATTGTTTACATCAACAACAATATAATTTAACTTATCTTTCTCATAAATAAAATAACGACCTGTGTCACTTTTTGATAAAACAGTATAGTTGTTGGCCGCCTTTAATTTTTTTTCGAAGTCAAAAATGCTTGTTGATTTCTTTAAAATTTCATTTTTTAAAAAAAACATATTATAATTCGCCCAAATACTTGAAATATTATCTCCATTTTCAACAGTTTTCTTAAAAACCTCAAAAGAGTCTAACTGTATACCATATTCATAAATAGGCTGTTTTATTTTTTTATTTTTTGTTTGTTTTAAGCTTTGCGAGTTCGATGGTTTAGGTTTTTCATAGTCTATTAAAATAAACGATACACTAAAAACCAAAAACAATAATATAATCTTTAGCGCTTTTTGCTTGTCAATTCTTTTTCGTTTATACAGATTTCTCATCCAGAATGTATTTCTTTACTTATTATAATTATACTGAATATTTTTTGCATCAATCAACTCTGCTTTAATCGTGCCGGCCCATATTTCAGTCTCTACTTTTATTAATAGTCGATTTTCATCATTTGAAATCCAGACCTTCATCTTTTCTCCGTCTTCAAAAACACGACCTTCTTGCATAATAGGTTTAAAAACCATACAATCTATCACGCCAATTTTTGTTTCTAACACCTCATTATACAAATATAAAATATCTAAATTAAAGTTTTCTTCGTCCATAAAAACAGGAACTGAAAATTTTGTGTTTTTAGTCAGATTTTTGTTGTTAAATGTACGAGCATAAAAAAATGCTGACAACATGTCCTGTGTGTTTTCAAATATATTATAAGATGTGTCTTTAACTAATACCTTTAGGTCTTTGTGCACAAAATTATAGCTTTGACTTTTTTTATGACCCCCCTCTTGTATGTTTCTATAAAATCTAATTGGCTTAATTGTAGCAGTGTCAATATAAGTTTCGTATAAATCTCTAACCTTAAAAAACAAATCAAAAAATGAAGCTGTTCTTGCTTTAGCAACGACATGAAATGTCGGTGTGTTTTTTAACAAAACAATTTTTTTAATTTCCATTTCTGCAAAAGCAACACTTAACCCCTCAAAAGATATATCATATGAGGTATGTTCTCCTATTTTGTATGGCAGCTTTTGCTGAGAAAAAATTATGAACGGTATAAATAATAAAAAAATTGTTTTTTTCACAAATTTGATTCTTTATTTATACTATGAACAAAAGAAAGTAAAATTCCCTCACAAAACATATCTGACATAACATGAATACTTATTGGCATCCCATTGGAATGCTTAGAAATTGGTGTTGAAATAGCGGGGTTGCCCGAAAGGTTAGCTTGTACAGTAAAAATATCTTCAAGGTAAGCTTTTGTAGGGTCAATGTTTTTTTTACCAATTGAAAACGCTGTATGCGGTGTTGTCGGAGAAACAAGTAAGTCGTATTTTTGAAAAACTTCTTTAGTTTTATCTTGTATTAATCGTCTTATTTTTAGTGCTTTTGTATAAAACTCTTCATTATATCCAGAGCTTAACACAAATGTTCCAAGCATAATTCTTCTCTTAACCTCTTCTCCAAAACCATTAGTTCTGGTGTTTTTATATGTAGATTCTAAATCCTTGTTTTTTTCGCTTCTATATCCGTAATGAACTCCATCATATCGTGCTAAATTTGAAGAAGCCTCAGCTGTACTTAAAATATAATATATTGGCATTAAAACATCAAAGTATGGAAAATCAATAGCTTCAACTATATATCCATTATCACGAAGTTCCGATATCTTTCTTTCTATTGCTTTTTTTATTTCTTTATCTAAAATGCTTAAATCTAAACATTGTCTAAAATACGCGATCTTTTTTGGTGGTGGGGTAAAAACTGTTTTAGTATATCTGTCAACCTCTAAGTTTGATGCTGTATTGTCAAAACTATCTCTTCCAGACATAACCTCCATTATCAAAGCTGCATCGTATGCACTATTAACTATTGGTCCAATTTGATCAAAAGATGATCCATATGCAATTAGTCCATGTCTTGACACTCTGGAGTATGTGGGCTTAAGCCCTATCACACCACAAAAAGCTGCGGGCTGTCTAACAGAGCCCCCTGTGTCGCTTCCTAAAGCGGCCAAACAAAGTCCTGCCGCCACGGCTGCTGCAGACCCACCGGAAGACCCACCGGAAACCCTACTTGTATCCAGGGGGTTTTTTACTGGACCATATTTTGTGTTTTCATTTGCAGACCCCATTGCAAACTCGTCACAATTTAATCTACCAATAATTATAGCATCTTGGTCAATAAGATTTTTTAGTGCTGTTGCTGTAAACATTGATTCAAAACCACCCAAAATTTTTGACGCTGCTGAAACTTTATGGTTTTTAAAGCAAATGTTGTCTTTTATACCAATTACCATCCCCGCAAGTCTGCCTGCTGTTCCTTTCTCAATTTTTGCATCTATTATCTTGGCTCTATCAAGAGCTTCTTTTTCAAAAACCTCAACAAATGCGTTTAGATTTTTGTGCGTAAATATTCTTGAAAGATAAGCCTGTGTTGTTTCTACGCAAGTAGTTTCTCCGCTATTTAAAGCTTTATGTAATTCTGTGAATGTAGAATACGGGATCAAAATATAATATATTAGTCATCTTTTTTTTCTTCTTTCTCGCCATCCTTTCCTTTCTTGAATTCACTTACTCCTTTGCCAAGGCCTCTCATTAGTTCAGGTATTTTTTTGCCTCCAAACAACAATAAAGCGAGCACAAGTATGACAGCTAAACCTCCCCCTCCTATATTTTGTATAAATAATATTGTATTCATATTTGTAATTTTTGAAGTTTGTACAAAATTAGCTAATTTGTTTTAATTAATACAAATTTAGCTTATTAGCTTTAATAGGCATTATATAACCATTTAGTGGGGTCGTTTTTTTCATAACCTCTCCATATTTCAAAATGAATTTCTGTTTTACTTTCCTCTTCATTGGTTCGCAATATTCCTATATCTTGCTTAGCAAATACTTTATCCCCATTTTTTACGCTTACTTCTTTAAGGCCTGAATACACCGTAAAATATTCTCCGTGATTAATCAAAATTGCTTTTCCCTCTCCTTTTATTAAAAAAATTCTAGAAACCACCCCTTCAAAAACGGATCTAACACTGGAATTTGGGTTGGTAGCAATATTTATACCATTGTTGTATGTTTGCACATTTTTAAAAACAGGGTGTTTTTGTAATCCATAACGACTAACTATAACTCCTTTCTCAACTGGCCAGGGTAATTTTCCTTTGTTTTTAGAAAACTCTTCAGAAAGAGCCTGGGCCTCTGGTGTAGCAGAATAAGTTGTTGTACTGTTGTTAGCCTTAGCTATCTCCTCTTCAATTATTTTTTTTATTTTAATATTTAAGTCTTCTATCTTTTTTTTATTATCTTGAAGTTGCTTTTTTATGTTGCTTTCTGACTGAATTAAATTATTTATAACTTTATTTTTCTCAACTTTATTTTGGCTGATTCCTTGAAGTTCCTCTTTTTGTTTTTCTAACAAGCTTTTCTTTTCAGAAAACTGTATTGATAAATTGTCTTTTAGGTTTAGTAGTTCTGATTTTTTTGCTGCTAACTGATTGTTAATTTCTTCTATTTTTTGCGCTTGCTTTTTTCTAAATAAGACAAGCTGTTTTAAATATAATATTCTTTTATA
>CETE01022349.1_pt1 | contig 13102 bp, 10 predicted proteins | sample 531241 | NCBI WGS metagenome assembly CETE01 (sample SAMEA2622336, study PRJEB7988) | marine metagenome | biome: marine biome (ENVO:00000447); feature: deep chlorophyll maximum layer (ENVO:xxxxxxxx); material: "saline water (ENVO:00002010), including plankton (ENVO:xxxxxxxx)" | depth 30 m
TGGAAACTTGGCACTCGCTTTTTTAAAGTCACGGCATAGCCATTCAAGGGGCCGCCGTGGGCAAGAACAACTCCGCCGGGACCATCTGGGAAAACCCAGCATTCCACGGTGACCGGTTTGCCAGTCGGATCGAGGCTTTTTCTTGGCTCAAATCCCACCAGTGCACTGGACCGGGTTCTACGCCCACCCGCGGCCGGCTGGGGCGCGTCAGGAATTTCCCTTGGAGCACCAAAGAGCTGATGCTCGATGGTAGTCGTCCAACGAAGATATTTGGGGTCACGACCAAAGCCGAAAACCTTGTCCTCATTGAAAACCAGCATGCGCCCGGCAGGGGCATACTTGCCAGCCTGGTAGTATCCATTGTGCCCACCCGCAAAATTCTTTCCAAATACCCAGTAAGCCCTGTGAAAATACGTGTCATCGAGAAATCCCATCGGAGCAAAAAGATGGGCTCCCTCGCCCTTTTGAGCTCCACCTTGGGCTGCCGCATTTCCAGAAATCGGACCTACCTCGAGACGGTCTCCGGTTTTCTTGTCGATTTTCTGGGAGCGAAGATAAGTATGCTTGCCGTCACTGCTGAGAATATCCGGAAGCCCAACCTGCATCTGGAGAGTTTGAAGTCGATTCTGGATATCATCACCAGTTTCCGGGTCTCGATGATCCATGAGGCGCTCCATCAACTTTCTTCCGGTCTTCACGTCAAGCTGGAGATAACGCAGTCCGTGATCGAGAAATGTTGACCGGCCGGCAATAAATGAGGCAATCCCATCCTCGACTAGCACTGTCCCATGAACAGGCCAGACACTCTCGATCTGCTCGAACGCCATAAGACGCCGATCCACTGGTGCGGCGCGAAACTTCCAGATCAGGACGCCATCCTTGGCTCGAAGGCAATAGACAGAGCCATCTGCAGAGCCAAAGACCACCCGCCCCTTCCAGTAAGTCGGAGGTGAATCAATCCGAGCTCCGGCCGTGAACTTCCACTGCTTCTCCCCTGTCGAGGAGGACAGCGCATGCAAGGTGTGTTGATCAACTTGCGCGACATACACCTTGTCCTGAACGACAGTCAGAGCACTCAGCCGCCCACCAAGATCAGAGTTCCAGCTTTCATCGAGGTTGCCGACGAGACCTCTCTCGGACGACCCACTACGTTGAACGTTACCTCGAAATGTCGGCCAATCATCCGGTCCGGCCTCCACTTCATCCACTGGCTCTGCGAATGCCGGCCCCTCTGTCAATCGCCCCTCATCCGGTATTTCCGTGGGAAGTTTGAAAGTCTTCGAGGCAGGAGCGAGGGCATTAAAACCATAAAGTTTCGCTTCAGGATAACATGCACAGTTGTGAGGAGGAGCATACGTCAGGCCGTTTGCAGGCATGATCCCGTAGAGGCAACCACCCCTGACCCAGTGATTGATATCCCAGTCCTCCTTATCGAAATCTACAAACTCGATTCCGGTACGGGAAGGAATCAAAAAGCGCTCCGTCGCCTTGGCGATATAACACCGATGATGAAACCAGTAGGTTTTCACATTTGGAGGGAATTGCTTCTTCACCTCGCCGGTCCGAGGATCCCGCCCGGTGTAGACGCCACTATGGCCGCCGCTTGTCAAAGGCGCAGACCATACGAGACCAGCTACAACCAGGAGATCCTGAGGAGACTGATATCCGGAAGGATCATGAGTAGCCTCCCACAACCTTTTCCCGGTCTTAAGGTCATAGCTCTGCATCTTGTTGTCTCCGCCAGCGTAAAGAACCACATCCTCGTAGAGGACCAGACGAGGAGCAAAGTTGAACGGTATCAGGGTTCTCCGTCCCGCCTTCTCGCTTCTCCAGAGCTGCTCACCGGTCCTGCGGTCGAGGCAGGCCACATTTTCCCCGTCGTGATACACGAGAACGTCCCCTGCCACTGAGAGACTGAGAGGGGAAATCTTGTCTGTTTTCTCCCAGAGAAACTTCCCGCTTTCAACATCGTAGACGCGGATGCTCCGGGGTTTCGCATTCCAGACGAACTCTCCTCTGACCCTGGCCTGATCGCCTGTGTTATGCTTGGGGACGTAGTCTTCGAGCTCGGACTTACCTTCTCTCACCAGTGCAAAAAGAAGACCTTCATGATGAACAATCTCCTCAGCTCTTTCCGACCCTCTGAAAACCCGCTGCGTTTCTCCGGTCGCAGCGTCAATGTTCTCTACCGGACCTGTGATGCTCCGAGTCACAAAGAGACGGTCTCCATCAACAACAAGACGGCGCGCCAACTGACTGGGGCCACTCTTCAGCGGCCAAAGCTGGCTATGCCACTTGGTAATTGGTCTTTTCCAGAGCACGGCGCCATTGAAGGCGTCTCGCGCAATCAACTGCCAGCTGGACGGAAGCTGAATCGAAACCCTCGAGCCCTCGTCCATGATATAAAACATTCTTCCTCCTCCCGAGACAAGGGCGCTCATCGAAGCCATCCGGTCATGATGCCGTGACCACCGTGGGCTCCCAACCCATTGAAGGCGCCGGGGAGGACCGACCACGGTATCCTGAGCTACCGCATTACCGGAAGGATTATGGAAATAGTGCGTCCAATCATCAATCTCCTCAGGACGCGCTTTGACGATCTTTTCCCAAGCTCCATCCCGACGAATCAAAGCAACACCCTCTGGAACCAGCACTCGTAACAACTCCTTTTGAGCAACTTTCACATTCTCCTCTACCACCAGCAGGTTCACGAAATTCTCGATGTAGGGTAAAGACCGACCATTAAATTGCTCCATGGACACCGGACCGTAGAGACCTCTCTCGTGGAGTGTGTTGCGCACTTTTTCCACGGCTTGAACGCTAGTGGAGAGACCTTGAACCATATACCGATCATTCAACCGCAAGGCGGCCATCTCGTCGGGACTTGTTGCCCCAACATGCACTACCAGACCTCCTCGAACGCCAGAGCTGCGGACAGCGTCTACGGCAAGATCTGCCCCTGCAGGAAGAGCAAGCGAAAGCACATAAAGAATAATGATCCGATAAAAGAGATTCATAACAACCTTGGTTTGGCGCTGGATCCAGCCTGAGCTGCTCGAGCAGCCTTCTCAACCCCTCATTCCCACAAATGCCAGTGTTGTAGACTTTTCATGCCCCCCAGAGGCAGCTACCGTTCATTTCTCAGGTGAAAATTACGGTTCAATTCCTCGGACAGGCGCGCCAGCTGTCTTCGACCGACCAGGTTACCCTCCACGTAGAGGAAGGTGCTTCCGTGGATGAACTTATCCCGCATCTTCTCACCGGGTCTCCAGACGGCCTTGATGTCATCCTCTCTGAACTTTCGGAGGGCAAAGAACCACAGCTCCGCCGCAGCGTGATGGCTATCCGAAACAACGAAACAATCGATCCCTCAACCCGCGATCTCCTGAAAGACGGCGACGAACTAAGCCTCCTTCCTCCCATGGCGGGAGGATAAAAACCGCGCTATGGAACTCACCGATAGAGACCGTGCCATCTATGAGTGGCAGATCTGGGTCAACGATTTCGGGGAGTCGGGTCAGCAGAAGCTCAAGGATTCCACCGCTCTCGTTACCCGGGTCGGCGGCCTCGGCGGTCCCCTCGCTCAGTCACTGGCTGCAGCAGGCCTTGGCAAACTGATCCTCGCTCATGGCGGAAACACCAAGGACAGTGACCTTAATCGACAAATCCTTCAGACTCATGACCAGGTGGGAAAACCCCGTATCGATTCGTGTCGCAGAAAATTGATGGAACTAAATCCACGGATAGACATCGAGACCTGCGGCGAAAACGTCACTGAAGAAAACGTCAGGAGGCTTGTTTCGGGAGCTGATATCGTTTTTGACTGTGCCCCTCTCTTCGAAGAGCGGCTCCTCCTCAACCGGGAATGCGTAAGACAAAAGAAGCCTTTGGTGGATGCCGCGATGTTTGAGATGGAGGGCCAGCTCACAACCATCATCCCGGGACAAACACCTTGTCTCGCCTGCCTTTATCCTGAGGTTCCTCCGGGTTGGAAACGTGAATTCCCGGTGCTCGGTGCCGTCTCCGCAACTATGGCAAATCTTGCCGCTCTTGAAGGGCTAAAGCTCCTTGCAGGCTTCGGCGAGTTGCTGACCAGCAAGCTGCTGATTTTTGACGCGAGATCCATGGACTTCCGGAAGATTGCCATCGCGCCTCGTCCAGGCTGTCCGGTATGCAGCTTACGCCCGTTACCCGCTGATCAAGGACACCCTTGAGTCTCCTGCCCCAGAGCCTCTGCAATTTCTCTCGCAAAGCGATTCGCCAATTCGGCTGGTGAACCCTCCTTCCCATATAGGACACCCCGGGACACATTGACAACATTCGGAGCTTTTCTCCCGGATCCCGTCAGAGCAGAGAGATCTCCACCCTGTGCTCCCAGACCTGGAATCAACAGAGGAACATCTGGCAAACCTGCAAGCACGTCTCCACCCGCATTCGTCAAGCCAACCACGAGACCAACATCGGTTTGCCGACCCTCTGTGCTGGCACGACCAGCGAATTGGCCCACGACCTCATAAATCGGAACTCCTTCACTCTCCCGGCGCTGTAGGTCGGCACTCCCCGGGTTTGAGGTAACCGCCAGCAGGTATATTCCCTTTCCCTCGTAATCGAGAAACGGCTCCAGCGAGTCATACCCCATGAAAGGGTTGATCGTTACTGCGTCTGCACCAAAGCCCTCAAAGCAGGCTTCCGCATAGCGACGCTGAGTTTCTCCAATATCGCTTCGCTTAGCATCAAGAATTACCGGCACTTTCTCCGGAATTCGATCCAGCACCCGCTTTAACATCATCAGCCCCTCCGGACCCATCGCTTCGAAGTAGGCGATGTTCGGCTTATAACAGGCAGTCTTTGGGAGCGTCTGCTCGATCACTTCATCAAGGAACCGCTCAACCTCGAGAACGTCGTGCTCATGATGTTCAATTCTAGGATCGAGTCCGACACAAAGGTTAGAACCGATTTCGCCGGACCTTGCAGCCAGCTGATCTGAGTATCCTGCGCTCATGTATGGCTCCAGCTTCACCTACACTCTCCGAAGACGAAAGTGTTTCCTCCTCAATTCTTGACCTCTTTCGCCCTCAGCATCGCAAAAAGTTACCCGAGACCTTGATTCAGCGGACGAAAACACCGGACAGATGGCGATGCTTATGGTTCAACACTACAGTGAATTCAGTTTCGGAACTGCTGCAAAGTCTCATCCGCATTCCCTCCGTCAACCCCGACGGAGATCCCGGAACGGACCAGTGCGGAGAGGGAGCGATTGCAGAATGGCTCGGCAACTTTCTTGGCGACCGGGGATTCGATGTGACTGCGGAGCAGATCCAGCCCGATCGACCAAACTTGATTGCAAAAAGCCCGGGACCCCTGACTGACTCCAGACCACGAATTCTTCTTGGACCACACCTCGATACCGTCGGAGTTGGCGGAATGACAATTGATCCCTTCGGGGGGGGCATCCACGACGGGAAGATCTGGGGCCGCGGCGCCTCTGACACCAAAGGTCCCATGGCCTCGATGATCTGGGGACTTTTGAGTAATCGAGACCGTCTCGCCGATCTCCCTGTTGCGGTGGACTTTGTGGCATTCATGAGCGAGGAATCCGACCAGTTCGGATCCAAGCACTTCGCCAGCAATCATGCCGGTAATTACGATTTTGCCATTGCCGGAGAGCCCACCGAGCTAAATATCGTCCATGTCACCAAGGGTTCTCTCTGGGCCATCCTGGAGACCACGGGAATTTCCGGCCATTCGTCTCAGCCGGAAGCGGGAGAAAACGCGATTCTCAAGATTGTGGACACGATCTCCGTTCTCAACGACGCCTTGAAGCCAATCCTTGCGGAGTTCACCCATGACGTCCTCGGTCCTGCAACCCTCAATGTTGGAATCATCCAGGGCGGAACTCGAGCAAACATTATTCCTGACCGGGCGACGACTCAGATCGATATCCGCTACCCCCCCTCGCTGACACAAACCGGACCTGCCGCTGAGATACTCGAGGACTTTCTCGCTGCGCAAAAACTCCCGGCAGAGATTTCACTTTGTTCGGATAATCCGCCCATGGAACTACCCGAGGACGACCCGTGGCTCAGCAGGATTCGGGATGTCCATCCTTCTTCGGCTCTAATTGGAGCTCCATGGTTCTCAGATGCCGCTCATCTCAATGCAGGGGGCTTACCGGCAATATGCCTTGGGCCGGGTTCTATCAAGCAGGCGCATACGAAAGACGAATTCATTAGCATCGCGGACCTCGAAGCCGGAGCGGCCTATTTCGCCGACCTCATCTCCGGTCTCAAAGTGTAAATTCGGCGTGCCAAACCCCTTCACTGTTGACTGGTGATGGTCACCAGTCTTTCAAGATCCCCGATCGTCATATCGATGGCCGCGATCCGTTCCCCTCGCAAAGCCCCGTCTCGAATCTTCTCGGCAATCTGACGAGCTGACCGAGCCCTCAAAAGACCTTCGAGAGCCTTCGCCCTGACCATCTCAAAATTCCGCACCCCGTTTGCTGCCTTCATTTCTGCATTCAAGCGTTGCAGATCTGCAACAGCACTCAGATAGGAGCGATTTAACTCACTGTCTGACAGCACCACAGGAAGAGCCTTTGCTATCGGACGGGCAGGCCGCACCGGGAACTCTTTATTCCGCGGAGCACAGGATAAGATCCCGGGAGCCAGCATCACCACACATCCCCACACACTGACGGATTGAATCAACGAGCAGAAGCCGGGGAGCTTGAATAGCCGCCCGGGTTTCCCGGGGCGACCACCTAATCTCCAACCTCTACTCCTTCTCATTTTGGTATCTCAGGACCTGGCTCAACGGACTTGCCCCCTGACACGTCAAGCACTGGTGGCGGAGGCACCACTTCCTCTGGCATGACAGCCTTGAGCATTAACTGCTCTCCGACATTGTCCTTCGTCTCATTGTCCCGGAAGGGCTCAACAGCAGACCGCCGGTCCACCATGATTCCAAACTTTCTGTTTCTCTCTGCCACATTCCCCTCCATTCCCGCAGCAGTGCCTTCTCCCTCAACCATGACTCCACCCAGAAGATTTTCCTCAACCCGGTTTGACCTTAGGACCGCGACTGTCCCATTCGAAATACTGATGCCTACCTCCCGGTTCCTGTCGATCGTGCACTGGACCAGCTCAGAGCGAACCCCACGGGACATGATGACTGCACCTGCGAGCCCGTTCCTTGTAGCGCGGGACGACTTTACGGTCACTCGCCCTCCACCCCAGGCATCAATCCCATGATGAAAATTTGAATCGAAACGGCAGTTCTCTGCATGAGCGACGCTTCCTTCTCCATTTACTGCGAGTCCATCCCAACCACACTTCAGAACTTCCACACTCCGCAGACGGGCCGATCCTCCATTGATAACCGCGACTCCATGACCCGCTCCGCCCTCTATCAGGCAGTCTTCCAGAACAAGTTCACCCCCATCCGCAAGGGCTACCGGGTAGCGCTCCGCCGCAAGATAGATACCGGTTTGCCGAAGCGTCAGAGCCGCCACCCTGCTCCCACTCGCTTCCTTTGCTGAAAGCAGGACACTGGCTTTTTGTGCCTCGCATTGTATGATCGTCTTGCCTCTTCCCGCCCCCTCGAGGTCCACCTTGACGTTCATTGAGAGCGACTCGTTAAAGACCCCTTCGCCAAGACGGATCTTGTCGTTGGTCCGGGCCGCTGCAAGCGCCTCCGTAATCGTCGAGTAATCCCCCGGCACCTTGAGAAGTCGGGTGTAAGCCGACATCTTATTGTAAAGATTCTGATAGTCCGTCCTATTATCCAGTCGGATTGCTTCCCGCAAGGTCTCGAGGGCAGGATCAGAAAATTCTCCATTGTCGAGAGCGAGTGCCTTCTCGTACAACTCCCGCGCCCGGACCCGCCGCCCTTCGAGGACTTTCATCCCCTCCTCTGTCGCGGTCTTGAAGCGAGCAAGCTGCTTGTGGTCAGGAGCAATCGCCTCCAGCTTGGCGGTATGGTCTCCGAGGGACACCCACTGCTCCTCCTTGAGTGCCTCCTCCGCCTGCTCCAACAACCCTGCAATTCGATCGCTCACTCTCCCAGTTTGGATCACCTTTATAAAGCTTCCGATCTCGGGATGATCGACTTCCATCTCACGAAGATTTCCCAACAGGCGCTCCGCCTCCTCCCAATTCCGACCTTCCATCGAGGCGCGAATCGATCCAACAAGAAACCCGAGTTTCTGTCTGCGAGCCTCCTCCCGTCCATCGGCGACACGAGCGAGCCCCTCCCGGACCCTTGCCGAATCAGGAATGAGCTTATTCAATTCGGCATAAACCTCCTCCGCGCCACTCCAATCTCTGCTTTCCTCCGCAAGACGAGCCATCGCTTCCAGTCTCGCTATACCCTCCCGATCCCGCAAATACCCTCCCTCCTCGATCGTCCGGTTGCCGTACCAAGCAGCGGCAACGAGGATCCCTGCGATTAGAAGAGCAAGGCCGAGCCTGAGCCCCATTCCCTCGCCCCTCAGAGATGGCTCGCGATCACGCTCAGCCTCAACAACCCGGAGAGCCTCTTTCAATCGGTAGAGTTCATCGCTGAAATTTTTGCGCAGATGGTCATCCTTGGTGGAATTCACCAGAGCCTCCAGTTTGCCGGCGACCTTTTTGAATAAAGGAAGATGCGGCGATACAATCGCATCGGCCTCGTAGCCGAGAACCCTCATGGCGTCCTCATAGCTCAGCTGCTCCTGACCTGAATCGCTGCTCACCTTCCGAATCTTTGGACGATTGGGATCCTCCTTCCAATCCCAAAAGCCTTAGAAGTTACCCTCAGACCCGGAGCAGCCTGATGTCTTTTCCATTCATTGAGGTCAACCTGACGCTGAACCCACAGCACGGTTTTTTCTTCAAAGCCATGATTCTCAACGATCTCCTGCGGCGAAAGTTGCTTTTCTACGTAGAACTCGAGAATCTCATCAAGAACCTCGTAGGACGGAAGAGTATCCTCATCCTTTTGGTCTGGCCGCAGCTCGGCACTGGGAGGCTTTTCAATCGTATTCCATGGAATAATCTCCTGATCTCGGTTGAGCCAGCGGGCGACACTGAATACCCGCGTCTTTGGAAGGTCACTGATTACCGCAAGACCTCCGCACATATCTCCGTAAATCGTACAGTAGCCCACCGCGAGCTCACTCTTATTTCCCGTTGTCAGGAGGAGGTGGTTAAACTTGTTCGAGAGCGACATAAGGTAAAGGCCTCGAATTCTGGCTTGCATGTTTTCTTCAGTCACATCCTCCGGGAGATCTTGGAAAATAGATGCTAGTGCTCCCCTGACTGCCTCAAAAGTTTCTGCAATTGGAACTGTCTCACAGCGAATACCGAGGTTCGCAGCGAGGGAAAGTGAGTCATCTACGCTGCCCCGTGATGAATAAGGACTCGGCATCGTGATCCCCAGAACGTTATCGGCGCCAATTGCCTCCACCGCCACTGCTGCGGTAAGCGCAGAGTCAATCCCACCGCTCAACCCGATGCAGGCTGTCTCAAATCCACACTTGTGGATGTAATCCCTCACCCCCAGCACGAGCGCCCGGAATATCTCCTCATCCGGGTGCATCCTCTTTCGGCTCGATCGAGCTCCTGAATGCGAGGGCGACCCTTCAAACAGCTCGGCAACCGCTACCTCCTCATCGAACGGTGGCATCTCCATCAGCGGCACCCCTTCAGAACTCATCACGAGAGAACCTCCGTCGAATATCAGCTGGTCATTTCCTCCCACCGAATTGCAATACACGAAGGGGACCCCCGACTTTTCGGCCAGCGCCCCAAGCAGCTCCCGCCGCACTTCTCCCTTCCCGAGGTGATATGGAGACGCGCTCAGATTCAGGATAAATTCCACATCCATTTCCATGAGCTCCTTGACCGGATCCCTCTTATAAAGCGGGCGGTGAAGGAAGTCTTCAGTCCAGACGTCCTCACAAATCGTGATTCCGATCCTTCGTCCCTTCCACTCCACGGGCTGGCATTGCTCGGATGGCTCAAAATAGCGCCGCTCATCAAAAATATCATAGGTTGGCAGGAGAGTCTTAAAGATCCTGTCCCTGATTTCTCCATCAACCAGAAAAGCCGCCCCGTTGCGAAACGGCTTACCGGGACCCTGCTTCTCATTGTGATCAACGTATCCCACAACCAGCGGGACTGCTCCGATCTCTCCCTTTAGATAATCCAACGCCTGCAGGCACTTATCCACAAACCCTGATTTGAAGACCAGATCCCGTGGAGGATAGCCCACGAGGGCCATCTCGGGCACAATAACGAGCTCTGCGCCCTGATCGAGAGCCTCACGGTAGGCACTGACGATACGTTTGGCGTTCGACGGGAAATCACCCACCGTGCTGTTGATCTGCGCCAGTCCGATCTTCATCTCTAATGCCCCTCTTTGATTGCCTCAATGACGGCTGCCCCAATATGGCACCCCTTCGCGTAGTTGGAAACTGCGATTTGACACAGACTTGAGGCAGCATGGGTGCGGGTCTCTACCAGAGGCCATACTTGCCGAAGGACAGGGCATACCATCCCAGAAGAAAATTTGCCACTGCGTGCATCACGACACATGCGCCAAGACTTCGGGTCCACACTGCACAACCATACATCAAGCTTCCCCACACAAAGGCTGCCGCCCAGTCAGCCGGCCCATGAATCAACACGACAAGGGTGGTCACCACGAGATAGCTTTTCCACGAAGCGACGCCGAAGGGCTTTGCCCAGTAATCTCCATCGGGGTTAAGCAGGAAGCGCATCAGAAAACTTCTCCATAGCAACTCTTCTACCAACGAAACCACAATAACCGCCCGCAACATCCGGAAAATAGTTGCAGCCCACCACCCTGCGGGACTTTCAAATATGTCAGGGTCGAACCCTTCCCGCCGGGGAAGGATTCCCAAAGCCTGCTTCCAGCCGCCGGGCTCTGCCTCCTTCATCTCCCACCAGTCGTAAAGTTGCGTAGGTAGAATCCAGACCCCGATCCCCACAACGCCGAGCAAAGCGCCGAAAAGGAATTTACGAGGCTCCCAGCGCAGCTCGTAGTGCCGCCACCAAAGAGCCAGAAGCCCCCCGGCCACCAGTGTCTGCACGGGATAAATCCAGTGCTCGGGGAAGCGCCGCCACCAGGACAGATATACGTGATCCCGAAACAGACCATCAAGCGATCCCGTGATGGCCGTTAGGCCACCACCGACCAGCATGAAGGCCACCAGTGGCACGACATGAGCCAGAGTGCGATCCCGCCTGAACCTTGCCAGCCTCATGAACTCGCTAAAGTGGCGACAAAGCGTTCCATGCGATCCAACGCTTCTCTTAGCTGATCAAACGCCGTGGCGTAGCAGCAGCGAAGAAACCCCTCTCCACTGGCACCGAATGCGTCTCCTGGAACAGCTGCCACATTCTCAGCCTCGAGAAGCCCCATCGCGAAATCCTGGCTACTGAGCCCCAGCTCCCGGATATCAGGAAATGCATAAAAGGCTCCTCCTGGAGAGAAGCACTTCATCCCAATTTCATTAAGCCTCCTCACCACAAAATCCCTCCTCTCGTGATAACTTGCCCGCATTTTTTCGACAGCGGAAGATCCATTCTCCAGCGCTTCTAGAGCAGCAACCTGGCTCGTGATTGGCGCGCAAAGCATTGAATATTGATGAATCTTCATCATAGCCTCCGTTAGCGGTTCTGGGGCGCAGGCATACCCAAGTCTGAAACCAGTCATTGCGAAAGCCTTTGAAAATCCGTGCAGAAGAATTGTCCGCTCCCGCATTCCGGGAAGAGCCGCGATCGATTGGTGAGGATTATCATCGTATCGCAGTTCACTGTAGATCTCATCGCTGATAACAATCAGATCGCGTTCAATACAGAGTCTTGCAATTCCTTCGAGGTCCTCCGGACTTACCACTCCTCCAGTGGGATTCGTAGGAAAGTTCAACATCAGAACCCGTGATTTCGGCGTGAGCGCTTCCGCAAGGACATCCGGCTTTAATGCGAAATCATCTTCCCTGCTCGTCGCAACTGCGACAGGCACACCATGAGCGAGCAATACTCCCGGCATGTAACTCACGTAACACGGCTCGTGATAGAGCACTTCGTCACCTGGATTCAGCAGTGCTCTCAGAGCAAGGTCGAGAGCCTCGGAGACACCCACCGTCACCAGAATCTCTGAGGCGGGATCATATTGGACATCAAAAAAGTCTTCCACGTAGCCTGCGATTTTCCGCCTCAGGGACATCAGGCCGAGATTGGAGGTGTATGAGGTATTTCCTCGCTCCAGAGAGTAGATTGCAGCCTCCCGGATATGCCAGGGCGCAGAGTAATCGGGCTCACCGACCCCGAGAGAAATCACGTCTTCACGCCCCTGCACGAGCTCGAAGAAATCGCGTATCCCGGATCGCGGCACAGCGGCAACCTGCCGCGATATTTTCGACAGATAATCCATTCCTGCTAGGGAGCCACAGGCAACCGCTCCGGATCTTCGTCACCCGCAAAGGCAAAGCCGTTCTCCTTATACGTTTTCAGCCTGAAATGAGTAGCAGTCGAGAGCACTCCCTCCATCGTGCTGAGCTTCTCTGAGACGAATCTTGCAACTTCCATGAGATCCTGCCCCTCCAGCACCAGCAGCAGATCATAGGCCCCGCTCATCAGGTAACAACTCAACACTTGATCGAACTTGGCGATACGAGTGGCGAGCCTGTCAAATCCACCTTCCCTCTCCGGGGTGAGCTTTACCTCAATGATACCAACCACTGCAGCATGTCCGGTTCGAGCCTGATCGACCACAGCCTGATATCCCAGAACGGTTCCATCTGCTTCCCATGCGGAGATCTGAGCCTCTACATCATTCTCGGGTAGAGAAGCCCGTTCGGCCAGATCCGCACTAGAGGAACGGCCATTGCGACGGAGAATTTTTAGCAATGAATCGTTAGTCATGGGGAGGGGCTTCTAAGGAGATCTAACCGGCATGGCAAGCCGTAGCTGCACAAGCCCACTCCCAAAATTATCTCTTCCGCAGGCCAGCAGAACCGGACTATGAAAGATGCTCAGCAAAGAAAAGCAGGGTATCTTCCAAGTGCCGCTCCCAATACGACCATTCGTGCCCA
>CETE01019923.1_pt1 | contig 13097 bp, 9 predicted proteins | sample 531241 | NCBI WGS metagenome assembly CETE01 (sample SAMEA2622336, study PRJEB7988) | marine metagenome | biome: marine biome (ENVO:00000447); feature: deep chlorophyll maximum layer (ENVO:xxxxxxxx); material: "saline water (ENVO:00002010), including plankton (ENVO:xxxxxxxx)" | depth 30 m
TTCTGTGTGCCCCGCCAATTTGATTTCCTTGTAGTAGGCGTGTCCAATCCTCAGGGCCATCGCCCCATCCTCCGCATAGTCCGCGATCCCTCCGATAAATTCTGAGAGCAGAGTTCCGGACAGGGAATGAGTTGGAAACGCTCCAAAGACTTCAGTGTAGCTATCCTTGATGTCCCCGATCTGAAAGGCTTTGGCAGTACCGAATATATTTAATTTGGCGACGATCGGATCAGGCATGTAGATCGTCTGGGAGCTCGATTCCTCCCACAGCATGCGAGCGCGGACTGCCACGTCACGCATATGCTCACCCTCGAGGGTCAGAAGATGCGCCTTATACCAGTCTCCCAGCTTGGCGTAGGCCTTCTTGTCTTCGACAAGGAAGATGAGCTTACGCCTCCCTCCCCAGTCCTCCCGGAAGTTTACGTGCTGGAAGGCCATCCCCCGCCATAACCTCTCAGCCACCTCGGCGACGTCCATGGGCCGAATCTTCCCCTGCGTGATGACATAGAAATGCTCTGTCTTGAGCATGTCATACTGAAGGTCATCATCCGTCCCCAGTATGAACTTTTCCTTCACCCTTTCAAAAGTCTTGGACATGTCCCGGGCATCCTTCTCGGGCACTCCCACTTCCGACTTGGTAACTGCGCCGGGGTCTACCCCGCCATATTCAACCAAGTAAAGCCTATCCACCAGGCTGAGATCCTCGATCTTGAGTTTGACGGTCTTCAGCTGAGGAGTGATCAAAATAGCATCTCCCCCCTCTACCCGCAGGAGTTGGGCCGTGACATCCGCCCCCTTGCGGGAAGTCCAGACCCGTTCCTCGGCTCCGATGGACAGAGAACAGCTCCACACGCTTATCAGCGCCGTGATTGCCAGAAGTCGTAATTGCATTACCTCCGACGCTAGCGGGACGAAACCGTCTGTGTCGATGTTCTTTTTGGATGCTCTTCTGCCTCAGGAAACGGAGTCTCTTGTTCCTTAAGGATTGAAGACCTTCACTTCCTGATCACCTCGTATTCTGACTACGAGTGACGTCTCTGAGCGTAAGTACCATCGGTAGAGGCCGGATCTTCACCCTGCCGAGAAAGCGGTCCGAGGGGCTGTTAACGACCTTCATGCTGCCATCCTGGTTAAGCAGGCCCATGACGCTGCTTCCTCCACCATCCATATTGGTGGCTGTCCAACATCCCAGTCCTTTCATCACGCTCGCCAGCTCATGCATGTTCATGCCCTCGCTGTAGCCTCGTTGCCGGCCATCTACTACTACCAGCCATAGGGTTTTACCTCTTTTGTCTGAGCCAATAGCAGTACGAGGATGCCGGGCTCCCCCCTCGCCAACAGTGAGAGCTCCTTTTGACAGAATCATTTGAAATCCGTTGGTCGCCACTATGGGCTCATCGTCGGGCTGGTGCCCGAAACGCACGCATCCCTCCTTATCAAACCAAACGGAGGTATTGGATGGAGCCGCGCTACTCCGCATCTTGCCGCCGGTTCCCGCGAGGCCATGGATGTCAACCGGCTGCCCGGAGTACCATTTACGGTTCTTCCGGCCTGCACCGTCTGGAAAACTGTCCCACGGGTTAGTATTGATGAAGGCAAGGACCGAGGAATGAGAAGCCATCTTCCGGGGATCGGCAAGGGATGCCTCTGCCGGCCCATCGCCATCAGGATCCGGCCCGAAAACAACCACGGGTTCCACTTTACCAAGATCAAGGTTGATACGAAGAACATGAATTCTGTTGGGAACCGGACCGGTAGATTTCTTCAGAGTATAGCTGACCCCGAGTTTCTTGAAGTCTGGGACGACCTCCAGCCTTGCTTCGGGAGTTGCCTCAACAAAATCCCCGAAGAGCAGGACATGCATGATCAGAACGATCAGCATTGTCGGCCTGAAAAGAGAATGTCGCTTCCTCATTTTCTCGTGACGCCTTGCCTCATTGGAACCTGATTCTCAGCCCACGCCCTCTCCACCCGGCAGAGATTTGATCCTCCAGTTCATCCCAGCTCCGGCCCTGTCGCAATGCGGAGAGGGCCTCTTCTCCTTCCTTCCCTTCCCGCAGCGCCTGCAGGAAGGCGGTAATCGCCACCCGGTCCCCGGCCCGATCAAAATGGAAGAAGTAAGTCGTAATCAACAACCCCATCCCATAGTTGAAATTTCCGTTGGCCACGAAACTCCCGTAGCTCTGGAGCATGTAGGATTTGAGGTTGGGAGCTGAGATCTCATCCCCGAGCGCCCGCCCCCCTTTTCCATTTCTCCCGAACCCGGTAACATAGTCCCGGATAGCGGTGAGGGCTTTCTTCACGTTGAAGGATCCGGACCGATAGGGGGTAACTCCCACATATTCAGCGAGACCCTCGCTGAACCATCCACGGGCGCCGGAACGGAAATAATAATGATCCGTCAACTGGTGGGTGAGTTCGTGGGGAAGAGTCCTGTTTTCCTTGTCGTAATCAATCGAATAAGACGAACCCACCTTCCTGACGCCCAGAGAGGTCAACGGAACCATAATAACGTCCTTACCGCCGATGTAAACTCCAGCCGATCCTGGTGGACCTCCAGCCTTTGCGTAGCCCTCCTTAGTCTCAAAGAGAAGGATCCTGTTACGGTGCCGGACTCCTGCCACGTGGGCTTTCTTGCTAGTAATAGGCAGCTGCCGGCAATACTCACGTGACGCTTCAAAGAGAACCGCAAGACGTTTCACGAGGCTGCGTTTGAGCTGCACGTCACAGACAAATTCGTAGTGAGGGCTGTGATAGACAAACTTCCCTTCCGCCCCCTCACTCAGATCACTGACTTCCAAGGAGCCAGGGGCAGAGACAATTCCCGGCCATTTCCCATCAAAATTTTCACCAATGGCACGGGTGGCTTTCAGGAGTTCATACTGACGCCGCTGATCAGGGTGCATGCGAGCCACCGCTTGCTTTTCGCGGACCTGATCCGCATGCCACGCCCGGACAAAGATCTGATCCGGAGTCGCAAGCTCCGAAATGGGAACCTTGAGAGGTTGCGCCAGTTTGGGAGAACTCAGCGTCACCGTTTGAACTGTCGCTTCCACCAGCTCCCCTTCAAAGGTCACTCCCTCCTTACTAGTCCACGTGCGGCCCGGACAATCCGAAACAAGAAAGAGCACAAGCAGGGAGAAGGCAGCACGCACGACGTCTGAGGGGTTCCAGAACCTACAATCGAGACACTAAGAAGGAAACCATATTGCTCAATATTACTCCTGGTCCCTCGGGTGACTTTACGCGCTGGTAAAGCGGCATCCTACGAGGAGAATACCCGAAGAGGCAGGACTATCGTCAATAAGGGAAAGCCTCCGGCGATCACAATTGTCAAACTACCCGCTCTCCCAATCGGTTTGTCCTGCCGTTGAAGGGCTTCAACTGCTATAATTCACCAAGAAGTTCCCAACTCTGGTGTCTTTACTGCTATGAAAGCCAAGATCCGCTATAGTTTAGCTCTCCTTTTGTTGTTCTTCGCCTGCTCTGGCGCCGCACCCGTCGCTCAGGACCCGCCCCACCTCAGCATCCCGCAAGGCTGGACACTTCAATCGTGGACGGCTGACCCCGAGGTCCTGACTGCCGCTCCCAAGCCTCCGGGGATATCGTTCAAGGATGGAAAATTCTCCATGAGTGGCGGAGTCAACCGAATGACCGGGAAGTATTCTGCCAAACGTGATGGCCGATTGATTCTCAAGGGTGGCGGCATGACGGAAATGGCCGGCGACCCCGCTGCCATGAAAGCCGAGGAGGTGTTTACGCAGCTCTTCAGTGGTGTTACCCACTGGCGAGTTAAGGGCAAGGCCCTGGTTCTCTCGAATGGGACCCCTGACCTGGAGCTGAGATTCCAAGTCCGTGCGCCATTGAAGGCAAAACCCCTGACCGGAACAGAATGGTCCCTGCAAGGATTCGAGAAGAGAGGGAAAAAGGCGACCTCCGATACTGCCCTTGTCGCCGGGACCACGATTACGCTTACGATCGGCGCCGACGGCCGTGCCAGCGGCTCCGCCGGGGTCAATCGATATTTTGGCAAGGCAGAGCTCGGGAAAGGTGACCAGATCACATTTGGCCCCATGGCGAGCACCCGACGGGGAGGCCCCCCGAAAGCGATGGCCCAGGAGCGCGCCTATCTGCAGCAAATCAAGGACGTTTCCAGTTGGGTCGTAACCGGTAATCGCCTCGTTCTCACTGGAAAGGACGGGTCCTTCGCGCTGCGCTTTGACGCCAAGTGAGCTAGGCCTCGCGATGCAATCCTGGGCGAATCTGCCTCCATCCGTCCTCCTTGCTGGTTTCACCCAGCCGGGTGCCTGCGGCCCTTCCGGCATGCCCTCCTCCTCTCATTACGGAGCCGTGGCTTGACGCAGCGGCCGATTCCTTCCAATCATCGCTCAAAAGGTGAATACTCGATTAATTACCCTTCCCCTCTCCGTCATGGCGGTGAGCCTCTCCGCATGGTCAGCGACTCTTCCCCCGCTGCCTGACCCCACCCCGCCCATGATCCTAGATCGCCTGGGAGACTACCGGCGCGAGGTTGCCACCGAATCCGTAGAAGCCCGGAGGTGGTTTGATCAGGGTATGGCTCTGATGCTGGGTTACAACTTCGACGGTGCCATCTCTTCCTTTCGCGAGGCAACCCGGATCGATCCCGACTTCGCCATGGCATGGTGGGGTATCGGTTATGCCGGTGGGCCCAACCAGAACAACCCTGGTATCGACAAGCCGAAGGACGAGTGGTCCTACGCCGCTTCCCGACGGGCTTTTGAACTCAAGGACCGGGAAGGAGGGGCGAACCGTGCTCTTATTGAGGCCTTGGTCGCCCGTTATAATCTGCCGTTACCAGAAGACCTCACCGCCCAGAATACGGCCTACCTCGCTGCCATGGAGAAGGTCCTCGAGCGCTTCCCACTGGACCCGGACGTGCAGGTCTGGACCGCTGAGGCCATGATCTGCATGCAGCCATGGAACTACTGGACTCTCGAGGGAGAGCCCGTGGGAAGAACTCCCGAGTTTCGAGCGATTCTCGAGCGGGTCATGCTTCATCACCCGAATCATCCTGCCGCCAATCATCTCTACATTCATACCATGGAGGCATCACCATGGCCTCAACTTGCCGAGCCAGCTGCCGACCGTCTGCTCAACCTTGTTCCAGCATCCGGACACTTGGTTCACATGCCTTCTCACATCTGGATGCAGACAGGCCGCTACGATGATGCCGCGAACTGCAACCGGCGGGCTGCCGCATTGGATGATGCATGGTTCGAAGGCGATCCCAATGCCGGAGAATATCGTGTCTATATGGCGCACAACAGGCACTTCCTCGCATGGGCGGCAACCATGCAGGGACGAAAACGGGAAGCTCTCTCCGCGGCCCGCGCGATCACAACCGAAGTTCCTGCGCCCCTGCTGGAGGCCCTCGCTTCATTCAGCGACGGTGTGGCTGCGAGTAAATGGCACGTCATGGTTCGTTTTGGAATGTGGGAGGATATCCTTGAGGAACCGACCCCTCCGGAATGGGCTCTCGTGGGAAAAGCCATGCGTCACTACGCACGCGGGGTCGCCTACGCGAACACGGGCAGGCCTGAGAAAGCCCTGCTAGAAAGCACAGCTCTGGACAGTGCCGTGGCGGAACTCAATGACGCAGAGCGTAACCTAGGTAATCAACCAGCCAGCGAGGTTATGAAAATCGCGCAGCATGTCCTTCGTGGAGAGGCCGCTTTCAAGTCCGGACAGCGAACACGGGGCTTGGAGGAACTGAAGAAGGCGGTGAAAATTGAAGAGACGCTGGTCTATGCCGAACCGGTTCCTTGGATGATGCCTGCCCGCCATGCCTATGGCGCATTGCTCGTGTTGGAAGGGAAGCACAAGGAGGCCGAGAAAGTGTTCCTCCGGGATCTCGAAATCTATCCTGCTAATGGATGGGCTTTACTGGGGCTGCGCGATGCCCTGAACGGGCAGGGACGTTCTGCTGAGGCGAGGTATGCGGACAAAGCCTTTCGTCTTGCGTGGACCAGTGCAGACGTCATCCCCCCTGCGGCGTGCTACTGCGGCGCGGCGGAAAAACCTTAGAAACACTTTTTCCCGGAACCACTAAAAAAAACCTCCTTTCTGAGCCGTCTAGTGAAACTTCTTCTGACAACTCTTTTCGTCGTGGCGCTGTCCCTCTCCCACGGGCAATCCGCATCCAGACCCAACGTCATCGTGGTCTTCATCGATGACATGGGATACTCTGACTTCTCGTGTTTCGGCGGAAGCGTGAAAACCCAGCATGTGGACCAACTAGCATCAGAGGGCATGAAGTTCACAAACTTCTATGTCAATTCACCAATCTGCTCTCCCTCAAGAGTTGCCCTCTCCACGGGGCAATACCCCCACCGCTGGCGTATCACTTCTTATCTTAATAATCGAAGGGATAACAAACGCCGGGGGATGGCCCAATGGCTGGATCTCGAGGCCCCTACACTTGCACGGCAGCTGCAGAAGTCCGGTTATGCGACGGGCCACTTTGGCAAGTGGCACATGGGCGGGCAGCGGGATGTTGCGGACGCTCCGGCTATTTCAAAGTACGGCTTCGACGAGAGCCTGACCAACTTCGAGGGTATGGGCCCCAAGCTCCTACCCCTCACCGAAAAACCTGACCCTAACGGTGGGGAGCCTATCCAGGGACGCATCTGGGCAGACGCCGAGCGACTCGGCAAGGGTTTCCAGTGGATGCAACGCTCAAAGATCACCACAGGCTTTGTTGACAGGGCTCTGGGCTTTATCGACCGGGCTCAGACCAGCAATAAACCCTTCTTCATCAACCTCTGGCCCGATGACGTCCATGGCCCATTCTGGCCGCCACTGGACAAGTGGGGCGGAAGTAAGAGGGCCCTGTATCAGGGCGTCCTCGACTCCATGGACGAGCAACTGGCGCGCTTGTTCGACCGGGTCCGGAAAGATCCCAAACTTCGTGATAATACCATCATCACGGTGTGCTCGGACAATGGACACGAACCAGGAGCCGGCAGCTCAAAGCCCTTTCGGGGTGCCAAAACCTGGATGTATGAGGGAGGCATCCGGTCTCCCCTGATCGTCTGGGCCCCCGGATTAATGCCGAAAGAATCTATAGGTACAGCCAATACCACCTCGGTCTTCTCCGCAATCGATCTCAACCGCTCTCTCTATACCCTGACTTCTACCACGCCATCTACCGCACTGGATGGGGAAGACCTCTCGCAGACACTCATCGGAAAGTCCAAGTCCTCGCGCAAAGCTCCCCTCTTCTGGCGACGTCCGCCTGATCGCCCAGGATTCAGCCATGGGTTTAAAGAAGACAATCCCGACCTGGCTGTTCGTGAGGGATCGTGGAAATACCTCGTCAATCTTGATGGGTCGGACCCCCAGCTTTTCGACCTTCCACGGGATCCCGGGGAGTCCCGGAATCTCGCCTCTGAAAACCCCGCAATCATAAAGCAGCTCGACAAGAAAGTGCGGGATTGGAATGCCAGTATGCCCAAGGACGGATCTGACCCCTCCTACAGCAAAACTGGAGCTCTCCCGAATACCCACTTCGTTAACCCGATAGGAGTCGGACAGGACCCATGGGTCATTCGCGATAGCAAGGAAAAGCGCTACCTGTGGTGCTTTTCGGAAGGAGATCGTGCAATCACAATCCACACCTCAAAGAACCTGACCAGGCTCGGAAAGAGGCATCTCGTATGGCAAGCTCCTGATGAAGGTCCTTTTTCAAGGCAGGTCTGGGCCCCTGAACTGCACCTGCTCGATGGGCGCTGGCACATCTATTTTGCTGCTTCCGATGGGGAAAACCGAAACCACCTTACCTACGTCCTCCAGTCAAAAACCGAGGATCCTCTCGGAAAATATGACCTTCACGGGCCTTTGCAGACTGGCGATCGCAATTCCGAAAATATCTGGGCCATTGATATGACCCCTCTGACATATAACGACCAGCTCTACGCCTTGTGGTCAGGATGGGATCGCCCGGATTCAGATCGTCAGTTTCTCTACATCGCTCGAATGGAGAGCCCAATCAAACTTGCTACCGAACGCGTGCGCCTCTGCGATCACCTCGACTACCCGTGGGAACGTACAGAGCCACTCCCAAAGGGAAGAGGGCTCAATGAAGCACCGCAGGTTCTCACTCAGGGAGATCGCCTCTTTGTGACTTACTCCTGCGGAGCATCGTGGCTCCCTAGCTATAAGCTGGGTCTCCTCGAGCTGGTCGGGGACAACCTCCTTGACCCCGCGTCATGGCAAAAGCGCAAGGGATCGATCTTCCAGTCGACCCCGGAAACCTTCGGAGTGGGTCACTCCTGCTTCGTCAAATCCCCGGATGGCTCCGAATGGTGGCAGGTCTTTCACGCCAAGCGCGACCGCTCTCCAGGCTGGAGAAGAATCATTTTTGCACAGCCCTTCAAATGGTCCCGTGATGGTCGGCCCCTTCTCGGCCGGCCCATGGCACCTACTCTTCCATTTCCCCGTCCTGCGGGAGAAAAGGCCTTCCTTCTTAAGCTCCCCTACTGCTCAGACCTTTCCTCCGACCACTCCTTCTTTGGTCATCCGCAATTCTACCGCTCCGAGGGACAATCCCTGACCCTTGGCTCTCCCCCCGGGCAGCCGGTAAATGAGTTTCGAGCTGGAGAAAAAATCCTGCTTGATGGGATATTGCCGGACGACTTCACCGCGTCGGCGACCTTGAACTTCAACCAGATCAGGAAGGGTCGAGGATCAGGCATCCTGTTCCGGTCAACAGCCCCCTCGGTGGGATTTGATGCCGTGCGCGGCTACTTTGTTGGTATCAAACCCAGTCAAAACACCGTCTTACTCGGAAAAATGGATGGCTCAACATGGCAGGAGCTGAAAAGGCAGACCGTTGCCATCGACGTCTCACGGGATCACCAGCTCTCCATATCAGCAGAGGGATCCCGCTTTGCTGTCTCTCTTGATGGAGACCTGCTCTTTACCCATCAGGATGAAACCTACAAGTCTGGCACCGTTGGACTTCGAGTCACCGATATTCCTACCACCTTTTCAAATCTTCGGATTACCGCTTCTCCCTGATCCAGAACCTACACGGGAGGAAGTCGTAACGTCAGGACCACCAGATCCACCACGGAGTGTGAAATCACTCGAGTGCCTCTTTTTCATAATCGGAGGGTAGAACCCACCCCGTGGAAATTTTTTCACCCCTCTGGTATTTCTCGAAAAAGTTGTTCCATCGCTCGCTCGCGAATCCGTATTTATCGAAGACATCGCCTTTCCCAAACATTCTTGGGTCGCCCTGTTCCTTCAGCTTTTCAAAGAGTTCGGCCTTCAATGTTTTTCTGAGTTCAGCGTGTTCATCGCTACCGGCAAGGTTTTCAACACAGTCTCGACTCGACCTTACATTGAAGAATTCTTCTGTAGGCCTCTTCCCGAAATTCAAATCCCAGAAATACCTGTTTCCCTGACGGCGCTGGTTGAGAATCAGAGTCTTGATCGGACTTGCGTCGCAGTTCAGGTAGCCAGTCTCCGGGTTTCCCGCAGGCCACCGGTTAGCCTCAAAATTGTAGATGTAGAGGTAGTCTCCTTTCCTGATGCCCCGGATCGGGTAGCCTCCATTATTCGGACGACCAACATCATGACGCTCCTTACCCAGAACGACATGGTCACGGGTGGGAACCACTTGTCCGGATCGGGGTGATTGAAAAATATCAAACAGGCTCCGCCCGCTCATCGGCTGCATGATTGGAGCAGGGTCCCGGATTCCAGCAGCCTCGAGGAAGGTGGGGGCGAGATCCGTGAAATTCACAAAGTCCTCAACACTGCGATTCTTTCCCTTGATTCCCTTCGGCCAGCGAATCGCGAGTGGTATATGGTTGGAATAATCATAAGCCTGTCCCTTGCACCGGGGGAACGGCATTCCGTGATCACTGGTGGCAACGATCAGGGTATTTTCCAACTGACCCACTTTCTCGAGATGAGAAATGATCCGTCCGAGGTGCGTATCGTAGTGTTCGACCTCAATCGAATAATCGAGCATATCTCCCCGTGTGCGGGAGTTATCTGGCCAGAATGTCGGCACGTGATCGATGTCTTCCAGCCTCTTTCCCATGCGGAGACCTACGCCATCCTCGTACGATCGATGTGGTTCACTCGTGCCGTACCAGAAACACCAAGGCTTCCCGTCTGGGGTATCAGCAAGGAAGTCGGCAAAGTTACCGGCGTAGTCATTATTTGATATTGCACGGGCAGGTGGCGTGGCTTTTCGGGAGCTCCATGCCTTGCCTGTGATAGCACGACGCTTCCCCCTCTCGTCATTCGCAATTCCTGGCCCCCACCCCTTCCCGGTGTATCCTGTGATGTAGCCATTGCCAGCCAGCACCTCCATGAAACTTCCGAACTTGGGTGGAAACACATTCTGGTGGTTTGCAGCCTCTTCCAGTTGCCACGAGTAACGACCCGTCAGGATGATTGCGCGCGACGGTGCGCATTTGGCATTAGGCGTATAAGCCCGTTGAAACAGGATTCCCTCTCGTGCCAGCCGGTCAAACGCCGGGGTTTTCACCCACTTGGATCCGTAGACTCCGGCATCGCCAAAGCCCCAGTCATCCGCAATCGCAAAAAGGATATTTGGCTGCGGTGCTGCAGTGACCAACTGAAGGCAAGAGAGCGCAGGAAGCAGGGGCCGAAAGAATACAGGCATAAGGCCCTCATACCTAATAGGTGGAATTTTGCCAGTACCCAGGCCTCCATGAGGATAAATCTCCGGGCAGAGAAATCTTCTTCCAGGACGAGGAACGAGCTGGATAGCCCCAAAAACGTTCACCCTTGACCCTCGCCCGAGGAGGCTCCTTGAAGAAAAGTGATTTCCTCTCAGTCTGGTGGCTCAAGAGACTACAAGCGAAGGTCCTCGCACTTGCCCAACCGAAAAATCTTTGCAACGCGGGATTCGTTACTCCCCTGACATGGAGAACCCCCGACACGTTGTTTTCGTGCGGGGGTTCAGTTGGCGACCCGTACGGGACTCGAACCCGTGTTGCCGCCGTGAAAGGGCGGAGTCCTAACCACTAGACGAACGGGTCATGTTCTGCTCAGGACCGGGCGAAAATGCCACCCGTCTTTCGAAAGGCAAGCCGAATCTCAGGACCCTGCGCAACGAACTGATTACAGAGAAAGCGAATTTAGGCCGACACGGCAGTCTGACCGGCAGAATCAGGGATTCTCTCTCGATCTATCGCGATTGCTCTTTTGCCCCTGAGGAGGATCTCTCATCCTCCCCGGATGCCATCTCCGTCTCTCTTATCCGTTCATGCAATTGACCATGTTGCGGTGATCGCCCGGGATCTCGAGGCCAGCCGCCACTTCTACGAGGCGATCCTTGGTATGAAGCCTGTTCCTCGCCCTGACTTCCCGTTTCCAGGCCTTTGGTTTCAGGCAGGAAATACCCAGATCCATGTGATCCTGCAAAGTGAGGAAAGCGGATCCAGTGGCCCCTCCAATCAAGGAGGGACCCTGACAGCCCGTGGACACCATATGGCCTTTGCGCTGGAGGACTGCGCGAAAGCAGTCAAGCAGTTGCACTCCGCCGGAATACCAATCGCCGCTGGGCCACAATCTCGACCCGATGGATTCCAGCAGGTATATATTCGCGACCCCGACGGTTACCTCGTTGAGCTCTTTTCAGAGCCCGCCTCTGGGCCAAGAACTTGAACAACCACGTCCGCATGCATAAGGAGTGACGTTTTCCACTCCAATCAGCGTTACAGAATTGTTACATGCAGAGTGAACTCTCAGCTTCTGACGAGTATTATCTCCAAGAGGGACCCTTTCGATGACACAGAAAACAAACCGCCAGATCTATCTCGACAAGGGTTTTGTTAGACTTCCCGGTTTTCTCGAAGAACATGAGGTCAGCACCTGTAAGGACAAGATCCGGGAATTCATCGAAGACCTCGTTCCTGATCTTCCCCGGGATCATGTCTTTTACGAAGACAAAGCGAAACACTCCTCTCTGAAGCAGATTCAGCAGATGCAGATGCATTGCTCCTGGTGTAACCATTTCATGAACGACAAACCAAGGACTCTTGCCGAGGAGCTCATGGGAAAAGGTGTTGTTGCCAGAAACATGCAATACTTCAACAAGCCGCCTCTAATGGGACGCCCCACGCCTCCTCATCAGGACGGTTACTACTTCAAGCTCCAACCCCCTGAGGCTCTCACGATGTGGCTCGCTCTTGACGAAGTAAATGAGCAGAATGGCTGCATACGCTACGTTGCTGGCTCCCATCGCGATGAGCTACGTTCCCACGGACCTACCGGCACTCTCGGCTTCTCTCAGGGCATCACGGATTTCGGACGCCCCGGGGATTTATCGAGAGAAGAAGTGATGCAGGCCTCACCCGGAGATCTTCTCGTGCACGACTCAATGACGATTCACCGCGCCGAGGGAAATACCTCAGGCACCCTGAACCGCCGCGCACTCGGGTTCATTTTTTACTCGGAGGACGCACTGGAAGATAAGAGGGCAAAAGAAGAATATCGGAGGGAGGCTCAACGACAGCAGCAGGGAAAGATATGACCTCTTGCGCATGTGCCCTTGAGGTCACTTATATCTTCGGCTCCCAGCCGGGCTCATATTCCCGTTTCCAGTGAGCCATGGCTCCCTGATCTCCTACGATCCGCCCACCTGCTCCCGGATCACATTTCATGAGCCGGTCCACCCGGTGCGAGATATTTCCGAGATGGCAGAGAAGAGAGCTTACATGGCCGGTTTCCGCATCACATGCAAGGGGAGATCCCTTCCGGATCGCATCGACGAGGTTGCCGGTATGCACGTCGTTTCCACCGGTCCCATCTTCTCTCTCAACCTCCTCGCCTGATTCATCATACAGGACGTAGCCCTGATTCCGGATCACCATGCTACCGCTCTCAGCGGTAAACGTCACGAAACTCCCGCTTTCCGCTGGCTGGAAGGGTGAACAGCTGGTGGCCCGCCAGCTGATCTGCCCCTTATCTCCAAACTCAAGGGTCACATCACTCGTATCAGGACTTTCCTGGTCGTCCTCGTAACGATAGCGCCCTCCCGCATAGTTCACCCGGGTAGGATAATCCACGCC
>CETE01003327.1_pt1 | contig 13095 bp, 26 predicted proteins | sample 531241 | NCBI WGS metagenome assembly CETE01 (sample SAMEA2622336, study PRJEB7988) | marine metagenome | biome: marine biome (ENVO:00000447); feature: deep chlorophyll maximum layer (ENVO:xxxxxxxx); material: "saline water (ENVO:00002010), including plankton (ENVO:xxxxxxxx)" | depth 30 m
TAATATCATAAATCCTCCTGTTATAAAAAAAGACTCCCGAAGGAGTCTTGGTTAATTAATTAAAATGTTTCGATTGGTTTTCATAGTTTCCATAAATTCGCACACAATTGATTTATTTATACGCGAGATTCGTAGATTTGCTTCGCTTTAAATAATAAATCCGTCCAATCGTCTCTTTTTTCAATAAAAACTTGAGGCTTTTCATTATCTACTGCAATAAGGATAACCAATTGTGGAACTGGTATTCCTGTTCTTTCTTCAAACATAATTGCATAAGCTGATGCTTGAGCAAAATAATTATGAATCCATTCTTTCTTTTTTAATTTTCTTGATGTTTTAAAGTCTATAATGCTAAGCTTATCATTAAACACCCCGACGCAATCCACACGTCCGGCGAGTTTGAGATGCTTAGAATATAATGGTGCTTCGAGTCCAAGTATTTCTGATATACTTTCATCAAGTATAGGTTGAACATCTTTAAAAGTTGATAATACATCTGGCATTACATCCTTATCATATTCTACGTTGTTATCAAGGTACCGTTCGATAATGCTATGTACAGCAGTACCGCGATTAGCAGCTCTAACGCCGATCTTATTTGCCACATCTTCACCGACACGGCGTCTCCACGCCTGAATAGCGTCTTCGCTAAGAACTTTAAGCACAGTAGTAACACTGTTAAAACTACTGCCATCAGGACATTTATAAGTTCTACCAGTATCGGTGGTTTCTGCGACAAGGTCTTCATATCCCAATTCTATTATGTTGTGGTTGAATTCTTTTCTCAAGGTCTTCTATCCGTTTCTTCAATTCTTCAATTTGTTTATCTTTTAATCTGAGTTCTTCGAGGCCCCTATATCCATATTCAGTATATCCTTGATCAGATTTAGATCTACGGAATAAGCCTCTTATAGCTAAAAGTGGATCGTCCATTTACTCTCCTATTTTAATGCGGTAATCAATAATATTGCAACTAGAAGTATGTTAGTTATGATCATTTGTGAACATAAAATAAGGTGGTACCAAACCCACCTATGTTTATATAAATTTTCGACTGTTACTGTTTCATCGACTTCTGCATCTTCAGATAATTCTACCGGATGCTTTTTAAGTCCTAATATAGTTAATAAATCCATAGCTCCTCTTCATATTATAGCATTTTCATATTGTGTGCAGGATGATTTTCAGCAGCTTTTTGTTGTATTTCTCTAAATCCATCATCTACTTTTACACCCTGTGTGTTATTAACACCATATCTGAAAGCCGGTGTTGACAACATCTGCTCAATATCAGGATTATCTTTTAGATAATCTTCACGTTCAGACATTTTCATTACTTTTTCAAAGACCTTACCGGTCTTTTTGTTTCTGAAGTTGTACGACGGCATTCAGCAATTCCTCCAAATTTTTATCTATTTTATTTACTTGTTTCTTTATTTTATTTATTTCTCGAGTAAGAATACTATCGCCTGAATATATACCTTTGCTCTTCCAAGAATCAGTCCTATCAATAACATCACTTGATATTTGCTTTATTCTTTCTTCATCTTGTCTAAGTTTCCACAACATCCACTCATAATATCTTTCTGGTTCTGATTGCATAAGGCCTGGGTCTGGATCAGAAGTCATTTTCAATACCATCTTTTACATAAGTTTTACCGTTAAAGTGTTTATCCATTTTTTCTATTTCGGTCATTTCTTTTTTCTCCTTAGGTTTAAACTTATCTACAATGGTTTTAATTATATGTTTAATTAAATTAATCAAGATCTTGTTCAATTATTTCTGGTTTAGCATCTTCTAAACAAACGAAACCTACACCAGGAGGTGCTATTTCTTCTTCCCATAGTCCATTGGCATGACATTCATGAGGATCTTTAAAATAATCTAAAGCTTCTCCTTCAATAACTCCAAGTGGGCTGATAGTAACCATTACTAAAATCCAACCGTAAATCATCCTTGGTATCCTTTCCACCAGTCTGGTGCTTCTCTACCCCATTCCCATTTAGCAAATGGTTTTGCTTGGTGGTAGTAGTTACGATATGCTTGTACAGCATCGCCAGGAACTAAACAATCAGGATATGCTTTCATGGCCTGTGCAAATTCTGTCCTAGGTCCTTCCGGAATATTTTCAGGAGGAGCTGCAAGTATCATACCGAGTTTTTCCCATGTAGCATGTTGCTTTCCACGCCTGTAGTGGTATTCCTTTGCCATAGCTGCAAAGTGATAGAAATGCCAGTTGTAGTTTGTACTGCTTTCCATAGTCCATACAGTACATGGATGATGATGGTGAACAGCTGCATAATATAAACTTTCCCTTACATCATCATACTGATAGTACTTCACCATAGTTTTACCGGACCTTGACCTTTTCTTAGTCAGTGTACCATCTAACATACGATGAGCTGTACTCAGCATCTGAGCTGATTCAACAATCATTTTAGGGATATGCTTGTCACATAACATAATAGCCGCCGCGGCGGGATCTTCATCAAGCACAAATATATTCAATTACTTCTCCTCTGGTTTTATTGGTTCTCTAATGAGATTTGGCCATGCTTCTTGCACCGCCAGTTTGGTTACGCCTTTGTAAAGGCCTTGAAATTTTTTATCTTTCATTGCAATTAAAAGAGGTGCGTCATCTGGATGCACTATTGTAAGCATGCCGATAAACATCTTTTCTCTTTTGGCTGGTATCATATTATCACCAGCACCACCTTTAGCGAAATACTTAAAGTTATTTTTTACTTGCTTTTGAATAACAGCAGGTGAAGTTGCTTCAGATGCAGCTTTATATGGTGGATTACCTGGTGGTAAATTGAATTGAATTGCGTCATCATATGCACCACGTAAAACCATTTGAAGTGCATTTGAATTCCATTTGTGAAGTAGTTGTACCTTTTCTTCACGTGTTTGCACAGCACCAACAGCAGTTAATGCTTCATGCAATGTATGATTATTTGGATTTAACATTTAAAAGTCCTCTATAGATTCAATCAAAAGTTTACATCGTTTTTGTATTAGATAATTCAAAACTTTACTTTTGTTTGGTATTTTGTAATTACTATATGTATTTATAATATTTCTTTTTAAGTCATCAGGAGTTTCATTTAGATCGATAACTTGTTTATTACGGCAATAGTTACGATACCATGATGCAGCATATAATAGTTCACCTTCTTCAAGGTCTTCAATTATGGCATCCATCTTTTTACGTGTCATAGGTGATTGTCTTTCACCTTTTACAAAAGTATCATCAGCAGATAGAACATTAGGTACACCGTCACCAGCATCACCTTTCAATATATGTTCCATAAGATATACTCTTGGGTTTTGTTCAACAACTAACTTCTTTGTCATTGGACTGAACTGAGATACATTTTTAAACTTTTGTAGTTGTTTAAAATCATGATCTGCAGATACAATCATAACATCTTCATGTTGACCAAACTCTTGAGTGTTATGTACAAGCGTACCGATAATATCATCGGCTTCACATCTTTGTTCATGAATAACCATATACGGCATGTTTTCTTTGATTTCTTCTCTTACACGAGTAATGATATCGAAGATATGAGTCCAATCCATACTGGATTCTTCTCTACCTTTTCTACGGTTATGTTTGTATTCAGGGAATACTTCCTTACGCCAAGAACTATTATCACAAGCAAGGATCATTTGACCATACTTGTCACGGTATTTCTTATTGTACATACGGATTGAATTGAGAATCATATGACGGATAAGTGTCTCGTCAATATTCATTCTTTGAGTTATAATGCCTGCAATGGCAATAGCGGAGTAATCTAAAATAATCATAATATAATTATACCAAATTTTTTACTGAATGTACACCATTATTTTCGGTTTTCTTCACTTTTTTTCATTGCGGCCACAGCAGTGTCAATAGCACCGGACATGTCTTCCATCATGTCTTGAAATGGATGGTGCTTTTCACCTTCTTCTGCGGCCTGTCTTCTTACTGCTGCATATGCAAGATTTGTCAATACTTTAATATCATCTTTAAGTTTCTGATCTATATCGTAATCCCTGTCTTCCATAATCTCATATAATACTTCTGATACTAATGCTACAGTATCAAGATCATATGCTATACCTGCAGGAGGTCGAGTCAGTTCAATAGGGAATTCAATTATTTCAGCCATTGATTCCTCCAAGATGTTTTGCATGAATTTTGCATCCTATAAACTCATTATAGTAATTGTCGTTAAATAGTACATCATTATCAAATTGAAGCTTTGTTTCAAAATACGACATTTCACCTTTTGTCTTACATAGTCTTAAGATTACTTTTCGGAATCCTTCATTACCTTTGCTTTCAACCAATGAATTAACTTTTTCACTGGAGCCAAAATAACTCTTCCAATCAGACTCAGTACGCGTACGCACGCGTCTTCTGCGAGTCTTAGTAATCGGGAGGGTCTTAGGTTTCCAAAAATTCTTTTTGCCAATGTACTTACGCCCAGTATCAAGCTCCACAATTTCATACACAAAGCCTTGATAATCTTCAGGGGTGCTGTTAAATATTTCATCATTGTAATACCACATAATAGTATTTATTCATCATATTCTTCTCCATCTTCTTCTCCTTCTGTTTCATCATCCTCGTCTTCCCATAAATCTTCTCCACACGACGGACAATAGTTGAGTTCGTGCTCCTCTGGATCATCGAACTTTACGTCAAACTTTGCTCCACAGTAATCACAGTCTTCCATTTTTCCTCCTTATGATAAGTCTCGTGACAAAATAAAGCTCTGTAATTCTACAAAGCCACCTATCATCTTACCATCAACAAAAACCATTGGAACTGTTTTCCATCCATTGGCATGTTCAAGCACTTGGTCTCTGGCAATATCTTTACCAATGACCAAATTCTCGTATTCTATACCTTTTACTTTAAGCAAAGCTTTAGCCGCCTCACAGTAACTGCAAGGCGGTGATTCTTTAGTGTACAACTTAATGTTCATTAAATATCTTCTAGAAGTTTTTTAAACTTCTTCTTACTTTTACCTCTTATCTTGATCTTTTTAATAGCATCAAGATTTGAAGTATCTTCACCAACTACTACAAGTGCAATCATGCCCATTGTAGCATGAGGTGTACACTGATACAAATACACACCTGGGACATCGAATGTAATAGCAACTTCTGCGTTGTTTTTACTTTTCTTAGGAAGATCCCAACCTTCTGGGCCTCCAATAAAATGTACGTTATGTCCTTTAGATGTTGGTACCCAAGTAATTGTATCGCCTACGTCAATTCGAGCAATATCTTCACTATACAACATTTTCTCTTTGTCTCGCTTATTCAACATTTCAACAGTCATATCTGCAGCATTTGCAGATACAAGCATTCCTCCGAATAAACCGAGCATTATTACAATAAAATATACATTCTTCATTCTTTTTCCTTCTATATTATATTTCACAATTACCAGCTGTACATGCAAGTTCCTGTGACCCTACAGTCATATCTTGTGTTTCATAACTTGCTAATACAGACCAATCAACGTTCTTTGGCATTTTAGTTAACATATCTTTATAAGCTTCCATATCACAATCTTGATACGGTGCTTGTTGATATGTATGATCACTGAATGGTAAGAATGAAACTCCACTCATCCATTCAAAGTTTTTATGAACCCATGCACCTACTTCCATCCATTCTTCTTCTTTAACAGAAATAGTTACTGATGGTTTATGTTCACACCAATTTTTCTGATATGACAACCATAACTCTAACTGATCTATAGCAGACATATCAGTACGGAATACCGCATGATCTGGTGCTTTCATTGGGAATGAAAATACAGAAGTATGTCCTGGATTCATTATATCGTCTTCAACTGGAAAACCAGCATCAACCATCATTTGCGTAAGCGGATCCTTCTTATCACCTCTAATGGTCCTGATATAATAAGGATTATGCCTAGCATGTATACCTGAAGCTGCGTCAACAAGCTGCGATACAGTTCCACTAGGTTTGACACACGTAATGGCGGCACTTTGCGGTATGCCAATCTCTTTAGCAATCTTTGCATTTGTTTTAATAGCCCTTTCTTTAAGTTCTTTTAGAAGAGAATCAAGATCTCCTTCTTTGCCGTTAGTTAAAGGATTATCCATAATTCCAGTGATTGATACACCCAGCAATCGTTCCTCTTCACAGTTCTTTCTCCATTCTTTACTTACATATTTAAAATTAACTAATGTAGATTGAAATGTTCCAAGAACGGCAGCAAGCTCTACCTTTTCCAAAAGAGTTTCCTTTGTATCTTCAGGTCTTACAACAACCTCGGAAAGATTACAGAACTCACGGTCACGAAGAATAATTTCACTACATGGATTAGTTCCATACTCATGACCTTCGGTATTACGTCTACCGTTTCTAGCAGCTTGTTCAGTTGCAGATGCACGGTTGAATATACCTCTTTCACCTGATTTAGAATCATAGAGTGCTTTCCATTCATCCATGAATATACCCATGTCAGGTTTTTCTGTATAACATGCAGAGTTATTTGCAAGAGCTCGTTGACCTTCATTTTCCCACCATTGTCCTGATTTTGCATGCCTCATTCTATCATCTGAAAGATTTGACAAAGAGATTAAAGCTGATCTTCTTACACCACCAACGACAACAATTTCTGCAATTTTACAAACAATATCATGGCATTCAATAGAACTTAACTTTCTACCTGCAGATCTTTTGAAAATTTCAGATGTAAATTTAAATAGACCATTCAATGGTTCTGGACCTGAAGCTCTACCACCAAAAGTTTTGAGTGGTGTACCAGCTGGGCGTACTTTACTTAAATCCCATTTTGGAATTTGTCCAATATACAACAGGCCAACGAGTTCTTTGAATGCTTTAGACCAACCTAACTTGGAGTCAGCAACTTGGATAACAGTATCTGTTTCAAAAAACTCTTCTGCTACTACAGGTAGTTTTGAAACGAATTGTCTTTCAACTGAAAAACCTACGCCTGTTCCATTCATTAGTACATACAAGATTTCATCAAAAGCTTGTACTCTATCAATTGCTACATATGAACAGTTATATCCAGCAATGTTTTCTCTCTTCAACGCTTCACCTGCCGTCATTAGACATCTCATAGAAGGCATTACTTTACATTCTAATATTGCTTCTTCTAATTTATTTTTTAGTGATTTGTTAATTTTATACCCGTGCATTTCTCCCATATGATCTTGGAAAAAATCAAAGTATCTTTCTATTGTTTCACCCCAAGTTTCTCTGCGTCCTTTTTCTGGAAGCCAACGGGAATAACGTGATAAGTGAATAAACTCTTGGTAAAGAGTCGGCAAGTGGTTACTTGGCATTAATCTCTCCTGCTTATAATATATTAAAATTTGTAGTTGTAGGTTTATTTATCTTTTACGACTTTTCTCGATGGCCCTTGAGCCAAACCAAAATGAAATAATTGCAGCAAAAATTGCTTTTGTTTCATCATCCCATAAGAGGTTTATTGCCTCTGAAAAGTCAGTACCTTTATCAAGTGCTTCCATAAGAAGCACTATCTCAATCGTGCAGAATAGCCCGAAGAAGGCATAAGTGATAACTGGACGTACAGATCTTTGTAAAGCGCTGATCCATCCGCCAGTATTTGAGATAGCAATGTCATGTTCAATAAGGCGCTTATGCTCTTCAGCAGCACCCATTTCATTGTACATCTTGATATCGTGATCGTACCCGTCTTTACGAAGTTCTGCCATCACTCTCATTTTTTCCAGTTCATGCTTTTGATCTGTTTTCTTTGCAAATGAGTCCGTGATTGCGGGTACAGCAGAACTTGCAAACCCTAAAAGGGATCCTAATATTGATAACATTAAATTACTCCGTGATTTCTTCTAAACATTCGACCGATAGAATATTTGTGTCGGTCATCTTTTTTTCTTATTCCTGGCGATAGGTCTACACCTCCGCCTGCTACTGAATTGGCCGCGACTTCATCTACTCTCTTCTTCATTTCTTCTCGCTTCATTTCAGCTTTAGCCTTACTGAATACGCTTACGACTCCCATCTTACCCATAACTTTAGCTCTTTGCTCGCCAACAGTTAGTATTTGAATCTTCCTAGCATACGGCTTACTAATTTTCTTGACCTTCTCCACAGTTCTCTTGGCATCAGCCACAGTGGCAAATCTAATAGAGACTGTATCTTTGGGATTCTCATCTGTATATAATCTCCTTCCTGAACCTTTTGGCTTTTTACCTGTTCCAACTTTTGGATCTGATCCTTCTTTCGGTACACAATTAGGAACTAAACCAGGCCTACCCGGTTTCTTCTTCATTCCTACCTGTTTATGTGTAGACCAGCATGGACCGTTTTCTCTTAACTCTCTTAGCGTTATCATCTTGTCAAATCCTGTGCTGTAACAAATATTTTTTGTCTTGTTGGTATATGATGTACAGCAAATATGCGTTCACCAAACACCGTACCAACTGGCATAATTCCTTCATTTACTATTACAGGTGTAGTAGCTTTTGCAATAGGTTCGCCAGTAAGTATAGATGCTATATCTTGTGTTAATGTATATTCACCAGGCATTATATCTCCATATTCGTCTTGGTGAAATTGTTTTTCTTCTGGTAGAAAAGAATCAGAATCAATATCCATTTTCTTTAGTATAGCATTAAGTTGATCATCATTCAACTTACCGTCTTCCTTTATGAGAAACAAAGCTGCTGCGTATGAAGCTAACCTTGATTTTCCAAATGGAAGTTTTTCTAGTATTCTTTTAAGATTGAACACTAATCTATGGAAGTAACTATATTCAGTCCTTTCTTCAGAAGTTTGCGGACTTTTAAGTTTCTTTCCATTTTCATCGACTAAGCCTAATTCATAAGCTTTCATCTTGTTCCATGGAGTTACAAGATGTTTGATGAAACGATACGCATAGTATGTATCAGCAGCTCTTGAAATTATCCCCATTAGATTCCTCTTAGTACTTTAACTATATTTACATCTAGAGGAACATCAACATAAAGTTCCTCTTTCAAATAATTTAAATATACAAGGAACGTTTTTAAGGCCGGCCAATGTTGTTCTTCAACTTTGAAGAATAGCATTTTAATCGCCGCATCTATACCAAACACATTCTGTATAATAATAAGATGGTTTAGTATCAAACGCTCTTGTAAATCACCAGCAGCTGAATATCTTTTAAAGAGTCTTTTAAGATATTTAAAACGTTGTATATCCTCTTTAAACTCTTCCATAGAAGTACACTGCTTATTTTCATAATGTTTAGACGCATAAAGTAAAAAGTTTTTATTCGTTAACTCTTCAAGTAATTTCATTATATCCTCAGGTAATTTTATCTTACCTGATTATATATTACTATTCCATGTGTTCAGTTAATTCATCAACTAAATCTGATTTGCTCTTGCGTCTGTCTAATTCAATACCGTGTTGACGACCTAATGCTTCAAGTTCTTTTTTATTCATATCATCAAGTGATTTACTTGATGGAGACTCATTCAATTGCTGTGGCGCGCTTGTGCCATTCCATTCTGCAATTTGTTCTGGACTCATAGAACCACTCTTTAATTTTTCACCATCAGGTGAATAGATTCCGTCAGCTTTGGCAACTGAATCTTCAAGCCAGCCAGCTTTTTGCATACCCATTATTTGCTCCTTAAATCTTTAAGTGTTTTAGGCTTTGGTGCCTGTTTCATTTTTTCACCACCGGTTTTATTTTTATCCGCTGGGTAATCTCTTTTCTCACCTTTACGATGCATGTCTAAAACTTTTTTAGTATTAGGTGCCATGTCTGGTTGCTTAGGTAAGTCAGGATTTTCTTCAGGTTCAACTTCAGCCGCTTTTGGTGAAGCTGCATGAGAAGCTTTTGCTTTCTCTTCTTGCATAATATCTACATAACTTTTTAGCACTGTGCTTTCGCCTTTCATTGATTTACTAATTGCCTTACGTCTTTTATGTAAGAACTTATCAGATGAATCTACATCACCGTCATTATCGATGTCTTTATCTTTTCGATCATCAAACTTTTTCTTGACCGCATCTTTATTTACCGGATCCATTTCACTTGTTATTTTTTTAATTCTTTTTTGAAATGGTGACTCACCAGCTCTGAATTTATTCATTCCAGGTTTACCAGTTTGTTTTTTAGCTTTATTATCTTTTCCTAAGACATTCTTACTTGCTATTTTGACTTCATCTATTTCGACTTCTTCTTTTTTCATTAAAGCGTCGTGGTTCTTCTTGGCATATGCATCAGCTTCATCTTTTGTTTTAAACTCAGCTACTTTCTTGCCATTTATATCGTAAACACAAAACATGCCAGTATCTTTATTTTTAGAAACATGACTCGTTGGATTCATATCATGATCTTTTTTAGGATCATAATCGTCTTGTAGCATGCTCATGTATGTTTGAGCTATGCTCCTCAGTTCTTTACTCATGAGCTTGCCTTTCCTTTTCTACATTAAATATTGCCCGATAAAAGCCGCTGTTCCTGCAGCGATTATTATCCAGCATATTCTATTTATAATTGTTATAGTTCTAGTGTTAGCGTCAACTGATCGTTGAAGATCATCTAGCTTTTGTGAAAGCCTATTCATTCTTTCACGCATATTGTCATGATCATCTTGCAAGGCTAGTATTTTCTCCTCTGCTCTAGCAAGAGATATCATGGCGTCTGCAAGCTTATCGATCTTTTGTTCGATTCTTGTTAGCCTATCTTCTACTTTATCCGCCATGATTACTCCTTAAATAAAAATATTTATCTGCAAAACTACTCAAAACAAATATTTGACACGTCCATTTATTTGACACTACTTATTGTCAGGTTTTTGACAATTACAGCTGTCCTTTCCAGAAACGTATCCAGCAACTATACCTACTATACCGGTAATTGCCATTTGTAATAATTCAATAATTCTTCCATCAAGTGCTCCACCTACTTCAGTTGCCATCATAAACTCATCTACTACAATTAGCCCTAATAGTCCCATCAAACCTACGGCTAACAACAATACTGTAATATCCTTGATTCTTGACATTAACTTCTCCTTTAGTTATCTACTTTTTTACCTGCTCGCCACTGGAAACATGACCAGTATCGTGCTTTAAACTTGGGCCCAGGATTATCGCAGTTATGTCTGGCACGGAAAGAAGCTCTACGCTTAGGATCATCTCTTTTGATTTCCATGTTTGGATCACCGAAACGTACAACAACAACTTTGCCATTAGGACCCATAGTATAAACTTTAAATTTTTTATTAGGATTTTCGGAAGTTCTAATAGGATCATTGAGTGTTACTTTCTTTCCTTGGTATTCTGCTTCAACTAGTTCCAAGTCTTCATAAAGATCTACACACTCGCAGAACTCATCAATAGATTCTTCACTAAATTTTTTAAATTTATCCACCGAATTCATGTCCTGCCACCCTTTTCATTTGTTTGTTAAATTCTGCCTGTGAAGGCTTTTCTTTATATAACCTTATAGAAATTTCAGGTCTGTCTTTACCTTTGATTCTCCAGTTCATTCCTTTTTCTTTATGCTCAGGTTTTGTAGTTTTTACAACTCGTCTTTTATAACCTGCTTCCCATGATTCTGGTTTACCGCTACCTTCACTCTTAAGATCTCTTATTTTCTTATCTATCCTTGCAACCTTTAAGTCACGCTTCTTTTGGTCAACGTCTACTGTTGAGATCCTTTCGTTCTTTTCGGAATCTTTAGCATCAAGGTATGCTGCAATAGCCATCTTTTGTTTTTTCTTATCTGACTTACCCTTGAACTGAGGTGCATCTGATTTTCTAAAATCTTTTACATAATCACCGGCTGTTGCATCTCTGCCCAGCTTTTCTAATAAAGTCTTAAGACTTACCATCATACACTCCTTTGTTAGTTACAGACATTGGCATAACAAAACCATTATCTTTTGCTTTTACCTGAGCTTCAATCTGACTTCTTGCATGTATATTACCTTCTTTTTGTTTACTATCTCGGATATGATATACAAACATTTGTTTATCACTTGTGTCAGATTTAACAACTGTTGGTTTAGTAACCTTTGGTTTTTGTCTCATTTTTGCAATACCGGCTTTTGCTTTTGCAAGTCTTTGACGATCTGCAGCGGCTTTCTTTAATCTAGCCAACTTGGCCTGAGCAGAATCTGCTCTGCCTGCTGTACTGAAGCGAAAGTTGCCTTTCTTATTAACAACGCTTGCTTTAGCACCTTTTGCAATAAGCGATCCAGTTTTCTTTACTGGTTTAGATGTTACTACTTTCTTTACACCTTTGGCTACTGCTTTAGTTGCTCTGTAAGGTACTGTTACGGGGAGAGTAAGTACCTTCTTAGCAGTTCTTGCAATGCCGCCAATGAATTCAGTAAGTTCTTCAAGTTCTTTATCATTTAACGTAGCAACATATTCATCAAACTCTTTATCATTGAGCTCAAGGATTTTTTCTTCGTTGATATATGACTTAAAGGTTTTCATTATATGTCATCACCTGGATCTTTTATGTCAGCTTTAAAAACTCTCTGTAAAGACTTCATTAGTTTTGGAACATCTTTCATCGGTATATTTACATATGCGCCTGTGAGTTTTCTTTGCATTCCTGGCATTGTTTTAGTTTGAGTTATCTGTAAACCTAGTCCGCCTGTTGCAGAATATCTTGTAAGTTGAACGTGTTGTGTTCCTGTAAAACTAGTAGACTCTTCAATATTTTCTACTTCTTCATATCTTACTATTTCACTACCTCTACCAACTTTAGGTTTTTGTTTCTTTTTGTTTCCTATATCAAAAGGCATTTTTGCTAGACTGACTTTATCTTTAGGAGCACCTTTTGCTTTTGCTAAAGCAGCTCTTTGAATTGGTGTCATTCTTTTCAATCGATTTTCGTTAGTTTCTGCATGCTTCTTAAATGCATCTTGAACTTTAGGATCATCATATGCATCAGGATATTTAGCTTTAACAGCTCTCATAAGACCGCTGGTATTACCTTTAAATTTTCTATCCTTAAGCATTTTACTTATGTCTTTTAGATGAATAGGATTAGTAGAATAAGCGATACCTGTAGGACCTCTCTTCTTTTCT
>CETE01115368.1_pt1 | contig 13093 bp, 14 predicted proteins | sample 531241 | NCBI WGS metagenome assembly CETE01 (sample SAMEA2622336, study PRJEB7988) | marine metagenome | biome: marine biome (ENVO:00000447); feature: deep chlorophyll maximum layer (ENVO:xxxxxxxx); material: "saline water (ENVO:00002010), including plankton (ENVO:xxxxxxxx)" | depth 30 m
GGTAGTATAAGTTATGACTGATTTAATAGAAGATATACAACGTGCTTATAACCGATCCAAAGGTAAAAGCAAAGCAACCAATAATGAGGGTGCAGATGCGATTGATCAAGTCATTAGCAAAGGCTCAGAAAAGAGAAGAAGAGTGAAACGTGGTGAATCAAAAATGAAAAGTTTTTCTATGGGTGGAATGGCTGATTACATAAAGGATTTATTATGACAAAATTATGTGCTAGAGGCAAAGCTGCCGCAAAAAGAAAATTTAAGGTTTATCCTTCCGCCTATGCAAATGCATATGCATCAAAAATTTGTGCTGGTAAAATTAAAGACCCAAGCGGTGTCAAACGAAAAGATTTTAAAGGTCCTAAACCAGCTTCTGCTAAAGATGGTAAATTTTTTATGAATGAAATAGAAAAAGAAAGAGATGTTAGAAAAGGAAAAAAAAATGTAAAACAAAAAGTAGAGGGTCTGTCAATTAGAAAAGAATTAGCTAAAAAAAAGTTTCCTTACAAAGGTCCCAATATAAGCCCTGAAGATTTTAATGTTGGTGGTCATGCTGTTATGGGTTCACCAGTATCTGTTGATGTTGATGGTGACAATTTAAGTAACCCTTCTGCATCAGATTACTATAAAGATTTATTAAAATAATGGGTTTAAAGAAGTGGTTTTCAGAAAATTGGGTTGACATTGGTGCACCCAAAAAAGGTGGTAAGCATCAAAAATGTGGGCGAAAAAAAGCTGATGGTTCAAAAAGAAAATACCCTAAATGTGTACCTGCCTCAAAAGCGGCAAGGATGACAGAATCTCAGAAAAAAAGTGCTGTGGCAAGAAAAAGATCCAAGGCGCAAGGTGTTGGTGGTAAACCTACTAATGTTAAAACATTTGCTAACGAAGGTGAATTTGCAACTAAACAAAAAAGTAGAAAAACATATTCACTAAAACCTAAATTTGACTTTAGTGAAGTAAACCTAGGCGATGTTAAAACAAGTTTTAAAAGACCTGCTGTAAAATTACAAAAGAAAAACAAAAAATTGCCTGATGTTTCACTTGAATTATTTAAAGAATATGAAGAGATAAACACACCTTATTATGAAGATAAAAAACAATCAAAGGGTGTGACTGGCACCATTGGTGGTAAATATGCAAGAATAAGAGGTCAATTAAAAAAAGATAACAAATCAGGTAAAATATCAAGACAACTCAGTGTTGAAGGTAATTTTGAGTTTGCTGAAGGTGGGTTGATAAGCACCTATTATAAGGATATACTGTAGCTATGAAAAAAGAACTAAAAAATCCAAAAAAAGCTGATTTAGATAAAGACGGTCAACTATCTGGTTACGAAAAAAAACGAGGTATGGCTGTTGAAGAAGCTATGGGTGTTAAAATGGGTTCTTTAATATTGGCATCAAATGGTGAGCTTGTTCCTTATAGAGAGTTTAAAAAAAGAAAATTAGAACAGGATTTTGAGAAAGGTAAAGAAAAATTTTTTAAAGATGCTGAAAAAGAAGTGTCAAACATTAAAGGCACAAAAAATGAAAAATATGAAAGAGCTAGTACAATACAGAAAGATAAAAAGGCTTTAAAAGGGCCAAAAGGTAGAGATATTCTTAAAAATGTTGACCCCAAAACATACGCTGATGAATTTAAACCAAAAAAACCTAGTAAACCTTCACTTACTTTACGAGCAGCTAGAGCATTACCAAAAGTAGGCATCCCTGGCGCAATTATTGGCCTAGGTCTTTTAGGCTACGAAGCTTATCAGGGATATAAGTCAGGTAAAAAATATTTGGAAGAGAAAAAAAATAAAAAAAGTATAGGTGGTTTGGCTGTAAAAGGATTTAAAAAGAAAACACCAATTTATTAGGATGAATTATGGCCACATCAGGAACAACTTCATTTGATCTCAATATTGATGATATCATTCAAGAAGCATACGAACGTTGTGCTGCAAGAACCAACAGTGGGTATGATTTAAAATCGGCAAGACGAAGTTTAAATATTCTTTTTTCAGAATGGGGAAACCGCGGGGTGCACCTTTGGAAAGTAGAACTCAAAGAACAATTACTGACGAACGGGACGGCGACTTACACAGCACCGACCAATGCGAACGACATACTAGAAGCGTACGTAAGTACAACTACGGGTCAATCCACCACTACCAACGATGTTTCGCTAACAAAGATCAGTAGGAGTGAATATGCCGCTTTACCAAATAAAGGGTCAAAGGGACAACCTAGTCAATACTATGTTGATCGTTTAACAACACCTACGATTACATTATATCAGACACCCGATGCTGTAACTTATACATATTTGAAGTATTATTATTTAAAAAGAATTGAAGATTCTGGAGCATATACAAATACAGCAGATGTTGTGTTTAGGTTTATACCTTGTATGGTAGCGGGTTTGGCGTATTACTTGTCTATGAAGTATAATCCACAAGTAGTGCAACAGAATAAACTGATATATGAAGATGAACTTTCACGAGCGCTTAATGAAGACGGTCAAAGAACATCTGTATATATAACGCCACAAACATATTATCCACAGGGGTTTTAGATGAAAAATTTTAGAATGAGAAAAATGAAAAATGGAGGTTATTTAACGGGGTTAGAAAAATACCCAAGTCTTCAAACAACTATTCAAAATTACAGAGACAGACTTAAAAATGATCAAGATTTACTTCAAAAATTTGATAAAACTGCTCAATCTCAAATGCAAGCTACAGCAAATATGCCTGCTGCTGAAAGATCAGCATACATTGCAGATATTCAAAAACAGTATGCAAAACCTTCAGATGAACAATTTGCTACAATTAAAGCAGACTTACAAAGTGACAAAAGAATTAGTCCAACCTATAGGTATCCTGTAGATACAGAATCTTATGGACCTACTCAGGGATATTACAGAAATTTATCAAAAGAAATTGGTGAACAACAAAAAAATATTGATGCTCTGAAGGTAACTGAAACTTCTACTAAAAAAGTACCTGTTTACACTTATTATGAGGGACGTAGTGGTACTCCAGGATTAGCAGGAAATAGACCAGGTGTGGCTACAACGACAACAGAAATCCCAAAAGGTTCTATTTATTCTCCAGGAGGAGGAGGAGGAGGTCTGTCAGTTCCTCAACCAGCAGGTTATAGAAGTCCAACAGGGCAATTTTATTCTAAAACTGGAACTAAAAATGTTACTGTATCAAATACTCGTGCTGCAAAAGCAGGAGATCCTGAATATGACAAAGCGCAAAGGGAGTTAGCAAGACTTCAAAAAAGACACGATTACAGAAATATCTATTCATCTAACCAAGGTAATCAATTAACAGGTCAAAACATTTATTCAAGTTTAGGAATAACTTCTCCCTCACCTCAACAAACAAGTAGGCCACTTAATCGTCCACAAACAGCCTTTGCTTCATTTATAAAACCTAAAACTTTAAATAAAGGTGGTGAAATAAAAGGTAGCGGAAAAGCGATAAGAGGTTTTAAATTTGGAGGAATTAAATAGTGGGTTATGCAAGAGGTAAATATGCGCAAGCAATTTCAGACCGCTCTGGTATGGCTTTTCCATATAACGAAATGGTCAAAGAGTGGAATGGTTCTTTTGTTCACAAGTCGGAATTTGAAGCAAAACATCCTCAGATAAGAAGAAAACATATTAAGGCAGATGCGATAGCACTAGCAAATGCTAGACCAAGAACTCCTGATAACACAGGTGATTTTGTTTTATATGTTACAAATGGTTTACTTACAAATCCTGGTATGAGACCAAGCGATGGTCAAGGTATTTTAGGCACCGAACTTCGAAGCTACAATGCAACACTGTCACTTGGTAATGTAAACATCTCAACAGTAGACATCATAACTCAAACTTTTGTTGTTACTGTGGTTGGTGGTAACCCCTCTAATCATCCGTATCATAATGTGGGATCAACTAACAAATTTGCTATTGGTGGGTCTACTGCTACTGCTGATGTTACCTTGACTGTTGAAGAAGGAAAAACATATCGTTTTGATCAAAGTGACTCATCGAACAACAATCACCCTTTGAAAATAAGTGCCACACCAAATGGTACACATGGGGGCGGGTCTGAATACACTACTGGAGTAACCTTTAATGGTGTGCCTGGACAAAGTGGTGCTTATACAGAAATTACTGTAGCGGTAGGAGCCCCTACGCTCTATTATTACTGCCAAAACCATTCAGCGATGGGGTGGACAATTAATACTTAGGAATTGATATGGCTATTACTTATTCAAATTTTTTAACACAAGTACGTAACTACACAGAAGTTGATTCAAATGTTTTAACAGATAGTCTTTTAGATGAATTTATAAGACACGTTGAAGTTGATATTGCAGGTAAAGTTGATTATGACGATTTAAGAAAGTATTCTACATCTAACACAATTACTTCACAAAGATATTTAACGATGCCCTCTGATCTAATTTATTTACGTTCAGTGCAAATAACAAATTCAGGAGTAAGAACATTTTTAGAAAAAAGAGATACAAGTTTTATATCAGAGTACAATTCATCTGATTCAACAGACGTTCCTAAATATTATGCTAATTGGGATGATCTTACTATTGTTTTAGCGCCCGTGCCAAATGCGGAGTATACAGTGCAAATTAATTATATAATAGACCCACCACATTTTGATGGATCTAATAATACTTATTTATCAACTTATCAAGAAGCTATGCTTTTGAATGGTGTTTTAACTGAATGTTTTAGATATCTTAAAGGACCAGCAGACCTATACAAAGTGTATTTAGATAAGTATAATGAAGATGTTCAAGCATTTGCCTTACAGCAAATGGGACAACGTAGAAGAGGACAGTATGAGGAAGGCGTTCCAAGATTGCCCATACAGTCACCTTCACCTTAATTTTATGGAGTAATAATATGGCTATAACAACAAGTGTACTAACAAACTCATTTAAGAAAGAGTTGCTTGAAGGAACACACAACTTCAAACAATCTGGAGGAAATAGTTTTAAGTTATCTTTATATACAAATTCCGCTACTCTAGGTAAATCTACAACAAGTTTCACAACTGATAACCAAGTATCAAATACTGGTCAATATGCAAGTGGTGGTGGAGCTTTAGTAAACGGAGGCACTTCAGTTGCTACTAATACTGCAATTGTAGATTTTGCAGATCGTTCTTTTACTGGAGTTACTTTGACGGCAAGAGGAGCTTTGATATATAATGATACCGCATCTGGGGATCCTGCTGTAGCTGTTCTGGATTTTGGTTCTGATAAGTCAGCTACCTCTGGAACATTTACAATTCAATTTCCTGCGTTTACAACATCTGCTGCCATTATAAGAATTAGTTAAGGTTAGATATGTCTAGCACTTGGGGTTCTTATACTTGGGGACAAGGTAACTGGGGAGAAAATGCTAATACCACTTTAACATTAAGTGGTCTTACAATGACATCTGCTATTGGAGCTGTTCAGCAAGCGAATGTAGGAGAGGCAACAGGCATTGCTTTAACCCCTGCTATAGGTTCAAGTTCAATTACAGGTGATGCAAATGTTACACTTACTGGACTAAGTAGCACTTTATCTTTCGGATCTTTCTCAGCCACTCCAGGACAAGAAGTAGCATTAACTGGATTAAGTCTGAGTCTTACACTAGGAAACGCTGCCGATGTAGTCAGCACTCCAATTTTAGTAAATGGTTTTAATTTAACGTCTAGTTTAGGCACCACTGCTATAACAGGCTGGGCAGAAGTAAATAGAGGTTCAACTTCAACTTGGACAGAGGTTGATAAAGCTGCGTAAGTCGCTTATAATACATTGAAAGGATAATTATGGTTTCATATACAAACAGTTTAGGAATTGAACTTCAGGTTACAGGTACTAATTCAGGAACTTGGGGCACAAAAACAAATAACAATTTTGAATTATTTGAACAAGCGATTGCTGGTTATCAAGATGTTTCAATTGCAGGTGGGGCACAAACAACAGCTTTATTAATGTCAGATGCAACAGTATCAAATGCTCGAAATGCAGTTATTAAATTATCAGGAACAATAACAGGTAACCAAATTGTAACAGTCCCAGATAGTATTGAAAAAGTTTATATTATATCAAACGAAACTTCTGGTGCACACACAGTGCAATTTAAAACTGCTAGTGGCTCTGGCTACACTTTTGTGGCTGCTGATAAAACAAAAAGAGTTTTATATTCAGACGGAACAAACATCGTTGATACAGGAATTGTTACAACGGCATCAACAGATACCTTATCTAATAAAACATTTTCAGGCACAATTACAAACTCAGGAACGATTGTTGGTGGTGGAGTAAGTGCAGTTACTTTGACTAAGCCTAAATTTGCAGATGCTGGTTTTATTGCTGATTCAAACGGAAACGAACAAATAATATTTCAAGAAACAGCCAGTGCGGTAAATGAATTAGAGGTTACAAACGCAGCTACGGGAAATGATGTAGGACTTGCAGTAAGTGGTGGTGATACAAATGTAGGTTTAGCTTTTACTGCTAAAGGTAATGGTAAGTTTAAATTTAACGATGCTGCTTATTTTCCTGAAGTTACACTAACAGATGGAGCAACAATAAATTGGGATGTGCAAGCAGCACCTGTTGCAAAGGTAACTTTAGGTGGAAATAGAACTTTTGCGGCACCGACAAATGGGTCAACAGGACAGTTTGTATCGCTTTTAATAATTCAAGATGGCACAGGAAGTCGTGTACCAACCTTCAATGCAATATTCGAATTCACCGCAGACACTGCTCCAACATTAACTACTACTGCTGCAAAAGGTGATCTTTTTGTATTCTATTATAATGGTTCAAAGTTTCTCGAGGTGGGAAGAAATTTAAATTTAACACTTAGTTAGGAAATATTATGTGGGCACAAGTAAAAAATGAACAGGTTATAAAAATTTTTAACGGAGCACAAGCTTTTAAAATTGGTGATTATCAATATTCAAGTGGTGTTTTCTCAAAATGGAGTAAATCCCAATTAGCAGAAATAGGTATATACCCAGTACATCAAGACAGAACAAATTATAAAAATGGTGGATTTCACAAAAATACAGGTCACACTTATACTGTAGATGATAAAAATAAAGTTGTAAAAATGGCTTGGGGTAAAGCAACTGCACATAGTTTGATAGATGTGGAAGTTAAAGATGCAGATGGAAAAAATCTTTTAGATTCAAATGGTAACAAAATTATTAATAAAGGTTTAAAGACAGCTAAAAAAGAGGAAATAAACAGACAAGCTCATAATATTCTAAATGAAACTGATTGGTATGTTGTTAAAGCAAGTGAAGTTTCTGACTATACTCTTCCAACAAATATAGCAAAATTCAGAGCGGCAGTGAGAACAAAATGTAATACAATGCAAACACAAATCGATAATGCAAGTGATGTTGATGCTCTGCAAACTCTTTTTGAATATACCAACACTGGAACTGAAAAAGATCCAGTTATTAAAAGACCTTTAGGGGAGTTTCCAAAGCTGGAGGATTTCTAAATGCCTTTAATTCTAGGAGCGAATAGTGTTAGAGGTGCAGCCGTACACCAAATAGCCCAGTCAATTCGTTTTAATGATGATGATTCACCAGCTTTAAATAAAACATATTCTGGTGCTGGTTCAAGAGTAAAATTTACATATAGTTGTTGGCTTAAAGTAGCAACTACTGATACTGGTAGTGGTTTTCCTTTGTTCAATGGAGGAACTGGCACATCTGATACTACTTGGTCTGGTGTAGCTTATTATCAAGGTATGATATATGCACAAGGTTATAATACAAACTGGAGAATAACAACAAGAAAACTAAGAGACCCTGCAGCTTGGTATCATATAGTTTATGTATGGGACACAGGTCAAGTAGCTGATACTGAAAGAATAAAAATATTTATAAATGGTGTTAGAGAAACAGAATTTTCTACACTTAATCATCCAGCTAAAGATGCACAGTCTGGAATAAATCAAGCAGCACAACATAGTATAGGTTATCAATCAAGAACAGTTGGTTATGGTTATGCAGATGCTTATATGACAGAAATGGTATTTATAGATGGACAAGCACTAGACCCATCTAGCTTTGCTGAATATAATGAAAATGGAATATGGGTTCCTAAAGATGTAAGTGGTCTGACATTTGGTACTAATGGTTTTCATATTGATGGTAGAGATAGTGCAGACCTTGGAGATGATGAATCAGGGCAAGGTAATGATTACACATCTACAGGACTTGCAGCACATGACCAAGTTAGTGACTCACCTACAAATAATTTTTGTGTAATGAGTCCGATTGATAAAACATTCAATTCTATGTCAGAAGGTAATTTAAAAACTACGGGTGGTACAAATAATACAGGTGGTAGAGGAACAATGGGTTTCAAAAGTGGTAAATGGTATTGGGAAATGTATGTAAATACTTATTCTGATACTTATCCTGGAAGTGGTGTAGTTTACCCTAATTATTTATATGGAGGAAATAACTATGCGGGAGGTGCAACAGATCTTGGTGCGGGTGCTGCGCACACTGGAAATAATTGGTATAAGCAAAGCACTTCCAATACACAATATGGAAGCGCTCCCTCATCAGGTAACATTTACATGTATGCCTTAGATAGAGATAACAATAAAATATATTGGGGTGTGGATGGTACATGGAGAAATAGTGGAGATCCTGCAGGTGGTACTGGTGCAGTAGCAGATAGTTTATCACACTATGATGATGGAACTTGGATGCCTTATGTAACACATGGCTCAAATGCGGGTGCATCGGTAGGAACATTTAATTTTGGACAAGACGGAACTTTTGCTGGTGCTACAACTGCGGGTGGTAACAGTGATGGCAACGGAATAGGAAACTTTAAATATTCGGTTCCAAGTGGTTTTTTAGCTTTGTGCACAAAGAATTTAGGGAGTTAATATGGCAGCACCAACAATACCAAATGGCGAAGAACATTTCTTTTCAGTAACTTATTCTGGGAATGGTCAAGGACAAAGAGTCGGTAAGTTTGTACCTTTTACTGATAATGGTACGATTGCGAATAGTTGTTTATTCAATAGTGCAGATAGTGCTTATCTAACAAGAACACCTAGTTCAAGTGGAAGTGGTACAACTTTTACAGTTAGCTTTTGGTTTAAGATAGGGAAACTAGGACATTCTGGAGATTTATTTTCTAACTCCCCATCTGGCAGTGCAGCTAATATATTTTATCTTACACATCATTCGGATAATACAATATTAATACATGGATTTAATAGTGGTGGAGGTTTTACATTAAATTTACAAACTACTAGAACCTTTGAAGATACTTCAAAATGGTACCATTTAGTTTGTGCTGTTGATACAACCCAATCAACATCAACTGATAGAGTAAAATTATATATTGATGGTAGCCAAATAACTGCTTTTAGTTCTACAACTTATCCGGGCAGTAGTGATAATTTTGGAACTAATCAATCTGGAGTACCACAACTATTCGGAAGATATAATTATGATGGAACAAGATACCATGATGGTTATATTGCAGAGGCAAATATGGTAGATGGCACAGCACTAACACCTTCAACCTTTGGCGTTGTTGACACTTCAACTGGCCGCTGGATCCCTAAGACATTAACTGGTATTACTTATGGCACTAATGGATTTAGATTAAAGTTTCAAGATAGTTCAGCACTTGGAGATGATACTGGTGGAGGAGGGAATGATTTCACTGCTACAAATTTAACTGCTACAGACCAAAGAACTGATTCACCTTCAAATAATTTTCCTACAATTCGTCCTTATAATCCTAGTTATTCGCAAACATTTTCTGAAGGTAATCTTCAACATGCTACAGGTGGGACTAATGTTGGTTATCCAGTTGTTTCAACTTTACGACCTAAAGAATCTGGAAAATTTTATGCTGAGTGTAGAATAAGTGCAACTCCTGGAGGTAATACTATAGCCGTAGGGTGTTATCAACAAGAAGATTTACATAATTATTCTAGTGGTAATGCTTATCCTGGTAATGCTAATTATGGTTCTGGGTTATGGATATCATCAAGTCCATATGTAAGATGGAATGGACAAACTTCATATGCCAATTACACTCCTTTTACTTTTTCAGCAGGGGACGTCATAGGCTTGGCTTTAGATTTAGATACAGGATTACTTTCCTTTTATGATGATGATAATGGTCTTATAGGTAGTGTGACATATGATAGAACAAAAAGTGCTTGTTTTGGTGCAATGTCCAACACAACTATTACTTTCATTTGGAACTTTGGGGACAACCCAACATTTAATGGTAATGAAACAGCAGGTGGTAATGCTGATGAAGATGGTAATGGAAACTTTTTTAAGAGTGTTCCAACTGGATTTAAAGTACTTAAACAAGACAATATGCCAGAAACTGCAAAAGGCATAACTGGATTTACTTGGATTAAAGCTAGAGACTCTGCACTTAATTGGAATACCTATGATAGTAGTAATGGTGTATTTAATAGATTAGTTCTAAATTCTACCTCTAGTATACTTAATACTCAAGGTGGTGTTTCAAAATTTTTAAAAGGTGGTATCGTTGTTGGTGATACAACAAATGTAAATAATAGTGGTTCTTCTATGATGTCTTATAACTGGGTAGCAAATGGAGGAACAACTGCTTCAAATACTGATGGTTCAATTACCTCAACTGTTCAAGCTAATACAACTGCTGGATTTTCTATAATGCAATATACTGGAACTGGTAGTAATGCCACAGTTGGTCATGGATTATCGTCAGCACCAGATTGGGTTATGCTTAAAAATTTAGACCAAAGTTCGTCTGGTTCTGGTGATTGGATGCTATGGCATAAAGAGATTCCTAATACAAAATACTTATCCATAAATGATGCTGATGCTCCAGCAACTTTAGCAAGTGCATGGAACTCTACATCCCCCACATCTTCTGTAATCTCTATTGGAACTGCAACTAGAACAAACAATTCTGGAGATAACCATATAATATATGCTTGGCACGAAGTTGATGGCTTTAGTAAATTTGGAAAATATGTAGGAAATGGAGTTGTAGATGGTCCATTTATTTATACAGGGTTTAAAGTTAAATTCTTGATGCACAAAGCAAATAATGGTGCTTATTGGTATATTTATGATACTACTAGAGAACCAAACAACCCATGTTTACTTCCAATTTTTGCTAATGCAACTACAACTGAATCCTCTAATGTATATGGGATTGATTTTTTAAGTAATGGGTTCAAAATGCGTCAACCAACTGGTTATGGTGGTAATTATAGTGGAGTTGAAGTTTATTACTGGGCATTTGCTGAACATCCATTCGTTGGGGACGGAACCAGTCCTACAACTGCGAGGTGACATGCCTCTAATCAAAGTACCTTTTAAACCTGGTTTTAATAAACAATTAACAAAAACAACAGCTGAATACCAATGGACAGATGGTGACTTTGTACGTTTTAGATATGGAGAGCCAGAGAAAATCGGTGGTTGGACTCAACCTTTAGCTAATACTTTGCCAGGAGTTGCAAGAGATATTCATAATTGGTCGGCGCTTGATGGAACTAAGTATATAGCAATAGGAACAACTAAAGGGTTGTTTTTATATTTTGAAGGTGCTTTTTATGACATTTCACCGCTCGGAACAGCATTAACATCTTGCACGTTTACCACTACAAATGGATCAGCTACTGTTACTGTTAACAAAACTTCTCATAATTTAGTTGTAGGTGAATATGTTGTATTTACAAGCGTAACTCTTCCTGGTTCAGGTACAGGTTTTGCAACTGCTGATTTCACAACAAACCCTTTTGAAATAACATCTGTCCCAACTGCAAATACTTTTACAATTACAATGTTAGCAAATGAATCAGGAGCTGGTATAACGGCTGCTGGATCAGCAACAACAACACCTTATGAAGAAATAGGTCCCACAGTTCAAACACAAGGTTTTGGTTGGGGTACTGGCACATGGAGTGGCTCACAAAAATGGGGTGAAGCAAGCACAACCTCAACAACCACTTTAGAGCCGGGGAATTGGTCATTAGACAATTATGGTCAAATACTTATTGCTACTGTAAGAAATGGTAAAACTTTTGAATGGGATCCATCGGCCGTTAATGCATTAACCACAAGATCAACTGCTGTAGCAACAAACCCAACAGCATCTGTTCATACTATTGTGTCCGATACAGATAGACATCTAATACATCTTGGCACTGAGACTACAATAGGAACGCCAGCTTCACAGGACAAAATGTTTATTAGATTTTCAGATCAAGAAGACAGAACAACTTATACACCAACCTCAACAAACACAGCAGGAACTTTTCAACTAGACTCTGGATCAAAAATTGTTGGAGCTGTACGTGCTAAAGATTTAACATTTATTGTTACCGATACGTCAGCATATATAATGCAATTTGTTGGGCCACCTTTTACATTTTCTATACGACAGGTTGGTACGAATTGTGGAGCAATGTCACAACATTCAATAGTGCATGTAGATGGTGTAGTGTACTGGATGGGACGAACTGGAGGTTTCTTTGTATATGATGGAGGTGGTGTAAAAAAAATACCATGTTCTGTTGAAGACTTTGTATTTACTACACAGACTTCTGACGATCTTGGTTTTAACTTTAATCAAAATGAAATTATCTTTGCAGGTTTTAATTCTTTATTTACAGAGATAAATTGGTTTTATCCAAAAGCAGGTTCAGATATCATCGATAGATGTGTAACTTTAAATTACAGAGAAGGTTTGTGGACAACTAGTTCACTTGCAAGAACAACTTACGTTGATAAAATTACTTTTGATAATCCTTATGCAACAGAATTTAACTCTACTGCTGTGCCTAACTTTTCTATAAATGGTATTACAAATACTGTTGGCGCAACAACTTTTTATGAACATGAAACAGGTACTGATCAAGTAGATAGTGCTGGTGGCAGAACAGCTATTCCTGCCTTTATTGAATCAGGAGATTTTAGTTTGGACTTTGAGGGAACACAAGGTGAGTTTTTTATAAAGATAAGACGTTTCATACCTGACTTTGCTAAGATAGATGGTAATGCAAAAATATCATTGTTATTAAA
>CETE01133289.1_pt1 | contig 13091 bp, 13 predicted proteins | sample 531241 | NCBI WGS metagenome assembly CETE01 (sample SAMEA2622336, study PRJEB7988) | marine metagenome | biome: marine biome (ENVO:00000447); feature: deep chlorophyll maximum layer (ENVO:xxxxxxxx); material: "saline water (ENVO:00002010), including plankton (ENVO:xxxxxxxx)" | depth 30 m
TAATCCACCGGAAGCGATTCGAAAAAGCAGGGAGTAGCCGATCTGCCCCGCCGCACCGGTGATTGTAACAGTAATACTATCCTTCATGACGATGCTCAGCCTTTAGCGGCGAGAGCATGTGCGGTCAATGGCGGTCCGTTTTCTTCGCAAAAAAAGTCTTCGTATTGGGAAAATAAAGAGGGAATTAGGCATGCATTTTGTGGTTGCTAAACGCCTCCGCAGCCTCATCATTCCCTCGCTTGGTCGAATTGGCGAAACTCTTTCGTCTCTCAAGCAACCCGAAAAGTTCCAGGGTGCATCTTGTTCCCCCGGGCTCTTTCAAAGGCACTTTCCCAAGGGCAAAACTCCTTGTCATGGCAAGGAGCACCTTTCTCAGTTAACATTCCTCATTGTGACGCTCCACGAGCCGCGATCAACGGCGTGGGACCAAGCATGATAAAGATTCATCATGAGCTCTGACCCTTCTTCAGATGCTCCTTCCGGAGACTCCCCGGAGGGACACAGGAGAGGCGGCGGTGAGAGGCATCGCCGCAGACGCGGCGGCGCGGTTCGAGGCAGAGTCAGGGGCAGAGGACGACGTCGTGGGAATGATCGCCGGAGGGATGGTAACGGGCCGGAAATTGATGAAGGGGAACAGCGCAAAGACGTTGTTCTTACCGGGGATCCGGTTGACGTAAACGGCGTTCTGGAACTGGCTCCAAAAGGCTTTGGGTTTCTCCGCCAACCAGAAAAGGATTTCGAGCAATCCAGAGAAGATGTTTTTCTCTCTCCTGAGCTTGTTCGCCGGGAAGGCCTCAGGGTCGGAATGTGGGTTCATGGAAAGGCCCGCGAAGGGAACCGGGGACCCCAGCTCGTCGAGGTTACATCTGTAAACGGAAAGAAACCGGAGGAGGCGCGCAAGCTCTCCTTTTTCGAAGAGCTGAAAGCCACTAATCCCGTAAAGCGAATCCCGTTCGAAACAGAGCCTGAACGGTTCACCACCCGGGTCATTGATATGATCTCCCCTATCGGGCGGGGCCAGAGAGGGCTGATCGTCTCGCCCCCCAGATCAGGGAAAACGACCTTGTTACTCCATTTAGCTGAAGCCGTCAGGGAACGACATTCCGAGAATCTGCATCTCATCATACTGCTGGTAGACGAACGCCCCGAAGAGGTTACCGAATTCAAGCGCCAGCTGCCTGATGCCGAAATCTTCGCGAGCTCGAATGACATGCCGGCCAAAAATCACTGCCGGGTTGCTGAGCTTTGTATCGAAAGGGCAAAGCGCCTGGTTGAAGCGGGCGAGGATGTCTTTGTTCTCCTGGACTCAATCACCCGGCTTGCGCGAGCCTATAACAATAGCATGCGTGGGGGCAAAGGCCGTGGATATCAAAGCGGAGGCATTGTCGCTGGCGCCCTTGAAATGCCAAGGCGTCTGTTTGCCGCTGCCCGCAACTTAAAGGAAGGCGGATCTCTTACCATCATCGGCACTGCACTGGTGCAGACCAACGCCAAGGCTGACGAAGCGATCTTTCAGGAGTTCAAGGGCACTGGCAATATGGAGCTCGTACTTGATCGCCGAATTGCTGAGAGCTTCATCTATCCGGCGGTTGATATTTTCAAGTCGGGCACTCGGCGCGAAGAACTCCTCCTTCCCGAACATCTACTCCACAAGATCTACCTTATTCGTCGCGGTCTGTCCGGACATCGGCCGCTCGAGGCCATGGAGCGACTCCTGTTCTTCCTCAGGAAATTTCCTAATAATGCGCAGATGCTGCTGGAAATTAAAGGGTAGTGTCCAGCCAGCGTTTGAGATCAAACCTGTAATCAGAAAGCAGATTTGCCTTCCGCCTACCACTCCAAAACCGCTCTCAGGCACCGAGTCCCCGGGTCAAACAGCTCCTGAAACGCCGATTTGTTAAGATGGTGTAAAAAGTGTTTCAGTTGTCCGATGGCATGTCCACGCTGGCACTCCCTCTTGGACATTCATTGCGGAGCTCTCGGCATTTTCCCGCAATAAACGATACCGGGAGACTCCAATGAGCCCTGAAGCGTGTCCCTCACTTTCACAAACCCACATACGCGTCTGGAGACGTTGTTGATTTTGAGAGAAGAACTTTTCTTCAACCCTACAAAACACCCGCGATATAACGCAAATTTCCATTCTTCTCCCTGATGCCCAATTCACCCTCCAGTCAGGATCCAGAAGCCAGCTTGGATGTCTCGCTCATGGAAAAAGTGGCGCGGGGCGATCACGCGGCATTTGAAGAAATCGTTCAACGACATCGTTATGCAGTTGTCGGCACGGTCGCTAAGATGCTTGGAAATCACAGCGAGGCTGAGGATATCGCTCAGCAGGTTTTTCTTCGCTTGTGGAAGAGCGCTGGGCGCTACAAACCAACCGCAAAGTTCACAACATTCCTGTTCACCATTACCCGCAACCTCGTCTTCAATGAAACACGAAGAAAATCACGGCGAGGCGAACAGTCACTGGAAGAGCAGGCAGATGAATGGCATCAACAATTTCGAGAAGAAGAGCACTCGCAGCCTGATGCTCGATTGCTTGAGTTGGAACTACGTGAAGCAGTCAATCGCGCGATTGCCTCTTTGCCGAAAAAACAGCGGATGGCCGTAGTTCTCAGAAGGCATGAGAAAATGTCCTACGAAGATATAGCTGCTATCCTTGGAATTTCTGTCTCTGCCGTGAAGAGCCAGCTTTTCAGGGCACGAACCACCCTCCGTCAAATGCTCGGCAAATTTCTTGGGACTTCTTCCGCTCAATCGGAAAGCCCCTAATCTTCAGGATCCGAATTCGTGGACGTTTCTCCGACCTCTGAAGATGACACCGTAAGAAGACCCCAATCGAGATCTCCAAAGTCAATCCGCTGGGTCTCGCACTCGAAGACAGCGTCCTCGTTTCTGGGATCAATGTGCGCGGCGACGTCGATGAAGTAGCGAGCTAGCAACTTTTCTTTCTTGGTGCCCTCTCCCCCTTTAAGAAGTAGCTTTGCTCTGGCCATCAGAAGTCGGGAAAAAGTTCGCGGGTTATAATCACCGACTTTCACCTTCGGCATTACACCCTGTCTCAATTGAAAATTCACTATCATGGCCTGCTTATTGCGCCTCTCCAGGTTAAGAGAGAGGGCAATAATCCGACGAGCACTCATAAGGGCCTCCTTGGCTGCTCCTTTCGCTGAGACTAGATTCGCAGCATAGGTCGCCAGATTGGTGGCGTAACTCTTACGCTCTGCCGCAAGCATGACATCATCGCCAAACAGAGCCTTCTCAATCACTGGCGCCTCGTAGGGTGCCGCAAATGGGACTTCCTCGGTCTGACCGTAACCAATGGCCAATGAGAGAAGTAGTATGCCGCTTGCTTGCTTCACCGTTTGGATGGGTCCATAATCCCGTCACACCGTCTTTTTCGCAAGTGGCAAATAAACGCAGCACCCTGGGAAAAGAGGAACTCCGGATCAAAATACGGCGATCGCTTGCCAAAACCGATAAGAAGGACCGTCGTAACTGGAGCGCTCTTCTATGCCGCAAGCTCTCCAGCTGGATATCCTCAAATGGAGGTATCAAACTGATTGCGACCTATGCGTCCCTCGAAACCGAAGTAGACCTCGCGGTTCTGCATACCTCTCTCCCTGCCCTATATCGCTTTGCCTACCCGCTGGTTTCAGGCTCCATGCTTAGCTTTCATCTAGTTGAACACCAAAGTGAACTGAGGCATGGGACATTCAATATACCTGAACCTGACCCTGACATTCATCCGTCTATCAGCCCAGAAGAAATCGACCTTTGTCTCTGCCCCGGACTAGCTTTCACCCACGGTGGGGCCAGACTGGGACGCGGGAAGGCCTACTACGATGCAACTCTACAACGTCTCAACCGCAAAAGCATTCGGATGGGAGTCGCATTTGACCTTCAAGTGTATGACGACCTTCCGGTTGAAGCTCACGATATTTCCATGACTCATCTCGCGACTCCAAGCGGCATCAGGCCCACTCCGGAATACTGAGCTTGAAGCGTGGAATCCGAACGAAGATTGATTGCCCGCTTTCGGTTGTTCCAAAGAATGCCCCCTCGGCGCAGCCACTCGAGCGTGTCACATGATAGCTGTTATAGGAAAACTCCTCTCCCGGTCCGAGGTCCGGATTCTGCCCTACCACTCCGTCCCCCTCAACCACGATGACATCATCAGAGTCATCCTCTCGCACAACCCACTTACGTCCCAAGATACTGACGCGATCCTCCGAATAATTGCAAATCTTGATAAAATAGACAAATGGATGAGGGCGATCCTCAGGGTGGTCGAGGCTGGGCATGTAAATGACGTCGTCAACCTCTACCTTCAATCCCTCAAGTTCTTCGAAATTTGGATGCACCGGACAGAACCGTAGGCCTGCAAGCCCTCTTGCCAAGGACAAGCTTGCCTGTGCTCCAAATGAGGCGTTTATTGCCCCACGATGTCAGCGCCAGTCGTAACTCTTACAATCGCCGGTTCTGACTGCTGTGCTGGAGCAGGAATTCAAGCCGACCTGAAGACTTTTTCTCTACTTGGTGTCCACGGCCTTACTGCAATCAGCACGATAGTCGTCCAGACTCCCTTGAAGGTTCACAGCTATCAGGAAGCTTCTCCTGAGATCCTGAAAGGACAGATTAATGTTCTTCTTGATAGCTACCGCGTCTCGGCAATTAAAACCGGACTTCTTGGAAGTGCCTCTCATATTTCGGCAGTGGCTGACGCCCTTGCTGGAACCGAGATACCCTTGGTGGTAGATCCGGTACTCTCGGCTTCTTCAGGAACTGATTTCGGATCTCCCGAAACCGTTGAAGCCTACGTGACGGAACTTTTACCAACCGCCTTGGTTACTACTCCGAACCTCCCAGAGGCCCTTCGCCTAATCGGTGAAGGTTATGATTCCGGCTCAGAAGAGCCGTGCCCAAGCGAGATCGCCAAACAGCTGTCTGATCTTCTTGGCATTTCCGTCCTTCTCACTGGTGGACACAGCGTTAGCGAAGAAGTGGTCACTGACACACTTCACCATAATGGCACGGTCCTCGAATTCACTCATCCTTGGATCGATCTCCCCAGCTCCCATGGCACGGGATGCACCTATTCTGCCGCAATAACAGGTTTACTGGCACAGGGCTATGGGCTCAAGGAAGCTATTCCGAAGGCGCAGTCCCTGATGGACCATGTTCTTCGCAATTCCTACCAGTGGCCTTCAGGGAATGGCACCCCAGAAATCCGCGCCCTGAACCAACTACCTCCAGATTTAGGCACTTTCCACCAAGGCGCCTGACTGAAGTAGATCAATCCATAGTCACTAACACCCCTTGGACTCCGAACCCGACTCCTATTTTCATTCATCGGAAACCGGAAAACCTTTTGAGGACTGCATAAGTTGCGGTCTGTCTCTCAAAGAGGATCCCAACCTTCCTTTCCTCGTCGCCAAGAGTTTCCGGGGTGATGAATGTATCTTTGAATATGCTATATGCGAGCATTGCCGAGCCAACATGGCGCAGGAATTTTCAGGTGAATCACAGCAGGCTCTTTCGGGCTTCTTTACCAGAAGAATCAAACACGACGAGCGCTCTCGGCTTTTGTCGTCATGCCATCTTGTTGAGCCGTGGATTCACCAATGTGCGGCCTGCGACACTCCGCGTCGCGAAACCAAGAACTACTCCCTCGGTGGAATCCTACTCGGTGACGCTATGGTTTATGACCCCTATCCACTTTGCCTTTGCGGCAAATGCGAAGAGGAAATCCAATCGCTTCTATCGCAACAAACGCTGGGGATCTGGGATGACTTTGTTGAAACCAATTTTGACTGTCCCCCTGGGCAGCATCTGGACCTTCCAACCAGAGACCGACCCGCCCTGTTCTAGCGGGAAATTCGTCAATGAGCTTCCACCGTGCCCGGGCCACCAGACACACGGAGGCACCGCTCCCCGCTAATAGACCGAGAGTGGCAGCCCCGCCTGGACTCGAACCAAGAAATACTGAACCAAAATCAGGTGTGTTACCAATTACACTACGGGGCTGTTGCCTCTCGGCGGCCGTTAAATAGGTGTAACCGGCTGGGTTTTCAACTAATAAACATGAAAGCTCACCAAGCAACTTGACTCTACTGCCAGCGGTCGAGAAGTTGGCCCCACAAGAATCATGGAATTTGCCGGTCTCATAGAACAACGCCGGGAGAGGCTGGCGGAATTGGAGAAGCGTATTTCTCAACCAGACTTTTTCAACGATCAAGCTACCGCTGCCAACGTCATGCGGGAGCATAGGAGCCTTCAGAAACTGATGACTCTCTGGGACTCTTACGAATCCGCATGTAGAAACCTCGACGAAAACCGGGAACTCGCAAAAGACGAGGACGAAGAAATAGCAGCGATGGCAGGTGAAGAGATTCCGGGGCTCGAGTCTTCTATTCCGGTCCTCCGGGAACAGCTCCAGTATTCCCTTCTGCCTCAGGATCCGACTGAAGAGCGGAATGCTTTGGTAGAAATCCGGGCGGGCGCCGGTGGTGATGAGGCTTCGCTTTTCGTCGGGGAGGTAATGCGGATGTATGAACGCTATGCGGACAGCTGCAATTGGAAATGTGAGCACCTCGAAAGCAGCCCTTCCGAGGTGGGCGGCTTCAAGGAAGTGGTTCTTAAGTTGAGCGGCGAAGAAGTATTCCGTCGGATGAAATACGAAAGTGGTGTTCACCGGGTGCAACGCGTCCCCGCAACCGAAACTCAGGGACGGATCCACACCTCTACCGTAACTGTTGCGGTCATGCCAGAGGCTCAGGAAGTCGATATCGAACTTAAGCCAGATGAGTTGCATATCCAAGCCACCCGATCCGGCGGCCCCGGAGGCCAGCATGTCAACACGACGGATTCGGCAGTTCAGGTCACCCACCTGCCTTCAGGCATTCAGGTAAAGTGCCAAGACGGCAGGAGCCAAGGGCAAAACAAGGAGAAGGCTCTCGAAATTCTTCGCTCGAAACTTTTTGAAGCCAAACAGCGTGAGGAGCAGGAAAAATATTCAGCTCAGCGACGAGCTCTGATTGGCTCAGGTGACCGTTCGGAAAAAATTCGTACTTACAACTTCCCTCAATCTCGGGTCACTGACCACCGAATCAATCATACTTCACATAATCTGGAGGGCATCCTCACCGGGGAAGTCCACGAGTTTACCGAGGAATTGCAAAAAACGGAAATGGCCCAGAGGCTGGCAGAATCTGGAATAAATTCGGATTAATTTTGGCCAGAGGTTCAACCCGATGAAGACCGTCTTAGAATGCCTCGAAGGTGGCGCATCGTATTTACGGGAGAGAGGTATCGAGAGTCCCAGACGCAATATGGAGTGGCTTCTCGCTCAGCAGCTGTCGTGTAGCAGAATCGAACTTTATGCGAGCTTTGACCGGCCGATGAACGAGCAGGAACTCGCTCCTTTACGAGGCCTCCTCAAACGGCGCGGTGAGGGAGAACCTCTCCAACACATTCTCGGTACCGTGGAATTTGCAGGACGGGAGTTCCTCTGCGACAAACGCGCACTTATCCCCAGACCAGAAACCGAGGAGATGGTCGAATCCGCTCTAAAGCTGGAGCTGAAAGACCAACTTCAGATTCTGGATGTGGGCACCGGGAGTGGCGTTATTGGCATCACGATTGCACTTTCACTCGGAGAACGCTGCGCTTCTACAGTATTGACTGATATCTCACCGGACGCCTTGGCGCTGGCAAGGGAGAACGCTGATCGACATGCTCTACCGGTCAGTTGCATTGAGTCTGACCTTTTGGAAGGAGTCGCGGGCAAGTATCACCTGATTCTGGCGAACCTCCCTTACGTATCGCAAGCCGAGAAAGATGCTCTTTCTCGGGAAGTCGCTCACGATCCTGCCACTGCCCTTTTCGGGGGGAATGACGGCCTCGATATTCTCAGACGCTTCATTCCCGCCGTAAGAGACCATCTTAGCCCCAGCGGCTGGCTGGTGCTCGAAATAGGCTCTAGTCAAGGACCCGAGGTCGTTGCTCTTGCTCAATCGGCAGGCCTTAATGCCGTCCGTTTGGAAGATGATCTCTCCGGAAAACCGCGGTTTGTCTTTGCTCAGGCACCCTGACAAGTCGATTATAACCCCCTCTTTCAATGGATAAACTTCTCGTCCACGGCGACAGCACCTTACAGGGCTCCATCAATATCTCAGGATCCAAGAATGCATCCCTGCCTATCCTTGCATCCACTCTTCTATCGAGTCAGGCCTCAATCGTACGTCGAGTTCCGGATGTTTCAGACACCAACTACATGCTACAGATCCTCCGGGCCCTAGGTGCGGAAGTAGAGCGCTCAAGCGGAACCGTAAGAGTCGAACCTTCAACGATCTCCCCTGAAGCCCCCTACGACCTCGTAAGGAAAATGCGGGCCTCCATCTGCGTGATGGGTCCCCTGCTCGCCCGGGTCGGGAGAGCGAAGATATCTCTACCCGGTGGATGCATCATAGGAGACCGACCTGTGGACCTTCATATCAAAGCCATGCAGGGACTCGGCGCCACTGTTGAGATGGAAGGAGGAGATATTGTTCTAAGTGCACCGGACGGACTTGTTGGAGCAGAAATAGACATGAGGGGAAAGCACGGCCCCACCGTTCTCGGAACAGACAACCTCATGATGGCTGCCACCCTCGCCCGGGGCACTACAGTTATTGACTCTGCGGCGAGTGAGCCCGAGGTTGTCGACTTGGCCGACTTCCTCGTAAAGATGGGAGCAAGAATATCCGGGGCAGGCACACGTCGGATCGTAGTTGAGGGAGTCGAACAGCTTAAAGGAGTCGAGCACAACATTATCCCGGATCGAATCGAGGCTGGGACCTTTATGGTGGCAGGAGCGATGGCCGGTGAAGGAGTCACTCTGAAACGAGTCAGGGCCGACCACCTTGGTGCAGCCACCGACATTTTGGAAGAGGCTGGTCATGGCGTGAAATTCAATTCCGATGGCACCGAGGTTCACATCACACCAGGTGCAAGCCCCAAGGGCTGCGATATTTCCACGGCTCCATTCCCGGGGTTTCCCACGGACATGCAGGCTCAATTCACAGCGATGTTCGCAACCACACCGGGAATATCAGTTGTGGAGGACACTATCTTTCCTCAGCGATTCATGCACTGCTCGGAAATGAAACGCATGGGGGCTGAGATCAAAGTAGATGGCGGCAGCGCACTAATTCGCGGAGTAACCAATCTCAGCGCCGCTCCCGTGATGGCCTCGGACCTTCGAGCCTCTGCTGCGTTGGTTCTCGCCGCTCTTCGGGCCCGGGGAACAACCGAGATCAATCGTCTTTACCACATCGACCGTGGTTACGAACATATTGATGAAAAACTCCTCCAGCTCGGGGCAAAAGTAGAGCGGGTCCCGGCCTGACTCTCGCGATGAGCATGTTCCATATTGGCAGCCTTCCTGATATTATGATAGGACCATCATATGAAACGAGTCACCTGCCGAGCATTGCTTAGTTTACTGGTCCTGAGCTCTTCTTCCGCGGTCGTAGCAATTCCCACGACCGCTACCTTGACTGCCGTGAACGAGCAGGATTTCAACAGGATCACTCTTGAGTTCGAACCACCAGTTCTCCCCACGGGTCGGGACACCACCAGACTAACCGGCTCTATCGAGGTCCTTCTTGATATTGACCCGGTTACTGATCAGGTCTCCGAACTGACAATTCTCGATGGTGACGTCCAAGGCAGCGCCGTCGAGCTGTCAGGAAGTACCTTTCTGATTGGAAGCTACGATCTCGAGAGCTCTACCCTTGGCGCCACTCTCGATACCCCCGAGCCACCTGGAATCGTTGATCCAGCCACGGGAGAATTTGACTCATCTCAGCATACCTTCACGGTGAGCAGCGGAACTCTCGGTGGCAACATCAGCATCGGCCTTCTTGGTATAAATGAAAACCTCGACTTTGATTTCACCAATGAACCGGTTGGAGGAACGGGTCTGGGAACCGGTTCTGTCACGCTCACGCCAACAACCAACACCCCAACAAGCAAAACTTATGATGTGGACGTGCAACTCCCAATTGCCGTCGATCAGGTGTTCGAGGCTGCAGGCGTCGAGGTTCCGATCAGGGCCGAGGGCGCCGCAAAGCTATCTGGGCAGGCAACTATCGAAATCACGCCTGAAGACCCCTTCACCCTCTGGGCGAACGCTAACGGCCTGTCTGGTGCGACCCCCCTCGAGGACTCTAACGGGGATGGGGTAAGCAATGGGATCCAGTGGGCGCTCGGTCTAAACGCTTCCGAAAATCCTTTCCCTCATCTCCTACAACCGGGTGACGTGAACGCAGCCACAGTCGCCTTCAGCCTTACCCTGCCAGAGGGCGGCACCGCAAGCCCCCTTCTCGTCACGACGGGTTCGGATCCACTTCAGCCATTCTTTCCCGTCGGGCCTGCTCTTATCAGCACAGGGAGAAACCCGATCCCAGCGGGAACCAGCGGCAATGTGATTATCAGGATTCCGAGAGGCCAGCGTGGCTTCGTCCAGTTGACAGCGCCCTGACCGCAGGGGCTGTTGAGAGAAGGTCCGTCAAAATATCGTCAGGCTGGAGCACCAACCGGTTCAGGCATTGGTCCGTCATCCTCCTCCTGCTGATCAGTGTCGTCCTTGGCCTGAGCTACTGGCTCAGTATCGGACGGCAACTCGGGGGGCTTCGGAGAGCGCGGGGGATTTTTCATTTCACCGTGTTCAATGAGATCGATGATCTGGGATCCGTCCAATGTTTCAAACTCCAACAAGGCCTCTGCAATAAGTTCAAGCTTGTCGCGATTCTCTGTCAGCATTCTTTTTGCGTCTGCGTAGGCGCTGTCGATGATTCTGCGAATTTCGGCGTCGATTTTCTTGGCCGTTTCCTCCGAATAATTCTTTGGTTTGGAGATATCACGGGCGAGAAACACCTCTTCCCGAGCCTCGCCATATTCTACCATTCCAAGCTCCTCGCTCATCCCCCACTCGCATACCATTCTTCTCGCCAGACTGGTCGCCTGTCTGATGTCTCCTGAGGCTCCGTTTGTCACGTCGCCAAAAACAATCTCTTCAGCCACTCTGCCGCCCATTGTTACTATTAACTGCTCAAGCCCTTCGATCTTGTGCACCTGAAACTTATCTTCCTCAGGCAGATGGAAGGCTGCCCCGAGATAAGGGCCTCGTGGAATGATGGTTACTTTGTGGAGCTGATCGGTATTTTCGAGGGTAGCCAGAAGCAGGGCGTGACCAGCTTCATGATAAGCAGTCAGCTTTTTCTCCTTCTCGCTGAGAGCGAGGCTCCGGCGCTCTCTACCCCATCGGACCTTGTCGCGTGCTTCCTCAAGCTCAGCTACTGTGACTGCTTTCAGATCTTTGCTCGCAGCCAGCAGAGCCGACTCGTTGATAATGTTTGCAAGCTCTGCGCCTGAGAACCCCGGCGTCCCCCGGGCAACAGTCCCGAGGTCCGTCCCTGCAGCCAACTTAATTTTCTTAGCATGGACTTTCAGAATCTGCTCCCGCCCCTTCACGTCAGGAAGCGACACCGTAACTTGCCGGTCGAACCGGCCCGGGCGCAGGAGTGCGGGATCCAGCACGTCAGGACGGTTAGTGGCCGCGATGATGATCACACCCTCCTGAGTATCGAACCCATCCATCTCCACCAGAAGAGCATTGAGAGTCTGCTCCCTCTCATCATGGCCACCACCCATCCCGTGACCTCGATGGCGGCCCACCGCATCGATCTCATCGATAAAAACAAGGCACGGAGCATGCTTCTTTCCCTGCTCGAACATATCGCGAACCCTGCTTGCCCCTACACCGACAAACATTTCGACAAAATCCGAACCGCTGATACTGAAAAACGGAACATTGGCCTCTCCTGCAATCGCTCTGGCAAGAAGGGTCTTCCCGGTTCCTGGCGGACCAACCATTAAAACACCTTTTGGAATGTTCCCTCCAAGCTTCTGAAACTTGCGGGGGTCCTTCAGGAAATCGACAATTTCCCAGAGCTCTTCCTTTGCCTCCTGAATGCCGGCAACATCTTTGAAAGTCACCTTGGCACCATCCATATTCATCATTTTCGCCTTGGATTTTCCGAAGCTCATTGCTCCTCGACCCGCCTGCTTCATTTGATGGCGGAACAGAAGGAACAGCAGCACGATCAGAATCAGGATTGGGAGAAAACTGAGAAGCACTGTTCTCATGTAGTTACTTTCCCGCCGGTAAAGCACCCCGGCGTTGAACAGCATGTTCAGCTCGTCCTGCATCGCCATCATATTGACTGGAACCACAAATTTCCACGGCTTTGCAACCTCATCGTTTTCACCAGTCGCCTTGGCCACTTTCGCTTGCCGCTGGCCTATCAGATAGGCGTCTCTCGTATCCGGTATCGCCACCAACTTCAAATCGAGGACTTTGTAACCGAGCGCCTTTTGCTCTTCCTCTTCGATGGACACTCGTGACACGGGAGCAGCCCACTTTTCGAAATCTGCAAAACTGTAAGTGCCCTGACCACTGGAAATGTCGGCCGCAACGCCCGGATCATCTAACCCCACCGCTTCGACCTTGGAACCCACGAGGCGTGTCAGCTTTGGCCCATCCAGATCAAGATTGATCCGGATTGTGAAATCCTCCAGCGAACCGAGCTCGAATGTTCCACCGTCCTGATACCAGCCTACGATCTGCGCATTGAATGCAGCTTCGGTTGTTACTACCTCGAGTTTGTAACGATCATCACCCAGAATGACTTTTCCGTCCTCCAGGCTCTCTTTGAATTGGGTGAATGAAATTGGCCTGCCCTTCCCGTTGCCCTTGTTGGAAAAGGCTATGGCTAGCAGCCCAAACGCCATCGCGAACAGGAGCAGAAAACGCCAATTAAAACCACCTGACTCCCGAGGTTTGCGAGGGTCCTTGGAATCAGGGTTTGGGGAAGGTTCGTCTGCCATCTGGGTAGTCTCTTCGTCAAGAAAGCGCTAGACTTTCTCCACGGACCCTAGCCCAGCGGCATAAAAATAAAATTGAAATTTTCCCCGCTGACAATCCGTTAACCTGAGGACGAGTCCACCACCTGCTGAAGACCCCTCGCCGCAATCTCGACCTG
>CETE01154007.1_pt1 | contig 13088 bp, 14 predicted proteins | sample 531241 | NCBI WGS metagenome assembly CETE01 (sample SAMEA2622336, study PRJEB7988) | marine metagenome | biome: marine biome (ENVO:00000447); feature: deep chlorophyll maximum layer (ENVO:xxxxxxxx); material: "saline water (ENVO:00002010), including plankton (ENVO:xxxxxxxx)" | depth 30 m
TCTCTCTCTCTCTTTCGACTAAAGACTTTCTCAGTTCGATAGTCAGCAGTATAAGTTCTCATGAAAATAAGTTTTCGTCAATAGTTTTTTTGAATTTTTTATAAGGTTTTTTGAAAGGTGGTGGCGAGACCCGGATTTGAACCGGGGACACGCGGATTTTCAATCCGCTGCTCTACCAACTGAGCTATCTCGCCTAAAAAGAAACGCGAAGTATACGAAAACCATTCAATGCGTCAATCATCTAGATAAAAAACATTTCAAATAAATTAATTAAGCATATGGCTTTATTAACGAAGATTTAATGATTAAATTAACTTTAAAATATTTTTTATGAAAAAAAGAGAAACAAGATATCAAGTACATGTATTTATTTGTACAAGAGAAAAATCTGATGGATCAAAGTCATGCTCTCAGGGTAATGCCAAAGAAATAAAAGATAAATTAAAAGAAATTGCCTTAGAAAAAAAATGGATGCCAAGAGTACGAATCTCTGAGTCAGGTTGTTTAGGAGCCTGCGGAGTCGGACCAAACATTATGATATATCCTCAAAAGATTTGGCTTACTAATGTTGGTACAGGAGATATAGAAGACGTTGTTTTAGAAATCGAAAATCTTCTTAACAATTAACTAGGCGCTTCCGCAGACGGGTCAAAATATATATATTCTAATGTATGACCGTTTGGATCTAAAAAATAAAAACTCGCCCCATCCCATCTTTCATATGCTTCCTTAATTATTTCAACTCCAGCATTTTTTAATTTTTCTTGAAATTCAAAAACTGCTTGAACAGACGGCGCTGTAAATCCGAAATGAGTGAACGCCTTTCCTTTATACTTTGGTCTATATTGTTTATCAAAAGCCTCTTTTCCACCAGGAAACTGTAATAATGCTAATACATCTTCTTCTCCAATTGGAAAAAATGCATCTTTTTCTCTTTTGAGACTTACTTTGAGCCCTAAAAGATTTTGATAAAAATCAATCGATTCATCTAGATCTGCCACCGATATTCCAAAATGACCCGCTCCTTTTATCCAATTATCCATCGATTTCTCCTACTATTATCTAAAACATTATAAATAAAAAAAAATTAAAGTCACTGTCTGTTCATATTAAGATGTGTTGACCTTTCTTTTAAATTGTTGTTTTCTCGCAATGTTCCATTAATTGGGGATGACTGGTTTCGACGGATAAGTTGAAGCTTTAGTTGCGTATCGAGGTTGGTCTCCAGGCCTCGTTAAAAGGAGTCCAAAACTATAAATGCTGACGAAAGTTACGCACTGGCTGCATAAATCAGCCACGTCTCTACCTTGAAGCTTGTTAGGGGATAGAGGCGACGACAACAAGCTGGCGCTAAATTCGGGGATACGGGATAATGCGTGAGACTAAACAGGATCCTAGCGACCGATGTGGCTTTGTTAAGCAGCAGCTGAGGGGGCGAATCTTTTAAGCTTAACTATGTACGTAGACGCTATTGTGACTCTTTTTCGGACGGGGGTTCGACTCCCCCCATCTCCACCAATTATAGAAGGATGTTATGGCAGGAGAATATGTATATAGTCTTGAAGGGCTAACGAAACAACACGGCGGTAAAATTATTTTAGATGATGTTAATCTATCATTTTTCTTTGGAGCTCGTATTGGCGTCATAGGCTCAAATGGATCTGGAAAGTCTAGTCTACTTAAAATTATGGCAGGATTAGATAAAGAATTTGTTGGTAATTGTATTATCGCTAAAAATAAATCTGTTGGATATCTAGAACAGGAACCTCAACTTGATAGCACCAAAACTGTTTTAGACATTGTTAAAGAGGGAATACAAGATAAACAAAACAAACTAAATAGATACGACGAAATTTGGGAAATTTTATCTTCTGACATAACCGAAGAAGAATCCGCAAAACTAAATAATGAAGTGGCCTTACTTCAAGAAGAGATAGATGCAGAAAACTTGTGGGAAATAGACCGCCATTTAGATATGGCTATGAACGCATTAAGGCTTCCGGAGGGTACTCAGATTATTTCATCCCTTTCCGGAGGAGAAAAAAGAAGAGTAGCAATTTGCAGACTTCTTCTTCAAAATCCCGACATTCTTTTACTAGACGAGCCCACAAATCATTTGGACGCTCAATCTGTAGCATGGCTTGAGGAATACCTTAAAAGGTTTGAGGGAACTTTAATTGTTATAACGCATGATAGATACTTTTTATCAAATGTAACTGAGTGGATACTTGAATTAGATGCAGGTAGAGCTCAGCCATTCAAAGGAAATTACGAATCATGGCTAGAACAAAAACAACATCTATCTGAAAAAAATCAAAAGATAAACTCCGCTCACAAAAAACTTTTAAAACAAGAATTAGAATGGGTAAGAATGAATGCATCTAGCAGACTTACTAAGAATAAAGCGAGGCTAAAAAGATTTGATGAGCTAGCAAAAAAAGAATTTGATTCTCGAGAAGAAAACTTGTCTATACAAATTCCTGTTAGCAAACGACTTGGGAATCAAGTCATAGACATAAAAAATCTTCAAATGCGCTATGATGACAAGCTATTGTTTGAAAATGTAACTTTTAATTTACCGCCAGGAGGAATAGTAGGAATCATAGGGGGTAATGGCGCAGGAAAAACAACTTTATTTAAAATAATAACTGGTCAAGAAAGCGCTACTGACGGTGAAATTATCATTGGGCAGTCTGTAGATATTGCTTATGTTGACCAGCTAAGAGATGATTTAGATCCTCAAAAAAGTATTTGGGAAGAAATCAGTAATGGTGAAGAAACGATTTTAATTGGTAATAAAGAAATGAATAGTAGAGCCTATTGCGCAAGATTTAACTTTAAAGGAAGTGCGCAACAACAAAAAGTCGGGGTACTGTCAGGAGGAGAAAGAAACCGCGTCCATCTTGCAAAACTACTTAAGCGAGGTGGAAATTTGCTACTTCTTGATGAGCCGACAAATGATTTAGACGTTTCAACATTAAGATCTTTAGAAGATGGATTAGTAAATTTTGGCGGCTGCGCCGTTGTCATAAGTCACGACAGATGGTTTTTAGATAGAGTTGCAACTCATATCATTTCGTTTGAAGGAAATAGTGAAGTGATTTTTTTTGAAGGAAATTATGAATCATATAGAGAATTTATGAAGAATGAAAAGGGTGAATCTTGGAAGCCTTCGAAAATAAAATATAAACCTATCAATAGTTAACATATGAAAAAAGAAATGAAATTTTCAAAAAGGATACGTCATGAAATAGATTTTCCGTGGCCAAAAATTCCATTTAACATTGTTCTTGTGAATCCAATGATTCCTCCTAATACAGGAAATATTGCTAGGCTATGTGCAGCTACTAATTCAGTATTACATTTAATAAAACCATTGGGTTTTGATATTTCCGACAAACAACTTAAGAGAGCCGGTTTAGATTATTGGAATAAAGTTGATTTGATAGTTCATGAAAATATCTGTGATTATTTTAATAAATTTCGTGATACAAAAAAATATTTTTTCTCTACTGCTGCAAAAAAGGATCATGCTGAAATTAATTACACTGAAGGCGATCATCTTATCTTTGGAAATGAGCCGTTGGGTTTGTCTGATGAAATTATAAATTCAAATGAAGAATATTGTTGTAATATTCCAATCAAGTTGAATGCTGTTCGATCTTTAAATCTTTCTAACGCCGTATCAATTGCATTGTATACAGCATTAAGAAAAATTAGCTAAAATATTATAATTAAACTTAAATTGAAAAAAAAAAATTAATTGTTAAAATATAGCATTAAATAGCTCTTAGATAAAAACCTATCGGAGATTTTCTACGTGGGAACATTATATCCAAAAAGAGAAAAGAAAAAAAATAACGATCTGTGGTGGATCATCATAATTTCATTAGTATTAACAATATCAATATATATTTCCTTAGGAAACAAAGCGGAAATAGATTTAATTGTAGAAAAACAAAGACTAACTGTTTTATTCGTTGGATTTATGATTACAGGGATCTGTGGAATATGTATATTTTACAAAAATTGGTATAGATCTAAGTAAATATTATGAAGGCGCATATTGAATGGGTAGAAAAAATTGATATAAAGATCAAAAAAAAAGTACGAATTACTTTTATTGGAAAAAAGCGAATAAAATGGCAATTCAAACGATCAGATCAAGAAAAATGGGATTATGATTCAAAGCCAACTATTGAAGATTGGAATTATTTAGAAGTAAAAGCTTCTGCATTGTATCAAAGAAGAAGAATATCATTTGAAAATCTACAGTTGGTTAGAAATCACTTAAATGAAATACAAAAATATGAATAAAATAATTAAATTTTATTTAAGAGAAAATGAAAATTTTGTTGAATTACATAAACTCTTAAAAGCATCCAATTTGACGTATTCTGGGGCAGAAGCTAAACAAATCATTTCAGAAGGTCTTGTTAAAGTTGATGGAATTATTGAAACTAGAAAAAGAAAAAAAGTTTTGAATGCCCAAATTGTTGAGTTTGAAAAAAATCAGATTCAAGTATTTCAAAATCCAAATATTTAATCTAAATGACTTTGGTGACCCTTACCGATTGAATAAACTTCGTAGCCAATATTAAATAAGAAATTATGATCTAAGAAATTTCTACCATCAAAAATAAATGCGGGCTTTCGCATGCCGTCATAAATCTTTTTGTAATCTAAATCTTTATATTCATTCCAATCTGTTAGAACTGCAATAGCATCAGCCTCTTTAGATGCTTTGTAAGGATCTTGTTCATATTTGATATTTTCTAAATCAATTAAATCTTTTTTTGCATTATCTAACGCTTTAGGATCTGATATTACAATCTCAGCTTTTTCTGCATACAATTCACGACAAATTTTAATTGCTGGACTTTCTCTTGTATCTCCAGTATTGGCCTTGAATGCAAAACCTAAAATTAATATTTTTTTTCCAGCAATTGTATTAAACATTCTTTGAATTATTTGCCTAACAAATCGAACTTGTTGATAATCATTTATTTCCACTACTTGCTGCCAATAATTAGCCACTTCATTAAGTCCGTATGTTTCACATAGATATACAAGATTGAGGATATCTTTTTTAAAACAAGAACCTCCAAATCCGATACTAGCTTTTAAAAATTTTGAGCCTATTCTACTATCAGTGCCAATTGCATGCGAAACCTCAGTTACATCTGCTTCGGTTGCTTCACATAACGCTGAGATTGTATTTATAGAACTTACTCTTTGAGCAAGAAATGCATTAGCAGTTAATTTTGAAAGCTCGGATGACCAAACATTACTCGTTAGTATTTTATTCTTAGGAATCCAATTTGCATAAATATCAACAATGACATTAACTGCTCTTTGACCGGAGTCAGTATCATGACCACCAATTAAAACTCGATCAGGATTTTCTAAATCTTCGACAGCGGACCCTTCAGCTAAAAATTCAGGATTAGATAATACTTCAAAATGAATATCACTCTTATCTGAGTGAAGAACTCTCTCCATGGCCTCAGCTGTTCGTACAGGAAGAGTACTTTTTTCAACAATTATTTTATCACTTTTGGATACCTCTTTTATCCTTCTTGCGCATAGCTCCCAATACTGTAAATCTGAAGCTCTGCCAGCTCCTTCACCAAAAGTTTTTGTTGGCGTATTTACACTCACAAAAATTATATCTGCATTATCAATTGCCGAATCAATATCTGTTGAAAAAAATAAATTTCTATTGAGCGATTCTTTAACTACATCGTAAAGACCTGGTTCATAAATCGGTAAATCATCAGACTGCCATGCCTTTATTCTCTCTTCATTTATATCAACCACATTAACACTAATATTTGGGCACTTTTTCGCGATCATAGCCATTGTTGGTCCCCCAACATAGCCTGCACCAATACAACAAATATTCATATTTCATCCTCTTTAGAAAAGTAACATAATGCCTAATTTTATAAAAAGTACGAGCATTAAGATAAAAGATTAAATTTATAGTAAATCAAGTCTTGCGGCACTTATAAAATCCAAAACGCTAAGCCCTCCTACAGCATGTGTAGTAAAATAAACAACACATGATTTAAATGATACATCCATATCAGGATGGTGGTTAATTGCATTTGCAATGTCTGCTACTTTATTTACAAAGTTGATGGTTTCGTTATAACTATCAAATTCAAATTTTTTAAAAATTTTTCCATTATCATTACTCCATCCTGATAATCCGTTTAATTTTTTAGTTATATCGTCTTCACTTAATTTTTCATAAAAAACATTCATTAATTACTCCTTTATATTTTCTGGTAAATCCAACAATTTCTTTTTTAATCCTATCTTATTTATTTTTCTATGAAGCGTTCTTCTGCTAATTCCTAAATTTTCTGCTGCTTTTGTTATATTTCCATCGGTATTTTTAAGAGAGTTTATAATCATCTCTTTTTCCATTTCTTCAACCGTAAGACTTTCGTTATTTGAAATTAACGCCCTATCCTTTTTTGTTAACCTTATATGTGATGGTATATCATCAACATTAATAATTTCTGCTTGGCATAAAACAACCATTCGCTCGACCAAATTTCTAAGCTCACGAATGTTACCTGGCCACTTATACTTTGATAAAATATTATACGCTTCTGATGAAAATCCTTTTATAGATTTATCATTTTCCTTATTAAATATTTTCAAAAAATAATTTAATAACAGTAAAATATCATCACCACGCTCTCTTAATGGTGGTAAATTTATCACAACGACATAAAGCCTATAAAAAAGATCTTCTCTAAAATCGCCTTGCTTAACCATTGATTGTAAGTCACGGTTAGTTGCTGCTATTAATCTAACGTCTACGTCAGTTAATTGATTACTCCCAACCTTTTCAATCTGTCTTTCTTCTAATGCTCTTAAAATTTTTACTTGAACAGAAGAATTAATTTCACTGATTTCATCTAAAAATAAAGAACCGTTGCTCGCTTTCTCAAACCTTCCAATTCGCTTTTCGTTAGCTCCAGTAAAAGCTCCTTTCTCATGACCGAATAATTCACTTTCCAATAAATTCTCAGCAAGTGCAGCACAGTGAACAGGTACAAATTCCGCTTTTGATCTCGGGCTTAATTGATGAATAGCTTTAGCCACTAATTCTTTACCTGTTCCGCTTTCTCCTTGAATTAAAACAGTAGCTCTCGATTTTGATACTTGACGAATAAGCTCAAATACTTGCTGCATAGAAGACGACTTACCGATGATGTTATCCATTCCAAATTGAACATCTAACTGTTCTTTGAGAGCTCGATTTTCAATTTCAATTTTTTGAGACTGCAATAATCTTTTTAAAAGAATTTCTAATTTATCCAAATTTATAGGCTTTGTCATAAAATCAACAGCGCCTTTTTTCATTGCCTGAACTGCAAGATCAACATCGCCATATGCCGTCAAAATAATACACTTTAGATCATTATATTTTTTTTGAGCTACCTCCATTAGCTCAATACCATCCATCCCTGGCATACGAACATCAGTAAGCATTATATCAACTTTATTACTTTCGAGTTTTTCTAAGGCTGAAGAGCTATTTTCAGCAGATATAATCCTATAATCCCGCTCTAATAACATTCTCATTCCATGCCGAGCACTTCTCTCATCATCAACAATTAAAATAGTTGGCTTATCCATTATTTAACTCCTCTTTTTGTGGTGCATCAATCATGGTAAGCCCTACGTTTTCTCTAGGAAATCGCAAAGAAATACTCGTTCCTTTTTTTACTTCAGAATTAATTGCTATTTCTCCTCCATGATCTCTCATAATTCGTTGAACGATCATCATTCCAAGACCAGTTCCTTGTTCCTTTGTTGTATGAAATGGCTCATAAATTAATCCTAGTTTTTCTGGATCAATTCCAATTCCATTATCTTTAATGAGCATGGTTATAAATCGTTTACTAACACTTGTTTTTATTTTTATTATTCCATTATCCTCAATCGCTTGAATTGCATTCTTAACAATATTATAGAAAACTTGTTTTACTTGGACATCATCTACTAATACCGCAGGCACTTCTCCGCCATAATTTTTTTCAATTTTAATTTTTCTGTCATTAATTTCATGAATAAGTATTCCTAATGTTTCCTCCATTAAATTTTTTAATCTATGAGGTTTTCTTTTTGGTAGAGATGGGCGGAGTGCTTTTAAAAATTGTCTTATAATCTCATCAAGTCTTGATACCTCTTTGCCTGAAATATCAATTAGGTCCTGCATTTTATTTTTTACTTTAACATCTTCAATATTTTCAAGCTGTCTTTTCAGCAACTGGAGATGTATGTGAATGGAATTTAAAGGATTCCCAATTTCATGAGCTACTCCGGCTGCTAATAAACTTAAAGCATGAAGTCTTTCTGACTCAACGGATTCAGCTATATTCTTTCGATCTTTTGTAATATCTCTAATTATTACAACTGCGCCCTCTTCTTCCTGATTAACCTCTGATAGAGGAACAACATAAAATTCCATAAATCGATGTTTAGGATAATTTATTTCAATTTCTCTTCGAGTTAATTGGCTCCACTCATTTTCATCTGAGTCTAATACTAGATCCCATGGCACCCCTTTTAAATATTTAGAAATGCGATTTCCATTAGCCTCGGAAATAGAGAATCCTAAAAATTGTTCAGCAGAACGATTTGCATAATTTATTCTTGTTCTTGAGTCTAAAACAATAATTCCCTCTTCAAGAGCTTGGAAAATCGTCTCCATTAATCCCTTTTCATGAGCTAAACTCAAAAAATGATTTTGCAAACTTCTTTGATCTAAATGATCAATTTTTTTAACTAGTCTATCTAGAAATCTATTCTTCATACATACAATGTGACAAAAAGACTCATTTTTATCAAATATTTTTTATAATAATAAATTAAGACAGATTGTCTCTTTTTAACGTATTTAATTTGTCTTTAGAATTGATTCACTTCTCCAAAATCTTTTCGGTATAAGTCCGATAAAACAAATTGCTATTTGCGATAAACAAAATATGGTAAGCCATCTACCTGCTGAATCAGTAAATCCATATGAATGAAGCCCAACGCTTAATTGATTTACTCCAAACCATGACCATGCAGTAACAATATTTCCAAATACAGCCATAACTGCAAAACCTCGAATCTTGATCATTTTACCCCAACGAGCATGAAGCATAATAGCGCCCCAAGTAACAATCAACAGAGCTCCATTTTCTTTTGGATCCCATCCCCAAAAACGACCCCATGAATCATCTGCCCATAACCCGCCAAGTACAGTTCCAACAAAACTCAACAAAAGCCCAAAACAAGTTACTCCATAAATAAATCTATCGATTTCAATAGCAGCATTTTCATTCATACGCCTAGTCCAAACTCCTAGCAAAATATAAAATATTCCTAATACGCCTGCAATAAAAGTAGCCATGTAGCCAAGTGTTATAGTAATCACATGCGTTGCAAGCCAAAATCTTGTATCTAATACAGCTTGAAGTTGATGAAGCGTGTCTCCATCTCCAGCAAGAAAATATGCGATTAACAATGACAATGAGCCGACTATTCCACCAACTATTGACCCTAAACCCTGACCTTTTTTCTTAAATCCATACTCAAATAGGATTCCCATTAAGACAGCTCCCCAACCAATAAAAATTGCTGATGAATATAAATTAGTTACCGGAGGATAGCCTGAAAGAAAACTTCTAACTACCAAAGCTATGGTATGCGGTATAGCTGTAATAAGCATTAATGAAGCAGAAAATTTTATAACATTATTTTTTCTTATTATCCATCCAATACAGCTTATGAGAAATATCATTAAATAAAGCCATGCGGCTTTAACAAAAATATTTAATTTATTAAAAATTATTTCCAATTTAATATTTTTTAAAGCTTCGGGAGAGTCATTTTTTAATGACAACTTATATTCTGTTAAACTTTCATTAAATATTTTTATATCATCTGCTGCATAAGAAATTAATATTGATCCCCATCTTAAAGCATAAGAGCTTACTATGAGATCGTTTTCTTTAGCTACTTCTTGCATTACCGGATGAGCAGCAACCAACGAACTCATCAGCGGACGCCATTCTTCTTGATTTTTTGGAGGTATAACTAAGGGAATGGATTTTCCTTCTAGCTTCATATACTCTTGAACAGCTGGAAATAGTTGATCAGGCGGAAGCAGCCTTGGATCTTCGAACGCTACCAAGGTTCTTTGTAAAATGGTTAATTTGCTTGCCAGTTTTATAGACTCTCTATCATAAAGATCTCGGTCTCTTTCATCCTTCATTTGTGCAATACGAACTACTTTTTCAAGCGTAGGTATTTCAGGAACAATTTCGTTATAACTATACTTATAACTACCCTTTCTTGGTTCTAGCTTTAAACTAGCTAATAAATCCTTGTTGGTAATTCTTATAAAAGGTGTATCAAAAGATTGCGGCTTACCCGTTATTAAATCTAATAACCATTCGTTTGATTTTATTTTTTTACCATTTGAATCTAAAACCGAAGATTTTCCTGAAACCATCGTTAATAAATTTCTTGAAAAAGAGTCAATTGGTTGCACTCTACCTTCATCCATTATTGGCAATGAGGAAAAGCCTTCAAAATCGTAATCAGAACTATTTTTTGATAAAAAAGAAGAAAATAAAAATAAAGATACAAGTAACGTTGATATTAAAGGAAAACTAATTTTCATAAATTTCCTTTCTTTTTAGAACGCTGCATTGACCAAAAAAACTGGGCCCCCATTCCTACGAATACAATCATACATGATAAATATGGAATCATCCATGAATCATTACGAACAACCTGTAAAACAGTTCCCTTATCCTCTGGCAAATAACCACTTTGATAAAATGTTTTTTTTGCATATCGAAGCGGATTATTCATCCATATTTTTAATTCTCTATCAATTTTATCGCCTGAGTTTATTAATCTTATCCTGCTTGAAAAATCTTTTGGCGTTTGAGTTCCTTGATATTTTTCATGCACAAATTTTAACAGCTTAATACTAAATTCATTTCCAGATGGAGATAAACTAAATTCTCTTTGATTTCTTAAATAAACCCTATAATTTTTACCATTAAATGATACAAGATTTGGCATATCCCAAATTTGATTAACAAAATTTGGATAACACCAAAGGCTCAAAATATATCTTCCAAGAGAAATACCACTTTTTTTATCAAACAACTCAACGTCAACTGCTGGCGAATTTCTTTCTCCGCTTGCACCACTAACCTCTCTTGTATTTGAAATATAATACTCGGAACCAATCCCTTTATATGAAGGGTATTTTAATTGATCAAAATTTGTAATGTTATTAATTAACTGAGGTTGAGATGAATTTGCCATAAATGAATTTAGTTTAATATTAAATGGTAACTCATCAAATTCATTTATTTTATTTATTTTCAGAAAATCTTTGGGAATTACTGTCACTCTATCAAAATTAGGATTTGAATATTCAATAAAAGCTAATTCGTATTTTTGTGAACGATCAAGAAAATTCACAGTTTGTCCTTCTCGAATAGTCATAGTAGATTCTACGGCAAATAATGCAGTAAAAAACTCGCCAATTAGAAGCAGTAAAATTCCAGCATGCAATAGCACCATTCCTGCTCTTTTTCTATAGAGATATATACAAGCAATAAATAGTATTACAGCTGACAATGTACCTCTTCCTAAACGGAAAAAAACTCTCCAAAAAGCATCTGATTCAGTTGTCGCAACAGGATTTGTGCCCCAGCCTACAATTACCCCATATGTCAATATTAGCCCAATAATGAGTAATGATAAGCCAACGTACAAACGCTTACCGGTAACAAATATTTTGAACGTCTTAGCATGAACAACTAATAAATTCATCGATAATAAGGCGCCAATAAGAAATCCTCCAGGAAAAGGTATGCTAAAAGCGTTTAGTGGGTTAAATTTATTAAAAAATATTGATAAATCTATCCATGCAATCCAAGTTCTAAAATATTGATCCATAACGGTCCAAATACCGTTATCAACTTGAGCAAGAGTGCCACAAAAAACTAATATCATACTTAATGAGAGCAACGTAACAGTAAGCCGTAGAGATAGAAAATATTTTAAAATGTTATTCATTAAAATTAATTAAAATAAATTGAATTAATAAATCTTTGAATATCACTATTATGATCTTTTAATTCGTTAATTGCACCTTTGGCTGTAAAAAACCAAAACGAAGGTGTTCTTTCAATAATTGCTGCTAAAATCCCTTTGTTATTTTTTTCATTAAAAATTTCAAAATACTTTACTGGAATTCCGCCTGCATTTAAATTTTTAACTGAGGACAAAATTTCATTCTCACTTAATTCGCCTAATTCAATTTGTTTTCTCCATCTGTTTACATTACTTGTAACATCTCCCATTCCTAGCTCAATAGCATAAAAATCAATATTGCTACCTTGAATAATATATGAAACTTTTCTCATACCAGAAGGACCGCGCTCTATCCATCCATCTGGAATAGATGCAGAATATTCCTTAACAATCACAGACGGCTTTTCTAAATCTTTATTTTTCGTTTCAATTAAGGCGTTAATTTCTTTTGGTACTTTATACGTCTTTACTTCCTGTTTTTCACATCCAACTAAGAATAAAGAAGCAAAAACTAACAATAAAAACTTCATTTTTTTCTCCGTTAATACACATTTATTATATAACTATTATCGTTTTGATTAAAGTAAGCTTGCAATCAATCTTCACTATTAACGAACAGTATTACTTTATTATTAAAACTATTTATGTAGATTAACTAAATAAGAATTAAAAATTATGAATGACATAAAAATAAATAATGGAATGCACATAAATCTTTTTTTAGAGAATAAAAAATGTGTAATTATTGGTGGAGGAAAAGTCGCGTTTCATAAAGCTGAATTGTTATTGGAGGCTCATGCTAATGTACATATAATAAGCCCTGAGCTTAGTCCTGAAATGAAACGATTGCTGGATTTAAAACTCATTTCTTTTCAACAAAAAACTTTTGAGAAAGCAGATATTAATGCAGCCTTCTTAGTCTACGCTGCTACAAATAGCAGAGGTGCAAACAA
>CETE01015293.1_pt1 | contig 13080 bp, 6 predicted proteins | sample 531241 | NCBI WGS metagenome assembly CETE01 (sample SAMEA2622336, study PRJEB7988) | marine metagenome | biome: marine biome (ENVO:00000447); feature: deep chlorophyll maximum layer (ENVO:xxxxxxxx); material: "saline water (ENVO:00002010), including plankton (ENVO:xxxxxxxx)" | depth 30 m
GCAGATTCTCTCCATTCGCTGTGCCGACGAGGATGCCGAGATGATTGTGAAAACCCTACGCGAGGAAATTCCGTTGCTTGGAATGAAAGCGGAAACAGTGGAGGAGGGCTCTGCAGCTGCTGAGGCGGCATGGAAATACGATTCCTCTCGTGATACGGTGGAAGCCAGCCTAGGAGCGGACTTTCTCACGAATTCGCTGATTGCGCTTGGCCTCGGCCTCATCGCCATTCTCGCCTACATCACGATAAGATTTGAATTCTCCTTCGCGATGGGTGCTTTCGCCGCACTGTTCCATGATATCCTGATCTGTATCGGAATTGTGATCCTTCTGGGCCAGGAACTTACCTTGATTCACGTCGGAGCGTTCCTGACCATTGCTGGATACTCCATCAACGACACCATTGTCGTCTTCGACAGAATTCGGGAATCGCTCAAGATGAAACGAGGTGAAGTAGAGGAGGTAATGAATATTGCTATCAATGCCACCCTGTCCCGCACGATCCTCACCTCGGCTACTACCTTCATCACGGTGCTGGTTCTTTTCATCTTCGGTGGTCCAGCCCTCAAGTCTTTCTCACTCGCCATCATGGTTGGGGTAGTGGTTGGAACGTATTCCTCGATTTTCGTGGCTTCGCCAATCGTCCTGATCTGGAGTCGCAAGCGGGGCGTCAACCTCCGCCGGGAACTCTTGGATGCCAACCTCGAGGCTCAGGTGAACCCGGCGCGGGGATAGGTTGCTCCCTAGGGGCTATCCTCCGGGGAATGACGGCACCCAAACGAAGGCTACGGCCCAGAATCAGCCCCAAACATCTGGAAATTCGCCCTACCTCTGGTAGCGTCAGGACGCCCTGATGATGCATCGACACGCCCTCCTTTTTCTTTCAGCGTTGCTGCTTCTGGCTTATCCCTCAGCCTTCGCTCAGGACGGGGGCTATTCATCATTTTGCGGAGAGTCTGAGCAAACCGGAGAGCCGCACCCTTCCAAAGATGACGGAACCAGAGTCTCCGTCCTTGGATACCATGAGTTCTCCTCCTCTCTGGCGCCGTCGCAGATGCGCATGAGAACGGCAACGTTCAAAAAGCAGATGGAGGCCCTCAAATCTCTCAGACTCCCCGTGATTTCCCTGCATGATTTTCTTGAGTGGAAGAAGGGGAAAAAATTTATCCCACCCCGCGCAGTGATGATCACAATCGATGACGGATGGAAATCCGTTTACACCGAAGCGTTTCCAATTTTGAAAGAACACAAGTTCCCCTTCACGGTATACCTCTACAAGGACTACGTGGACGGAGGTGGCCGCGCTCTAACAACACCGATGATCAGGGAAATGCAGAAACACGGGTGCACGATTGGAAGTCATTCCGTTTCTCACCCCTTCCCAGGAACGGTGAAGTATCACGCGCGAAAGGGAGAAGCCGCCTACCTTAAATTTCTCAGGCGGGAATTCGGTGATTCCAAACGGTTTCTCGAAGGACGATTCGGCCAGCCGATCACTACCTACGCTTACCCGGGCGGCTACTTTACCGAGGCGATGTACCCGGTTGCAGCAGAGTGCGATTACGAATATCTCTTCACGGTATTACCCGGTAAAATTCGTAGAGGACTGGATAATCGGCGCCTGCCCCGCTACATTATTCATGGAAATTCCGATCTTCACTTTGAACAGGCCACCACCTTTAAAGCGCTCCGTGGCGCAGAAGCACTGAGCGGAGTGGTTGTCCAAACCACCCCTCACCCGGTGAAACCCGAACCCGGGAGCAGAATCGAATTGCGGCTCCCCTTGATCACTGCCGACCTCTCCGGGGTAGAAAATCTCAATCCTGACTCTATCGTCATGAGGGTGTCCGGATTCGGCAAAGTGGACCACGAATACGATCCTGCGTCAGGTCACGTGAGCTGGACTGTCGACCGCCGGCTGCGGCACAGGGTTTGTGAGATTAATGTCCAGTGGCAGATTAAAGGTCGCGCCAAGCACGAACCCCCCATGCGCTGGAGCTTCCTCGTAGAGAGAGAGGCAGCCTATCAGGTCGGGGCCGGAGAATGAGCGGACTTATCTTATTTATTGAGTTATTCGTTCGGAGGAGACACAACCCCTGAGGCGCTCTCTATATTCTAGAAATTAAACTTGCGGACAAATAGTATGTTCTCCTCCCTTTCTGACACCTTAGACAAGACTTTCCGGAACCTGAGAGGCGTAGGGCGTATTTCCGAAAAGAACATCTCTGAGGCCCTTCGTGAAATTCGTCTCGCCCTCTTGGAGGCTGATGTCGAATACAAGGTGGCCCAGACCTTCATTGAGGGGGTAAAGAAGAAGGCGGTAGGCGAAGATGTCCTCAAGTCCATCAAGCCGGGCGAGCAAATCGTTAAAATTTTTCATGATGAACTTACCGCCCTTCTTGGTGGTGACCAAGCTCCCCTTAACCTGAATCCCCCGGCCCGCATACTTCTCTGCGGCCTGAATGGCGCCGGCAAAACCACCACTGCAGGCAAACTTGCCTTGCGATTGAAAAAAGAAGGACGACGTCCCCTTCTGGTTGCATGTGATCTTTATCGGCCTGCAGCGATTGATCAGCTGGCCACAATCGCGGAACAGATAGAAGTTCCCTGCTACACTCCCGAGGCGGGAGAAAAAGATGTTCTTAAGGTCGCAAAGGCTGCCTTGAAATGGGCTGATCAACAATCGGGATCCTGCATCATCTTCGATACTGCTGGTCGACAAGAAGTGGATGACGCCCTTGTAAAAGAGCTTAAAAAGCTTCACGCCTTTCTCAAGCCTGGCGAAACCCTGCTTGTAGCCGATGCGGCAACAGGCCAACAGGCTGTGAAAGTCGCTCAGACCTTTGATGACACAGTTGGTCTTAGCGGCATCGTCCTGACCAAGCTTGACGGTGATGCCAGAGGTGGTGCGGCGCTCTCGATGCGAGCAATCACAGGACGACCGATCAAGTATGTCGGAGAAGGAGAAAAGCTGGATCAGCTCAATGAATTTCATCCAGACCGCATGGCTGGACGTGTCCTCGACATGGGTGACACCATTACGATGGTCGAGCAGGTTGCCGAACATCTCGACGAGGAAAAGGCCGCCAAGGCCGCGCGCCGGCTCGAGAAAGGGCGCTTTGACTTCAACGATTTCCTTGAGCAGATGAAAATGCTCCAGAACCTGGGCCCTCTCGAGGGGCTCATGGGAATGCTTCCTGGATTTAACAAGATAAAGAAACAACTTCCGTCTGGCGCACTCGACCCAAGTCGCATCAAGCATATGGAAGCGATCGTCCTTTCAATGACACCAAGAGAGCGAAGTCGCCCTGAGATCATCAAGGGAACCCGGCGCAAGCGTATCGCAGGCGGATCCGGCCGCAGCCTTCTGGAGGTCAATCAACTCCTGAAGCAGTTCGGCATGATGCGTAAAATGATGAAATCAAAGGGCAAAATGAAGAACATGATGAAACAGCTGGGAGCCCTCGGCGGAGGGGGCCCCGGAGATCTGGACTCCATGAAAGATCTGATGGGAGGGATGGGAGGTAAAGGCGGGCCAAAGCTCCCCTTCTAAGGGGTCTTCGATCACTTGCCCGCCAAAAGCCCGGGCTACTCTATTCCTCTGCATCGAGGCGCTCAGCTGCGCGCGAAGCCGCACCTTTGGCCTTCCCCTTGATGGCCGCCGCCGCTGTTAACCGCATCCCGACAGGCTTGGAAACTCCGAACTCTTCCATTGTCACTCCATACATGACATCAGCCCGGTTCATGGTTCTCTTGTTGTGAGTCACGATGATGAACTGGCTCTGATCCACAAAGCGATCCAGCACCTTGAGGAAGCGTCCGATATTGGACTCATCGAGAGGCGCATCCAATTCGTCAAGAACGCAAAACGGGCTCGGCTTGACCATGTAGATGGAGAAGAGGAGCGCAACGGCAGTCATCGAGCGTTCTCCGCCAGAAAGAAGCGTGATGGACTGCAGTTTCTTTCCAGGTGGCTTGGCTATGACTTCAATCCCGCACTCAAGGGGGTCTCCCTCGTCGAGCAGAATCAAATCTGCCTTGGCGCTCGAACCAAACAGCTCTTTGAACATCTCGCGGAAGTTGGTCTGCACTTGCTTGAAGGTCTCAGCAAAAAGAACAGTCGTCTCCGTATTAATCTTTTCGATCACATTAAGGAGCTCCTCCTTGGATACAACCAGATCGTCATGCTGACCCTTCACAAAATCATGACGCTCTTCCAACTCCTCAAATTCATCGATCGAGTCGATATTGACCGGTCCCATGCTGTCTAATCTTCCTCTGAGCTCGTCGACAGCCAGTTCGATGAACTTCCAATCAGGACCATCCTCTAGATCGACATTCTGGAGTTCTTCCTCAACTCGCTCCGCAATAGTCCCTTCTTCTTCAACGGGAGAATCTAGATCCTCCCCTGATCGTGATTGCTCCTCATCCATGGTCTCCTCTTCTGTAGCTGCCTTGTCCTCATCGCTGACAGGTGCCTTTGCCGCAATGGTAGCTCGACGCTTTTCGAGAGAGCGCATCGCTTTTCGCTGCTCCATCATGCAGGCAAGCAACGCATGCGAATCTGTTTCAAAAGTTTGAAGATCTACCTGGTAGCGCTCCATGATACTTTCGAGAAGCTTCTCGAGTCGCATATCGATCTTTGCGAGGGCGACCTCCTCTCGGCCCCGTTGCTCACTCGATTGGCCAAGCTTGCGCCGTAAATCCGAGAGAGCCGCCTCGGCGGCATTAATCGCCTGCTGAATCTCTCTTCGACGAGCACCCACTTCGTCAATTTGCGATTGAACTTTCTCCTCCTGTCTTCCTCGCTCAGCTATTTCCTCCCGGAGACCCTCATCTTCCTGCCCGGCAGATTGAATCCGCCTTTCAAACTCTTCTATCTCAGAAAGCCGGCGGGTATTAAGCTCCTTAAGCTCGCCAATTCTTGTCTGGATTGGCACTTGCTGCTGCTCTGCTGCCTCACGGGTTCGACGTTCTACCGCCAACGCCGTCTGCAATTTGCCATGCGCCTCACGCTCTTCGGACTCTCTTCTTCCGAGCTCCTCTGCCTGCATGCTGAGACGGTTAATTTCACTTTCCACTGTTTCAAGCTTACCGCGGGCTTCTACGAGCTCGTTCTGCAGTCCTGTTCTCAATCCAGCTTCGCTCTCTTCCCGGCCTTGAATATCCTCCCGCTCGCGATGAACATTTCCCAGCTTGCCCTCGAATGATTTGACCTCCTGTCCCGCCAGCGAAGCTCGTCCACGCAAGGTGGAAAGCTCGACTTGCTGTCTTTGAAGACGATCTTTTCCCTGCTCCGCAGAGGCAAAAAGCTCATTAACACGATGAGCATTACCATCCATCTTGTCCGTTTCTTCGCGTAAAACCGCAGCGAGATGCTCTACCTCCTCCTCCAACTCTTTCACCTCTTTACGCCGCTCAAGCATGGATTTCCCAGCATCTCCCTCCGCTCGTCCTCCCCGAAAAACACCCTCCGCCCTCACAATCTCGCCTGCGAGAGTCACGCAGGACCAGGAAGGGTTCTGTCCTCGGAGCAGATGAGCCGCCGGACGATCTTTTACGACGAGGATGTCTTCCAGCAGGCGGGCCACGACCGAGCCCACTTCCTGTTCCGCATCAACACAGTCTGCCACCCAGCACTCTGCTCCTTCAGGTACAGTCATGAGCTGTCTATCGTGATCGGGAGCAACCCATTCCGGCGCGATCAGAGAAACCTCGCCCTGCCCGGTCTGAGCGAGTTGATCCAGAATGGCATCGGCAAGATCAGCATCCCGAACAAGAATCGCCTCAAGGTTGGCGCCCAAGGCCCCTTCCACCGCCCTCTCAAACCCATTTTTTACCTGGATTTTGCTACCCAGAACACCACGTAATCCAGGTTGTATCAACCCGGGGTCATCCAGACCGGCCAGGACCCGTTGGGTTCCCTCGTTCAACCCCTCACCCCGCGCCAGAAGCTGCTGAAGCAACTCGAGACGGGACCGCCGGCCCGTCAGATCCCGATCGAGCTCAGCACATCGCTCCCGGCAGGCCTCAAGGTCACCTCTGGCGTGCTGGTAAGACCTCTCAGAGGCAAGTTTCTGCTCTTCGATTTGCCTCGTTCGACCTTCTTCCTCCGTAATTCTTTTAGTCAGATCTTTTTCTGTTCCCTGTAGCTCCACCATTTCCACCTTCAATACTTCCTCCTCCTCGGTGAGGCGCAGGAGGCGCTCTCGATTGGTGGCCGAAGTGAGCTCCGCGCTCTCGATTTTCGCCTCAGCGGAGGCAAGCACTGCCTCAAGTCTCTTCGATTCTTCGCGAGCCTCATGCAGGCTGCTTGCACTGGTTTCACGCTGGTTTTTCAACTCTTCCACCAGATTCGCCTTCTGGGCAAGAGCCCCACTCCGCTCCTCTATTCGTTCATGCAGGACATGCAGTTCATCTTTAGAAACATTGAAGTCGAGTTCCTGCTGCGCAAGTTTTTCACCCCCAGCCTCCAAGTCACCACGATTCGTCTCAATTCGCTCCTGCAGTTCCCGGCATCGCTCTTCGTTGAAGAGAATTCTGCTTCCTGCAGCCTTGGCCGCATTCTGGTGATTCGAAAGTCGCTGACGAAGCTCTGAGAGCTCACCCTCAAGGTTTGTCGCGTTGTCCCTCGCCTTGACAACTTCCATTTCAGCTTCGGGGAGACTCTCCTCCAGTGCTGCCCTTTGCTTTTCCAGCGACTTCAAGGACGTCAGCAGCTCTTCCCTTGCAGCAGATTCCTCGCTGAATCTTTTCTGGCTGAGATGGGTATCAAGAATTCTGACATCATTCGCGAGTGCTTGATAACGACGCGCTTTCGCTACCTGTCGCTTCAGGGAATTAATCCTTCTTGCTTGCTCCTCAAGGACATCATGGACTCTAAGTAGGTTTGCTTCCGTATACTCCAGTTTCCGCAGAGCTTCCTTTTTCTCCTTCTTAAACTTCGTAATACCGGCAGCCTCCTCAAAAACTTGGCGACGATCCTCCGGTTTTGCACTGAGCAGCAAGTCGATCTTTCCCTGCTCCATGATTGAATACGCTGACCGTCCGATGCCGGTATCCATGAAGAGCTCATGAATATCGCGAAGACGACACAGCCTGTCGTTGATGCGGTATTCAGATTTTCCATCTCTAAAAACCCGCCGAGTGATTGCCACCTCATGATATTCCGTTTTGAGAGAGCCCTCGCACTCCGTAAGATTCAGAGTCACCTCAGCCATGGGCAGAGCTTTCCTCTTGTCCGTGCCGTTAAAGATGACGTCTGCCATCTCACCACCCCGCAACGCCTTGGCGGAAGTCTCCCCAAGAACCCAGCGAATGGCATCAACCACATTGGATTTTCCACACCCATTGGGCCCCACGATACCGGTAATTCCTTCGTGAAACTCAAAGGTGGTGCGTTCTGCGAATGACTTAAACCCTTGGAGAATGAGAGACTTTAAATGCATTTGTGTTATTCCGGCGTGCGCGTAAAAAATAAATGGTGGCACCCTCTCGAGCAAGGAAAGAACCCTTTTAACACAATATCTGGTATCTTTTTAAAAAAGGCATACGATATCTCGAATTGTCAGGGCTCATGTAATTTGTGCCGCCGGCACCCCGCAACCTCCGTGAATTCGTCGTCATCAACCCTCAGAGTCACGCAAAGTTTGCCCGGTCCTCGAGTCCCACAGCGCGATTGACCTGTCTTGTATCCACCTTTAGAACCCGCCCCCATGCCTACATTTCTTTCCGAACTATTTTCCCTGGAAGGCAAGATCGCGGTCGTCATTGGTGGCACCGGTGAACTCTGTGGAGCGATGGCAGAAGGCCTCTCACAGGCCGGAGCAGAAGTCGTCTTGGTCGGGAGGAATGAGCAGAAGGCCATTGCGCGTATTGAGGCCATCACCTCCAAAGGCGGCAGGGGACACTTTGTTGCGGCTGATGTAAGTAGCCGAGCTGGCCTCGATGCCCTCCGCCACGAAGTCATCGCAAAACATGGAAGGGTCGATATCCTCGTCAACGGCGCCGGAATCAACTCTCCGACTCCGGTTCTTGATATAACAGAAGAAGAATTTGCCAATATCATTGATATTAATCTGGCGGGAGTTCTCCGGGGATGCCAGAGCTTCGGCAGCTACTTTCTCGAGGAGAAGATCAAGGGATCAATAATCAACCTGGGATCTATTTCAGGCCTCAACCCTCTCTCGCGGGTCTTTACTTACTCCGCATCCAAGGGAGCCGTTCACAATCTCAGCCGTAACCTCGCCCGGGAGTGGGCACCTCACGGAATCCGGGTAAATACCCTTGTTCCCGGATTTTTCCCCGCGGAACAAAATCGCAAAGTTCTCACTCCTGACCGGGTGGCGCAGATCATGAGTCACACTCCGATGGATCGTTTTGGTGAAGCTCACGAACTGGTGGGAGCGACTCTCCTACTCGCGTCAAATCGAGCTGGCGGATTTATCACCGGCACTGAAATGATCGTAGATGGTGGGTTCAACGCTGTAAGCATTTAAGCTTTTTTCTCTCGCAGAAGCGCTTCAGAAACCATCGCTGGACACCGTTAAGCGAATTCTCAGTCAACTGCCGCATGAAAGGCCTTTTTCGGCGTTGTTTAAATCAAGCACATGGAATTTTGTACTACGAACACCTGGATCTGTTTATCCCCCCGTTTGAAACCTCGGAAACAGGATTCTAACGGTACCGCGCCTTGCCCTTCGCCCTCCCTACGTGTATTGAACAAGCTACTTTAGGACTTTCAGCTCTCACAGCTTTCCTGCCTCATGATCAAGTGGATTCTCCAGAAAATCGTCGGATCGAAACACCAGCGCGAACTCAAGCGCATGCGGCCGATGGTAGCCCGAATAAACCGGATCGAGGAATCTCTGCAGAGCGAGTCCAGAGAGGCGATCCTCAATAAGGTTGAAGGATGGCAGAAGCATTTGCGACGGTATCTGCCCCTCGAAACTGCCACCAAGCGTCAGATTGAACAGTTAGACGCCGATCAGCTTTCCGAAATGGCCACCTCCGTGGGGGAGCGCATGCAATCTCTCAGAGATGAGTTTCCAAGTCTACCAGAGCGCGTAACCCCTGATCCTGAATCCATCGAGAATGCCAAGGAGTCATTCCGCAGCATTGAGGATCGGTTTCCTGAACTCAGGAGGAAATATCTCGAGGAAATTCTTCCGGAGGCTTTTGCGGTGGTGAAAAATGCGGCGCGGCGACTTGTAGGAGAGACTGTTGACGTCTGTGACCAACCTCTTGCCTGGGACATGGTGCATTTCGACGTTCAGCTCGTTGGAGGAATCGCCCTCCATCGCAAGATGATAGCGGAAATGCAAACCGGAGAAGGAAAGACTCTGGTGGCAACACTCCCGGTATTTCTGAACGCTCTTACCGGACTGGGAGTTCACGTGGTGACCGTGAATGACTATTTGGCACGAAGAGACTCTGAATGGATGGGTGCTGTCTTCAAATATTTGGGTCTTACTGTGGGCTGTATCCAGAATCAGCAGGCTCCCCCAATCCGAAGAGAGCAGTATTGCTGTGACATCACGTATGGAACCAACTCAGAATTTGGTTTTGACTACCTTCGTGATAACGGAATGGCGTCTTCATGCGATGAACAGGTTCAGCGTTCCCACTACTTCGCAATCATTGATGAGGTCGATTCTATTCTTATTGATGAGGCCCGGACTCCCCTCATTATTTCCGGCCCATCGGTCATGAACTCGTCGACCGAGCAGTATGTTCGGCACAAGGCACTCGTGGAGCAACTCGTTAAGAAACAGAATCTTCTGTGCAACGAACTGGCTGCTGAAGCTAAGAAACATCTGGAAAACGGGGATGAAGAAGAGGCCGGACGATGCCTCTTCAAGATTAAACTGGGACAACCTCGTAACCGCCAGCTCATGCGGTCGATGGAAGACCCCGACCTTCGCCGTCTCGTCCAAAAAAGTGAGTTGTCGCTTTATCAGGACACTCAGAAAAAAGAGCTTTTTGCCATTAAGGAAGAGCTCTATTTCACCATCGACGAGAAAGGGCACGACGCCGACTTGATGGAGATGGGGCGCGAGTTCCTCTCGCCGGGTGACCCGGAAGCTTTTGTCCTCCCCGACCTTGTGGAAGCCTTTGCCGAGATCGATGCTAATCCGGAGTTGGACGAGAAAACGGCACTGGAGGCCAAGGAACAAGTTGAAGCAAGTTTGGATCGCCGGGGTGAAAAAATGCACTCAATCTCACAGCTTCTCAAGGCCTACTGTCTTTTTGAGCGGGATGTTGAATACGTCGTGCAGGAAAACAAGGTGATCATTGTCGACGAGAATACCGGACGTGAAATGCCGGGCCGCAGATGGTCCGACGGCCTGCATCAGGCGGTAGAAGCCAAGGAGGGAGTTGAAATTGAGCGTGAGACGCAGACCTATGCTACAATTACGATTCAGAATTACTTCCGGCTCTATGAAAAACTGGCGGGAATGACCGGAACTGCTGAAACGGAAGCTGCGGAATTTTCTGATATTTACAATCTCGACGTTCTCCCGATCCCACCTAACGAGCCCAATCAGCGGGAAGACCGGAACGACCAGGTCTTCAAAACCCGGAGAGAAAAATATAACGCCGTAATTACCGCCATCCAGGAGTGCCATCAGAAGGGCCAGCCTGTCCTTGTGGGAACGGCTTCGGTAGACGCCTCGGAAACTCTCTCCCGGATGCTCAAGCGCGCTAAGATCCCCCACTCCGTTCTCAACGCGAAATACCACCGCCAGGAAGCGGAGATTGTCACCAGTGCCGGGCAGAGAGGTGCAGTCACCGTGTCAACAAATATGGCTGGTCGCGGCACCGACATTAAGCTTTCTGAAGGCGTCTCTGAGCTTGGTGGGCTTATGGTGGTCGGAACGGAAAGACACGAATCCCGAAGGATTGACCGCCAGCTACGGGGACGTTGTGCCCGTCAGGGAGATCCGGGTGCATCTCAGTTCTTCATCTCCTTCGAAGACGACTTGATGCGTAACTTCGCGGCAGCTGACCGAATGACCAACATGATGGATCGCTTCGGCATGAAAGATGGCGAAGCCCTCGAGCATCGGTGGCTCAACAGGTCCGTTGAAACCGCTCAGAGAAGAGTAGAGCAACTTCATTATCGACGGCGGAAATACGTTCTCGACTTCGATGATGTCATGAATAGCCAGCGTGCCGCTGTATACGGCTACAGAAATGAGGCTCTTACCTCTGAAGACCCCCGTGAAATGATCTATGAGATCATCGACAAGGTTATTCCTGCAAGATTGGAAGGCTACCTTGAACAAGAAGAAGGTGATAATGCTGACTTCAGCGAATTGATCAGCTGGGTGAATACGACATTCCCAATCCAATGGGAACAATCACCATCTACGATAATGAGTATGGGGGGTGATGAAATCAGCACCGTCATCATAAGTAAGGTTAAAGCTGCCTATGAGCTTAAGGTTCAGGTTGAAGACCCCGCCCTTCTCGATCAGTTGGAAAGGCACATCGTCATGGTGTCCATCGACAAACTCTGGCAGGAGCACCTCTACAATATGGACGCCCTTCGTGAGGGTGTGGGCTTGAGAGCACAAGGGCAGAAAGATCCTCTCGTTGAGTATAAAAATGAGGCCTATAATCTTTTTGTAACTCTCTGGGACCGAATCGAGGAAGAGGTCCTCGCCAATCTTTTCCGAAGTACGACCAACCTTGAGAAGTTTGAGCAGTTTCTGCACAATCTTCCTCTTGAGTTGAATGACGGAGACTCCGCAAACGCCGGCGGAATTCCCAGTCCAGGGGGTGCGCAGGCCGCCGGGGGTGCACGAGGGGAGGGTCAGTTGAAACTGAATATTCCAAAGAGGCGACCTAGTATAAAGGTTGGCCGCAATGAACCTTGTCCCTGTGGATCTGGCAAAAAATACAAAGCGTGCTGCGGCCGCCAGGGATAGTCTGGCGTATGTGAGACGGAACTCGCTGAATTCGCCCGAATTGGGCCATTTTAGGTATAAATCTCGGCTTGACGCTCCGGGGAGGTGTCCCTAGGCTCCGCGCCCCCAATCAGTGGGAAAACTCTGTAAAACTCCATGGCGAACAGTCACGACCGCGGCATTGATGTAAAAAAGGGAGAATCCGTAGATCGGGCTCTCAAGCGGCTAAAGACAAAGCTCGATACCGAAGGTATCATCGAGGAAATGCGTCGCCGGAGAGCTTTTGAGACTCCTACCCAGAGAAAGGTCCGGAAAGCACGCAGTGCAGTGAAGCGCAATCGCGTGAGGTGGCGCTACATCTCCGAATCTGCGGAGAAGAAAATTGAAGAGCGTAAAGCTGCCGCCGCCGATTCAGTTCAGGAAAATTCCGCCTGAGGATCTTGTCGGTTTTCACCGATGGGTCGCAGGGGCTTCAGCACCGTCTCAGGGTCTGACTATCCCTCAAAGGATTTCACGATGAGCGTTGCATTGTGACCGCCAAACCCAAACCCATTGCTTGCAGCCACTCGCACCTTCGCCTCGCGCGCTTCGTTGGGCACGAAATCCAGGTCGCATTCAGGATCTTGATTCTCAAGATTAATTGTCGGCGGAAGAACTCCTTCTTTAACTGCCATTATACAGGCCGCAAGTTCCACAGCTCCTGCTGCCCCAAGCAAGTGGCCTGTCATTGATTTTGTCGAGCTTACCGCCAATCCATTCGTAGCATGATCACCGCATGCTACCTTGATTGCTCTGGTCTCTGCAATATCGCCGAGAGGCGTAGAAGTCCCGTGAGCATTCAGATAATCGATTTCATCCGGATTGACCCGCGCATGCTTCATCGCCATCTGCATTGCGCGAGCAGGACCACTCCCATCCGGCGAAGGAGCACTAAGGTGGTGGGCATCTGCGCTTACTCCATAGCCCGCAAGTTCAGCATAAATCTTTGCTCCACGTTTCTTTGCATGCTCAAGCTCTTCGAGCATCACTACTCCCGCTCCTTCTCCCATCACGAAGCCATCACGATCGACGTCAAACGGTCGAGAGGCACGTTCAGGCTCGTCATTACGGCAACTTAGCGCCCGCATATTGCTGAAACCAGCCAGACCCATATCTCTAATAGAGGCTTTT
>CETE01153353.1_pt1 | contig 13031 bp, 14 predicted proteins | sample 531241 | NCBI WGS metagenome assembly CETE01 (sample SAMEA2622336, study PRJEB7988) | marine metagenome | biome: marine biome (ENVO:00000447); feature: deep chlorophyll maximum layer (ENVO:xxxxxxxx); material: "saline water (ENVO:00002010), including plankton (ENVO:xxxxxxxx)" | depth 30 m
CCCTCTTTCATGTCCGTAAATCTTGGTGCTGTAAAAAAAGGTCATTCGCCACCCTCCAGAACAAAATCCAGGCATACAGAATTTATGCAGTATCGTTCACCACCGAATTCCCTTGGCCCGTCTTCGAACACATGTCCGAGGTGGGCATCGCAACTTCCGCATCTAACCTCAACCCTACGCATTCCGTGACTAAGGTCCACTACACGTACGATCCCAGCCTGATCATGCTCTGTGTGAAATGCCGGCCATCCACAACCTGAGTGGTACTTCATGGCGGACGTGAATAGGAGGTGGTTACAACATATACAGTAGTAATTACCGTCCCTTTCCTCGAGATAGTGTTCCCCTGTGAACGGCCTCTCCGTCTCTCCTTTTCTTGTTACCATGTAGGCTAGCCGGCTCAGCCTCTGCTTCCACTCTTCTTCGCGGTTCGTCATATTATTCACCATGTTCCTTCCTTAATCTCAATGCGTTTTCCAATACGATTTCCCACGGTTCAACATACTCTATGGGGTCTATACGACCTATGTCGTGGAACGCTAAAATCCTTTCAATATCAGAACCTGTTTTACCGTTGGACCTGCCGAACCCATCTGGGTTGTAAGAAGTCATAGTACTGCCCATTATCGTATCGAAGTCCAAATCTAGAATATCACAGGAAAGCATCGCATCTTCCAGGATTGTTTTTTTGTCCCCATTTACGTATGGTAAGTCAAAAGAAACCTTCTCAGCCTCCCAATTTCCTAGTGCGAATGCGGCCGAAAGCGCATCGTAGAATTCAGGTCTGCAATCAGGGTATATGGTGTGGTCCCCACTGTGAACACCCAACGCTATGATGACCTCTGCATCTTCTGCCATGGAAACGCTCAGAGCTTGACCATAGAGTATCGATGAGAATATCGCATTCCTGTTGGGCACGACGGTCTGCTTCATTTGTTCCTCTTCATAATGACCTTCTGGAACGTCACTATCATGATTCGTTAAGGCCGAGTGGAACGACCCCATCGCAGAAGTCAAGTCGATAATTTTTTGTTCAACCATAAAACCAAGGGATTGTAATCTTCCTATATTTTCTTTCGACCTCTCTATCTCTATAACATGTTTCTGACCGTAGAGATAGCTAATGCACGTTACCCTATGTCCATCCCTGAGCAACCTCAGCAGTAGGGAGGTTGAGTCCATACCTCCGGATAATGCCATTACAGCTCTGGAGGCCACTAAAGAACACCCATCCACTTGTGGGTCTGGAGACTAAGGCGCCACCCATTATGCCTCTTAACGACCCCTTCCACTATCTGAAAAGACCTGCCGTTTTCTTCTACTGATTCTTCCTCCATGTAGCATGGTTGGATGAAGTGGTGACTGAAGCCCTTTCTCAATCCATCATAAATCGACAGGTCTTGGCCACAGTATACAATCTTCAATTCATCGCCAACGGTTTGGTTGATTGAGACGTTGGGGTATATCTGATCCTTTGGACTCACGCAAATCCAGTCGATTATGGGATCAACCTCAATGGTACCATTCGTTTCTATTGATAGTGAAATATTATGTTTCTTGAGTCTGTTTCCTATAGTCTTCAAGTCTTGCAAAGCAGGCTCTCCACCGGTGAATATTACCCTGTTACACCCGTATGAGAGAACCTCCTCTACAATGTCTTCTAGCTCCATTTCCTCATATGTAAGAAAGTCTGTGTCACACCACTCACACCTCAGGTTGCAATTACCGAACCTAATGAAAACATGAGGAATGCCAGCGTGGAAACCTTCGCCCTGAACTGAATGAAAAATCTCAACAATTGGGTAAACGGTCAAGGCAATCACCTGATATTAGGTCCGTTGATCAAATTAAAAAGCTCATTTCTAGCATCTGCATTGTCGAAGAACACGCCTCTCATCGAGCTAGTGGTCATCGTGGCGTTCTGCTTTCTCACACCTCTGCACCTCATACAACCGTGTCTGGCTTCTATGATTACGGCACACCCAAGCGGATCGAGGTGGTCAACTATATCATCAGCTACTGCTCTAGTTATCCTTTCTTGGTTCTGAAGCCTCTTGGTATGTGCATCCAGTAACCTAGCTAGTTTACTTATGCCAACTATCCTTTCGACTGGTATGTAAGCAATGTGCGCCCTTCCGCTGAATGGCTGAAGATGATGCTCGCATGTACTGTGAAACTCTATATCTCTCAGTAACACAATGCCGTCGTAGTCTTCGCTATTGAAGGTCGAATCAAGTATTTCTCCCGGATCTGCACTATAACCGGAATACACCTCTTCAAAGGATTTTATTACTCTTTCAGGCGTGTCAACCAATCCTTCTCTGAGATCTCCCTCTATGGACTCCACATAACGCACTACTGTCTCTACCGCCTTTCTCGCCTCGTCCCTCGTTACCATCTCAATCGCTCCTCCCATGCATTCTGTCTATGCTGTCTAGTTGATCTAGCAATTTCCTGCACGCGGTCCTTATGGCATCTGCTACACTGACAAATTTCTTATCGTCCCCGACGTGTCTTTTCAGGTCGCTGAGGATTTCATTCGGCATATCCAAACTTACCTTGGGCATGACCTTCCGCCTTACCTGGTACAAATAAATATTACTAGAGTATTATTGGAGTATTATATTTGAATATAAATAGTAGAAACCAATACCCGTGCCGATGACCGCTCCTACAGATAAATCGGAAAGGGTATTCATCCTAGGATTGGGTTTTCAGAAATGTGGAACCAGCTGGATCTACAAGTATCTACAACAATCCAGATTGTTCAATGGTGGTTTTGACAAGGAATACCATATTTGGGACGCGGTAGATGTTCCTTTGCTAGAATATAACCTTGAAAGCGAGCCAGGTTTATGGGATAAAATAACACGTGGCAATAGGTATAGAAGACATCAAATGCAAACCGATGAGAATGAATATTTCGAATATTTCACATCGCTGTATGATAATGAAGCTTCAATAACAGCGGACATAACTCCGTCATACAGTGCGCTATCGGAAACCAGAATGTCCGCAATTATTGATGGGTTCCGTGATAGGGGAGTTTCCTGCAAGGCATTGTTGTTAATCAGGGATCCTGTTGATAGGATAAAAAGCGCGGTTAGGTACAATCTGGATAGAGAATACTACAAGGAGGGGATTGCCTCAGGTGAGACTAGTTTTCCAGTAGCATTAGAGAAATACTACATGACAGAACATTGTTCCCTTAGAACGAGATATGATGATACATTGGAAAGAGTTTACAGTGTATTTCCTAGGGAAGATGTGTATGTTGGAATTTACGAGAACATGTTTCAGAGGGCCCAAATAGCTAGAATTTCAAAATTCATTGGTATCGACGAGAATTATGAGTTCTCCAAAGTGCGCGTTAACAAAACTAAGAGCGAGGTTGAAGACTTCCCCAATCTAGAGGGGAAGATAATGGAATTCTACAAGCCGGTTTACGAATACTGTAACGAGGTCTTCCCTGAAACCAGAGATTTGTGGAGGTAACCTACCTCATACTCTCCAACTTGCCGTCTATCCCAGGATACCTGTCACAAATTGACGCCGCTCTCTTGACTAGCGATGAAATTTGCAATTCGACCTCTGTCCCTTCTGCCCCATTGGATATCATAGCAGCTAGGAGGCTCAAACCTCCCTGTATAGTGCCAGCTTCCAGAAACTCGTCATTGGTAATCTCTTCGGAATCTCGCAATATGCTGAGAGTCGATGATAGATATTCAACTTCCAGGGAAATATCCTCTGGTGTTCTGGAGTTCATTGCTGTAACCCTGTTGATAGAGGTAATCATGGTTGTCGGACCGGAAGTGCCTTTTTGATGATTGTCAATTAGACTCCACCAGTTCAATCAACACTCCTCCAGCCGAAGAGGGATGTATGAATGCTATTTTTGTACCCCCATGGCCTATTTGTGGCTCTGAATTAATCATCTTTACACCCATATCAGTTAATGTACTGATAGTTTCGTTGATGTCAGAGACGGATATCGCTAGTTGTTGAATGCCCTCTCCCCTCTTTTCTATGAATTTCCCAACCGGAGTGTCGGGGCCTGTGGGTTCGAGGAGCTCTATTCTAGAGTCTGAATCATTGGACATGTACTTGACCTCAACCCCCTGTTCCTCAACTATTCCTCCCCCGGTTTGTTTGAATCCCAACGCTTCCCAAAATGGCAAGGCCATGTCTATGGACTTCGTGGCTATACCGATGTGATCTATCCTAGTCATCTAAACACCACTTGGAGATATCCATGTACCAAAACATTCGGTGAGGACAGAGTTTATTTCCCCCACAGTGCATTGTGATTTTACTGCCTCTATTATGTAGTCCATTAGATTTTCATCGGTCGTGCAAGCAATGGATAATTTTTCCAAAGCTCCGGAAACTTCGGCCTCATTTCTCGCTTTCTTGACAGAATTAAGAAAATCCACCTGTTTAGCCGGCAAATCCGGGTCCAGTATCTGACCTTCTATTGGAATCTCGTCCACATCCTCATTAACATTAACACCCACAACGCTGTGTAATCCAGTTTCAATGGATCTAAGATGCTTCCATGCACTTTCATGGATCATTCTTTGTTGGGTTCCGGATCTAACTGCCGACAAGGCCCCCCCCTCTGATTCAATTTTGGTGATAAGGGCCTTGGCTGAATCATAAATTTCCGATGTCAGATTCTCAATTACATACGAGCCCGCCAGTGGATCAACATGATTGGTGATCCCGGTCTCCAAAGCTAGTATTTGCTGTGTTCTTAGCGCGATTGTTACTGCCTCATTTGTGGGTAGACCTATAGCTTCATCGAAACTGTTGGTGTGAAGGGATTGCGTCCCTCCCAGGACAGAAGACAGGGCTTGATACGACACTCTCACGATATTGTTCGATGGCTGTTGTGCAGTGAGCGTCGCTCCCGCTGTTTGAGTGTGAAACCTGAGCATACTTGATTTGGGATTTTTCGGTGTGAACCTTTCCATCATAAGATCATGCCATAATTTCCTCGCGGCCCTAAATTTGGAGACCTCCTCCAATATATCGTTTTGGCACGCGAAAAAGAAAGAAATTCTTGGCGCGAATTCGTCTACGTCCATACCCGCGGTTATAGCGTTCTTGACGTATTCTAGACCATTTAGTACAGTTAGGGCGACTTCTTCGACTGCGGTGCACCCTGCTTCCCTCATGTGATACCCACTAACAGATATCGTATTCCACGAGGGGGTGTGCTCAGAGCACCATCTCATTAAGTCACTTGTCAGCCTCATAGAGGCTTCTGGAGGGTAGATGTATAGCCCTCTGGCTATGTATTCCTTCAAGATATCATTCTGAACGGTTCCTCTGAGGTCCTTTCTACTAACACCTTGTTCATCTGCCACAGCCACGTACAATGCCAGGAGTGTCGTAGCAGGGGCGTTAATGGTCATTGATGTAGAAACCCTAGAGAGGTCTATGCCTTCAAACAAAACACGCATGTCGGCAATTGAGTCTATAGGGACCCCTACTTTTCCTACTTCGCCAAGCGATCTCGTATTGTCAGAGTCGAGTCCGAGCTGCGTAGGTAGATCAAAGGCAACCGATAGCCCAGTTTGACCTTGATCGAGTAACATTCTGAATCTTTTATTTGTTTCTTCTGCAGTCGAAAAACCTGCGTATTGCCTCATTGTCCAAAGCCTACTCTTGTACATACCTGGATAAATTCCCCTTGTGTAGGGAGGTTCTCCGGGTTCCCCTAAGCCTTGCATCAAACCGGTCAGGAGGCCGAAGCTTTTCGTATTACCCTTAGAGCTCGTGAAATATGTAGCGTTTATCTCCGAATTGTGTAGTTGTCAACAATTTTAGTCAATGCTTCTAACTGAGCCTCGTCAATCACTCCTTCGGTATTCTTCGACATTAGATATTCTTTGGCATCCGATACAGTTTGTCTCTCTCCCTTTGCCCAAACGGTCCCGAGTATGCTAGACCTGTGCTCTTCTTCGATATTTAGGTCTACGAGTAGCTTTCTGACCTCATATTTGTATTCCATGTGTCTGCTTCTGTCAAGCCTTCGTTTCCTTTCTGCAGGTTGGAAGGAGGTTTTGGTCTTCCTTGATTTCTTTTTAGCAGCAACGGGAACTGGAGTAGCCACATCGTCACTTTTGACAACTTTCTTGACCAGGGACTCCATGGCCCTTGCTCTGCTTTTGTCTATGATATCCTGCGCCCTCTTGCTTGTACCGCTTTCCTTAATTTCAGGTTCAGGAGTTTGCTCTTTGTTTCTCAATCCGATTGACTTTCTTGATTCACCAAGAATTTGACTCTCTGTGATATCCTCGGTTTGGTTTGTTTCGCTGTTTAGTTCACTTTGAAGCGTAACATCTTCCTTCTGTACCTTTTTTTCCGAATCCATAGTTGGAGTTGGCTTCGAGGGGGGCTTTTTCGTGACCGGTTTCTTGGGATGTTTAGGAGGGGCAACGTCTTTTTTCAAAGGGGCCTTCTTCTGATTTTGGCCGGCATTACTAAAGACATCACGAGGCTTTGATTTTGCCTTTCTTCTTCTCTGCACTATAGTAGTCTCCAGTCTTGCGCCTAGAAGGACTCTCATAAGACTTGGTACTCAGTTCCATGATATAGTAGAGGAGTCTGTCCTCATTGAGGGATCAACAGCACTGTCCTTTAACTCTGTTATTCTACCAGATTGGAACTCTTTTCTTCCTAATTCTGCAATCATAGTGCCGTTGTCAATACAGTATTGTTTCTCGGGCCAAAATGCCTCTCCTCCCCTCTCTTCGCACATCACTCTACTCATTTCCCTAAGCCGGCCATTGCATGCCACTCCTCCGCCCAAAAGCAACTCTGTCTTTCCTGTATGTGCCATCGCTCTCTCTGCGACTTCTATGCAGCTCGAGAATGAATGCTCCTGTAATGAATAACAGACCTCTTCTAGGGGAAAATCTCTAGCATGGGATATTGCAGAGGTAAGCACCCCCGAAAATGCGAGGTCTGTTCCGTGCACTCCGTAGGGTAGATTTACGAGTTCCTTATTATCGAATCCTTTGGTATTCGTCCAGTCATTGGACAATTGTTCTATTTTCGGGCCACCGGGAAATGGGATGCCGTGTTCCCTTGCGAACTTATCCAACATGTTACCAATACCGATATCAAGTGTTTCTCCTATTACCCTATACCTATCTCCTGCCCTGGCAATGACTTGGGTATTACCGCCACTTGCGTATAAAAGAACAGGATCTTCACAGCCAGTTTGATTCCTGCCAATTTCGATATGGGCAACGCAATGGTTTACTCCAATCAATGGTGCATTCCAAACGGACGAGAGCGATCTCGCCACGGAAGCCCCGATCCTAAGGCATGGTCCTAGCCCAGGGCCTTGGCTGAAAGATACTGCAACAATGTCATCCTGGTTGAAATCCTCTCTGGACAACAAGCTAGAAATTATCTCTGGAGCCTTTATTGAATGATGATCTGCCGCTTCTCGAGGGTGGATTCCTCCTTGCTCAGGTTTGAACAACGCAGATTCTGAAGAATGCAGTGAGCCGTCCTCACCCACAAAGCCCACAGATAGTGTGTGAGCGGTACTTTCTACCCCCACAATAATCCCCGTCATGAAACTCGGAGCAGGGTAGGGCTTTCAAGCATCACTACTGTGGCGTGCCATGCGAACGCTGGTAGTCAACGTTGGTGAGCTAGCACATATATCTCATGGAGACATATCTAAGCCCCTAAAAGGCGAGGATATGTCAGATAAGGAGCAACATGTGTTCGATAAGGGCTTGGGAATTCTTATTGAGGGCGAAATAATAAAGAAAATTTCTGGCTCAGATGAATTAATCTCCGAATTCGCACCTTCATGGGATGAAGGGAATGTAACTAACGAGGCTAATGTCATCGACGCAAATGGCAATGCCGTGATCCCAGGATTTGTTGATTCGCACACACACCTGATTTGGGACGGGGACCGAAGTAATGAGATATCACTCAGGCAGCAAGGGATGAGCTATTCAGAAATTGCTAGATTAGGAGGAGGCATAGCCAAAACAGTGAGAAGCACGAGGCGATGCTCCTTTCAAGAGCTGTTTGATATAGGCCTCAATAATGTCAACAGGGCTCTACATCTCGGTACTACCACCCTCGAAGCAAAAAGTGGTTATGGTCTAGATTTGGAGACTGAGATTTCAATTTTGAAGGCATACAAAGCAATTGACGGCAAGTCGCATTGTGACATACATTCAACTTGGTTGGGCGCCCATGATGTTCCTTCTGGCGTCAATAAGGAAGACTACATAGACGAACTGATTAACGAACAGTTACCATTGGTAAGTGAAATGGGTATTGCTCGATGGGCAGATGTTTTTTGTGAGCCTGGTTGGTTTACAACCGAAGAGTCGAGAGAAATATTGCTCGCCGCGAAAACGATGGGGCTAGAATCAAGAGTTCATGTCGATGAGTTTGTTGACTCTGGTGGCCTGTCAATGGCCAGTGAACTAGGTTCGGTAAGCGCTGACCACGTGGCCTGTTCCAACGACGAATCTCGGGCAATAGCTGATCACGCAGGGGTTATGCAAACATTCCTTCCGGGGACCCAATACGTTTTGGGCATGGAAGATTTCCCACCTATCAGGGCTTGCTTAGAAAATTCATGGGCATTCTCTATCGCTACAGATTTCAATCCTAACTGCAATTCAATCTCAATGCCCTTCGCAGGTTCACTTGCAACACACAGGTGCGGGATAGACCCTATAGCGGCTTTGGTCGCTTGTACACGGAATCCAGCTACGACGTTTACAGACGGTAGTATCCCCAAGATTGGTTGTCTAAGAGAAGGATCCTACGCATCTATGAACATACTAAATTCAGAGCGTGTGGAGGGGTGGTGCCAGAGTCCTGGAATGAATCCTATCTCGTTGACGATTGCAAAAGGAAATATTGTAAAATAGTAATAATAAATTCGTATTTACCAATAATTTAGAATAGTTTCAAATTGATAAAACCTAATATTTCAAATTAATGTGACTCCCAGATGTCGAATACCCCAGAAAATATTTGGGAAATAGGGCTCTGCGATAAACTGATAATCCAGGTTATCAGAATTAATTTTAGATTACACATCTTAAACGTTAGAGCAGTACAACGTTTTGTGAAAATAATCTATATTTTGACCAAAACCCCCTTAATCAGTAGCCCATCTGATTCGTTGCAGGAATGATCTATGGCAATGAGCATCGGTGGCTATTGTATGACATGCAAGAAGTACGGGATCATATCAAACTGTCAAACAGAGGTTATGAAAAATGGTAGGACCAGGGCATACGGGGTTTGTAGCCAAAAGGATTGTACGGGGAAAATTTCCAAAATAATATCCTGACTATGCAATGGTTCTTTGAGTAGGACATTGTCCGGGAATTACTGGGCTCGTGGTCTAGGGGTTATGACGTCGCCTTGACATGGCGAAGATCGCAGGTTCAATTCCTGCCGAGCCCACCAGTAGAAACTTACCTAACTCTAATGTTTTTCAGTATAGGTGACCCTTAGCTTCCCAGCACCTTTTGATTTTACACCGATTATCTGTATAGGTGGAATTTCGGAAATATTCGAAACATGGGTCCCCGCACATGGGCACAAATCGATTTTATCAATTTCCACTACTCTTAGTACTTCAATAGAACTAGGTATCCTGTCCATGAATTTTGTATGTCTCATATTTTCATGTGAAAGGATATCTGCCCTTGATAGCTCTTGGACAAGAACCTCAGCACCGTTCGAAATAATTGTATTAACTTGGTCAATAATATCTTCCGAGCTAAACTGGTCTCTATCTGGGAACCATAAATCGATCCTAGTACTCGTTTCACTGATTTGATTTCCCACTGTTTCAGCACCGTACATGTCGTTAGCCATAGCAGAAAAAACATGTTGCGCTGTATGCATCCTAGAATTCCTATTGCGCCAAAGACGATCTATCTCACAAGTTATTTTTGCTCCTTCCTTGAATAAACTCTCATCATCAACCGGATGAATTATTTTATCACCAGGCATAACTTCCAACATTTTCGATGTATTTCCATCGTAAGATATGGTTCCCCTGTCCCCAGGTTGGCCACCACCTCTCGGGTAACAATATGATTCCTCTAGAAAAAGGGCCCCGTCTCTAATTTCTGTAATCTTAGACTCAAATTTAGGAGGGTCTGTTCCGGGGTGTAGCTTTAAGTGCAACTTCTCTTGCATATTATCACTCGAATATCCCTGTCAACCCACCTTCTAAAATGGCATTTGACAAATTCCTAGTGTCATCAGATAGTTGGCGATCGCCTTCCAGTGGGAGTACTATTCCCCTCACCCAGCTTCTAATTTTCGAAACCCCTAAGCCTGGTTTTTCACTGATATTCTCGAGGGCTTGACAAGCACAAATCAGCTCATTAGCGATAACACTCGATAGAAGACGTGTACAATTCATAGTTCTGTATGACCCTGTAGCACCCATGGATGCGTGGTCCTCTTTCCCCATACTAACAGGTACATTTGATGTGGTTGCTGGTCCCGCCATTAAATGGAGCTCAGAAATAATAGCGGCTGACGAGTATTGAATAATCATCAGACCACTTTCTAAACCCTCTTTAACTGCTAGGAATGGACTATGTCCTCCCCATTGTGGATCTAAAATCTGATTGATCCTCCTCTCCGATATAGAAGCCAATTCATGGCATGCTATTGCGACAGAGTCACTGCACAGAGCTATGTATTGACCATGGAAATTACCTCCTGATATTACTTCTAAATCTCCTTCTGCGAATATTAGTGGGTTATCTGTAGAGCTGTTTATTTCAATCTCCAGAATCCTTCTTGACTCCTTCAGGACATCTATAACAGGGCCGTGAACTTGGGGAGAACATCTAATTGAGTATGCATCTTGAACTCTTTCGCAATTCTGGTGTGAAATATTTATTTCGGATTCTGTTAAGAGTGACAATATTCTGGCTGCAGATATGCTTTGGCCGGGGTGAGGACGTGATTGATGAATCCTGATATCAAATGGCTTGTGTGACCCTCTAATGGCTTCTACTGTACATGCTGCCGATGCGTCAGATGCGAAGCAAAGAATATCGAGGTTGTACAGTGCCTCACACATAAATGCACACATTTGGCTTGTACCGTTGATTAGTGAAAGCCCCTCTTTTGCCGCCGGGACGATGGGGTCTATGTCGAACTTTCTAAGAGCTTCCAATGCTGGCATTCTATTCCAATTCCCATCTCCATCGTAAACATTGCAGTTACCTTCTCCCATCATACCCATTGCCAGATGGGATAAAGGAGCTAGATCACCAGAAGCACCAAGAGACCCTATCCTTGGTATAACTGGGCAGACCCTATGATTTATCATAGAAATTAATGTTTCAATTATTACTGTCCTCGCACCGGAATTTCCTCTGGATAGAGTGTTGGCTCTGATTAGCATCATCATCAGTGTATGTTTATTTTCCATCTCATCTCCAATTCCACAGGCATGACTTCTTATTAGGTTGGCTTGGAGCTCCTCTAATTTATCAGATTCAATTGTTACCGAGGATAGTGCACCAAACCCAGTATTTATTCCGTAGGTTATCTCACCGCTCTCTAGGATCCGCTCTATTCCTGCTCTAGATTCCTCTATTTTTCTTCTCGCTAGGTCTGAGAGTAGAACTGTAGTTTTCAGAAAACCTGTTTCAACGACATCACCAATTGTAAGCGACTCCCCGTCTATTACGAGCTCTCTCATGGTGCCCGGTACAGGCATCTACAAATAGACTCATCGAGATTCAAAAAGCTCTTCGATTAGACCTTCCCTCACTAATGAAGGCATTGTGACCTCTAATTCTGTGTTACTTTCCATGGCTCTTCTTATGGTCCACATTGCCTCATCATTTCTAGCCCAGGATCTTCTTGCGACACCATTCTCAACGTCCCATGGCAACATAGATTCTATGGATTTCCTAGATTTTTCAGAGCCGTCTATCATCATACCAAAACCGCCATTGATTACCTCTCCCCATCCGACTCCTCCTCCATTGTGGAGGCTGACCCATGTAGCACCTCTGAATGAGTCTCCTACAAAATTCTGTACGGCCATGTCCGCTGTAAACATAGACCCATCCTTGATGTTGGCGGTTTCTCTGTATGGACTATCCGTCCCGCTGACATCATGGTGATCTCTTCCGAGTACTATTGGAGCAGATATATCACCGCTTCTGATTGCATCATTAAATGCTAAAGCAATGGACTTTCTTCCCACTGAGTCTGCATATAGAATCCTAGCTTTACTACCCACAACGAGGTTGTTCCTAGGAGCTTCTTCTATCCATCTTAGATTGTCAGAGTATTGCTGTTTGATCCTGTCCGGGGAACCATTCTTTAGGTCGGTCAGAATGGATTTCGCAATACTGTCCGTCATATCTAGGTCTCTTTGTTCGCCGGACGTACATACCCACCTAAACGGACCGAATCCATAATCAAAACACATCGGCCCCATTATGTCTTCGACGTAGGAGGGATATGCAAAATTTCCTTCCTCATCAACAATATCTGCTCCCGAGCGGCTCGCTTCTAGAAGGAATGCATTCCCGTAATCCCAGAATTTCATACCTTTCTTTGATAGATCATTAATTGCCCTAGCATGCCTCTTCAAAGATGATTTAACAGATTTCTTGAATATATCAGGACTATCCGATAATAACTCCTTGGCCTCCTCAAATGAGTATCCTACTGGCGTATATCCACCAAGCCATGGGTTATGGAGACTTGTCTGATCACTCCCTAAATCAGGAGTAATTTCTTGATCTAACAGTGCTTCAAGTAAATCGACGATATTTCCAAGGTATCCGATAGATACTGCTTCTCCAGATTCCATTGCAGTTTTTGCCCTATCTATAACTACATTTAGGTCGTCATACAATTCTGAAAGCCAGCCTTGTTCATGACGCTTTCTTGCAGCATATGAATCTGTTTCCGCTATAACACAAACAGCACCCGCTATAACAGCGGCCTTGGCTTGTGCGCCAGACATACCCCCC
>CETE01058019.1_pt1 | contig 12926 bp, 10 predicted proteins | sample 531241 | NCBI WGS metagenome assembly CETE01 (sample SAMEA2622336, study PRJEB7988) | marine metagenome | biome: marine biome (ENVO:00000447); feature: deep chlorophyll maximum layer (ENVO:xxxxxxxx); material: "saline water (ENVO:00002010), including plankton (ENVO:xxxxxxxx)" | depth 30 m
GCATCTGTTCTCAATAATGTATTTGAGGTAGATAATGATTCCAAAATGGATAGAACAAAGCACAGAGTTTTACCTACAAAAAAAATCTCTAAAACATTTGCTTTATTTTTAGGAATTTTTCTGATTATTTCAGGATTAATTACTTTGTATTTTAAAGTAAATCTTTTAACAACAATTCTTTCTTTTGTAACAATAACTCTTTATTTATTTATTTATACTCCTTTAAAACAAATTTCATGGCTCAACACATCGGTTGGTGCAATACCTGGTGCTATACCACCTTTAGGAGGTTGGACAGCAGCCACAAATCAAGTAGAATTGGGAGGAATTGCATTATTTTTAATCTTATTTTTTTGGCAACACCCACATTTTTACTCTATAGCTTTTATGCATAAAGATGATTATGAAAAAGGGGGATATAAAATGTTGCCAAGTGTTGACGGAGGAGTAAAAAGAACTGTAGTTCATATTTTTTTACATGCTTTAATTTTAATTCCAATTTCAACATTACCTTTTTTCTTTGGAGTCTCAGGAAGATTATATCTTGTTGGAGCTTATTTTTTAAGTAATGTGTATATGCTGCTTTGTTTACCTTTTATTTTAGAACAATCTGAGAAAAATGCAGATTTAATTTTTAAGACTTCGATTTTCTACTTTCCACTACTTTTAAGTCTTATTGTTGCAGATTTAAGAATCTAATTTTTTAATTCTTGCTAGATGTCTTCCACCTTCAAAATCAATTGAAAGCCATAAGTTTACTACTTTAATTGTTTCTTCAAGACTTACAAACCTTGCAGCGATTGATAAAACATTTGCGTTATTATGTAACCTTGATAGTTCAACAATTTCCATTGGGCCACCATAAAATACTGTTGCTCTTATACCCTTAAATCTATTAGCTGCCATAGCTTCTCCTTGACCTGAGCCACCAAATATTATTCCAAGAGTATTATTATTTGTAATATATTCTGCAGCTGGCATTATAAAATCAGGATAATCATCAGTACTATCATTTTCATGTGCACCAAAATCTTTTATGGAAAAATTATTTTTGATTAAATATTTTTTGAGATCTTCTTTTAAATCAAAACCTGCATGATCAGTAGCTAAGACTATTTCTTTTTTCATTTCAAATAATCCTCAATTTGTTTTTTAATATTATCCAATGTAAAACCAAATTTTTTGGCAACATCTGTTCCTGGTGCAGAATGTCCAAAATCATCAATACCGATGTTTAAGCCCTCAATGCCTGTAAACTTTTCCCAGCCATGTGTACTTCCAGCTTCAATGGAAATTCTTTTTTTACAATTAGTTAATAGAATTCTTTCTTTATATTCATTATTTTGATTATGAAAAATCTCCCAACATGGTATATTTACAACTCTTATGTTCTTGTTTATTTTTTCAACAACTTTTAAAGCTAGGTGAAGTTCTGATCCTGAAGTAAAAATGATAGCATCAGGGCTCTGTACATCTTTTACTATATAAGCTCCTCTTTCCACACCTTCTTTAATTTTTTCAGAGTTCATATCTATATGAGGAAGCTTTTGTCTTGTAAGCAGAATTGCATGAGGATTATCTTTTTCTTTCATTATTAATTGAGAGCAAAAATATGTTTCAATTGCATCTGCAGGTCTATGGACAAATAGATGTGGTATTTGTCTAAGAGACATAGTTTGTTCAACAGGCTGGTGCGTAGGACCATCTTCGCCAACAAATATTGAATCATGTGTAAATTCATATAACACGTGCAATCTTTGAATTGCAGATAAACGAATTGCTGATCTCATATAATCACTAAAAACAAGGAACGTTCCTCCGAATGGAAAATTTTGTCCATACAAAGCAATTCCGTTCATTATTGTTGCCATCGGAAACTCTCTAACGCCGAAAGCTAAATTTCTACCTTGGGGATTACTGTATGAGTAATCGCCATATGTTTTGACAAAGTTCGTTGTGCAATTTGAACCATCTAAATCAGCAGAACCACCAATTAAATTATCAAATTTTGATGCTAATTCATCCAAGCACATTCCAAATGCTTTTCTTGTTGCAATAATATCATTCCCAAAATCTGGCATTACCATTTTAGATAAATTATAATCAACTGTACACATATTAGATCTAAATGATTTATCAGTTTCTTTTACTTTTTCTTTAAGCATTTCAAAATTTCTCTGAAAATGATTTTTTACTTCATCAGGACAGTAGAACTTTTCTTCTGGAGGTAAATTCATTTTATCTTTAGAATTTTTTATTTCTTGCTCTGAAAATGGAGCTCCATGTGAATTTGGGCTATTCTCTAAGCTGAAACTTCCTTTTGCGATAATAGTTTTACCTATAATAATACTTGGTAAATCGCTTTGTTGAGCATTTGTTATTGCTGTTCTGATTTCTTCATGATTATGGCCATCAATTTCTTGAACGTGCCATCCCATTGATTCATATAAACCAATATAATCTGTAGAATCAACTCTTGAGGTTTCTCCAGCAATTTGTATATCATTTTTATCATAAAACATTATCAATTTTGATAGTTTCCAATGACCAGCAAGTGTGCTAGCGCTCAATGCAATTGGTTCTTGAAGGTCTCCATCGCCAGCAAGCACGTAAGTAAATCTTCTTTTATTAGAATCTGACTTTGAAGCTGAAATATTTTCAGCTAACGCTAAACCAATACCCATACCAACTCCCTGTCCTAATGGGCCAGTATTAGCATCAACTCCAGGTGTTTCAATTTCAGGGTGTCCAGGCGTTCTGCTATCAATTTTTCTAAAATCTTTTAAATCTTTCATATCCAAAAAGTCACTTAAAAAAAGCATTGAATAAAGCACCATACAAGCATGTCCAACTGATAATACAACACGATCTCTATTTGACCAATCGGGATTTGAAGGATTAATATTTAAAAATTCAGAGTATAATATATATGTGAAATCAGCTAAAGACATAGGACCTCCAGGATGACCTGAGTTTGCATTTGTGACACTATCCATCACAAGTCCTTTAATGATGTTAACAGTTATTTTGTCTTTTTCATTGGAGCTTAAGTTTTTGAAAGATTCAATCATTATACATTTTATTAATTGTTGCAGAAGGGTTGTCAGATTTAAATACTTCTGAGCCCGCAACTAAAATATCTCCTCCAGCTGAAATAACTTTATTGTAATTAGTAAGTTTAATTCCACCATCGACTTGAATTAAAATTTTATCCCTAATATTTTTTTCTTTAAGATGCTTATCTATTTCTGCAATCTTACTTAAAGTTGAGTCGATAAACACTTGTCCACCAAATCCAGGTTCAACTGACATTACTACAATGTAATCAATAAACTCTAAATATTTTTTAATAAGTGAAAATGGTGTTTTAGGCTTTAATGCTAATCCACACTTTAGACCATTTTTTTTAATTGTATTAATAAGAATTTTTGGAGGAAATGTAAATCGGGATTCTGTTGCTTCAATATGAAAAGAAATGCCATTTGCTCCAGCTTTAATAAAGGGTATAAGCATATCAAATGGATTGCTAACCATTAGATGAACATCAAAAAAAAGATCAGAATGTTTTCTCAAAGAATTAACAACAGCAGGGCCAAAAGAAAGGTTTGGAACAAACTGTTGATCCATGATATCAAGATGAATCCATTGCGCCTCTGAATCATTACAATAATTAATTTCTTTTTCAAGATTGGAAAAATTAGCTCCTAAAATTGATGGAGCAATTATGGGTTTTTTGTCAAAAGGCATGAACGAAACTACAAATTATTTTTTTGCAATAGCAAAGGAATTGTTGATAAATATGTATGTTTTTTTTATTTTAGACCGACTAGTCGGTTTATGAGCGAAAAAAGCCAAATAAATAAAAAAGAAGAAATACTTTTCTCTGCAGCTAAAGTCTTAACTAATAAAGGTTATTATAGTAGCACAATGGATGATATTGTTGTGGAGTCAAAAATGAGTAAGGGTGCTGTGTATCATTATTACTCAAGTAAAAAAGATGTTTATCTGGCAGTAATAGATATGTGGGAACAAAGAACTCAATTACTATTAGCTCCTGCTGCGGAAGAAGAATCAAGCTATAAAGGCTTGAAAAAACTTTTTCAACTACTAGTTAAAGAATTGAAGATGGACGGAAGCTTTTTCAATTGTCTTCCTACACTATGGGCTATTGCAAGACATGATGATGACTTTAAAAAGTCAATGCAAAGGGTTTATAACCGTTTTCAAAAGTTTGTTGAACTAATAATTATTAGAGGAATTGAAAATAAAGAATTTGTGAAACTTGATCCTAAAATTTCATCTTTATCTTTGATTTTAAATTTTGAAGGAATCTTTTGGTTTTCAATTTTTAAATCTAAAGATGTTGATGCAGAGAGTTATATTGATCAAGTGTCAAGTTATATATTGAATGCATATATGTTAAAAAAAGGGGATAAATAATGTCTGATGGTAAAGAAAATTTAGTTGATTTTAATTCAGTTAAAACTGGCGGTAGGTTTCTTACAAGAGTTGTTGGAACAAATGATGTTTTTTGTAAAGAATCTTTTTCAGATGAAGAAAGAATGATTTTTGATGCAATGTCTGATTTTGCAACAAATGAACTCTTACCACTTTCTCAAAATGAATTGAATAAAAAAGACGAGAAGCTTATAAGAAAACTTGTTGAACAAATGGGAGATCTAGGTTTCCTTGGTGTAGACGTTCCAGAAAAGTATGGTGGTTCAGAAATGACTAAAACAGGAATGTGTATACTTGCAGAAGGAATATCAAAAAGTGGTAGTCCGTCTTTTTGTACAGTGTGGAATGTACAAACATCAATTGGTGCCTTAGGTATAATTTGGTATGGAAATGATGAGCAAAAAAAGAGATGGTTGCCAGGAATTAGTTCAGGGAAAAAAATTGCTGCGTTTGGTTTAACTGAACCTGAAGCAGGATCTGATGCGACAAATTCTAAAACCACAGGAGTTTTATCAGAAGATGGTAAACACTATATATTAAATGGTCAAAAAATATTTATCTCAAATGGTGCATGGGCTGACCTTTTTACAGTAGCGTTAAAGATTGATGGTAAATTTTCATCTATTGTAGTTGAAAAAGGAACCCCTGGATTTGAAATTGGTAAAGAAGAAAAAAAGATGGGTATGGAAGGTTCATCAACTGTTCCTTTATACTTTACTGATTGTAAAGTTCCAGTAGAGAATCTTTTAGGCGAAGTTGGGGCTGGAGCAGGGCCAGCATTTTGCGCCTTGAATATTGGCCGTTTTAAATTGGGAGCTTCTGCAATTGGTGGAATGGCTTTAGGAATGACTCATGCTGTAGATTATGCAAAAAATAGAAAGGCTTTTGGACAATACATCTCAGATTTTTCATCAATCCAAGACAAGCTGGCATCATGCGCAATCTTAACTTATACTTTAGAAAGTGCTTGTTACTCTGTGATAGGTGAACAAACTGAAGCTATAAGCAAGCTTGACAAAGATGACCCAAAATATTATGTCAAACAAGGTGATATAACAGAACGATACATAGCTGAAAATTCCATTGCTAAGGTTTATGGTAGCGAAGCTGCTGAGCAGGTGATTGATCACTGCTTCCAAATATATGGAGGATACGGTTATATTGAAGAGTATCCAATGGCTCAAGCATACCGTGATAATAGAATTAATAAGATTTGGGAAGGAACAAATGAAATTAATAGGATGTTATGCGGCAGGGCAATGATAACGAAATCACTTAGCGGAGAGTTAGGAATCAAAGATTACTTAGTTAAGGTAAATGATTATTGTCAAAATGATTCTGATAGTGGCTATGATGGTGATTTAAAAGTTGAGGTTGAGTGTGTTGAAGCTGCAAAAGCAGTTTATGCACTTGCTCTGAATGAGTCATTAAGTAAATTTGGGCAAGATATTGGTATTGAACAAGTCGTTATGGAAAACTTAGCAGATATATTAATATATTGTTACGTTGCTGACTCAACTTTAACTAGAGTTATTCAAAATAAAGATTACTATTCAAGAACTAATCAAGTTGTACCAGAATTGTGTTCAAGAGTTTATACTGCTGAAAACGGCGTAAGAGTAATTGAACATGCTAATAAAATTTTTAATCGAATTTTTGATGGTGAAATTCCGGTTGAACTTTCAAATAAATTAAATGTTCTTTACAAAAGATTATCTTTAAAAACTGATACAATTGGTTTTAAAAAGATAATAGGTGAAAAATCAGTTGAAGCAGGTGGGTATCCTGTTAAAAGTTTTTAGGAGGAAATAAATGAGTAATAAAGCTGTAATAGTAGATGGAGTTAGATCTCCAATTGGTACTAAAGGTAGTCCACTAATCGGTATGCGACCAGATGAAATAGCTGGTCAAGTTATTAAAGGATTGATTGAAAGAAACAAGGAATTAAATATAAATGATATAGAAGATGTTTCATTAGGTTGTGCATTTCCTGAAGGACCCACTGGAATGTTGGTAGCAAGAGGTGCATCGATATTAGCTGGTATTCCTGAAACAGCTGCAGCCAATGTTATTAATAGATATTGTGGTTCTGCAATGACATCTTTGCATTTAATTAGTTCTGCAATTGAAACTGGAGATATACATGTCGGTATTGCTGGTGGTGTGGAAGATATGTTTACTATACCACAGGGAGGATTTGCTCCTGATTTTAATGTAAAATTAGCAGAGGAAGAATATTATATATCAATGGGCGAAGGTGCTGAATTACTTGCTGAAGAGCTTAGTATTTCTAGAGAAGATCAAGAAGAATTTGCTTTTTCATCTCATGAAAAAGCTGTTTCAGCCAGAGAGAATGGAAATTTTGATAACGAGATAGTTCCAATAACTCTTGAAGATGGAACAATTGTAGATAAAGATAGCGGGCCCAGAAATCCAGATAAAGAAAAAATTAGATCTTTAAATCCAGCTTTCAAAGCTGATGGTACTGTGACTGCTGCTACAAGCAGTCCTTTTTCAATTGGTGCTTCAGCTATGCTTATAACTAGTGAAGAGTATGCCAAAAAACATGGCTTAAAAATTAGAGCCACTATAGAAGCTAGAGCTGTTGCTGGTGTAAACTGGAAAATGTTTGGTTCAGGACCTGTTCCTGCAACCGAGAAAGCCTTAGAAAAGTCTGGTTTAACGATGAATGATATTGATGCATTAGAGATTAATGAGGCTTTCGCAGCACAAGCTTTGTATTGTATTAGAAAAGCAAACTGGGATATAAATAAAGTAAATCTAAATGGTGGTGCAGTAGCTCTTGGTCATCCTCTTGGAATATCAGGAACCAGAATTATTACTACTTTATTAAATGTCTTAGAACAACAAGATAAAAAAATGGGTCTGGCAACAATGTGTGTTGGAACTGGAATGGGAATTACAACAATTATTAAGAGGGGATAAAATGAGTATTGAAATTAAAAAATGTGCCGTACTTGGTGCTGGTGTAATGGGAGCACAAATTGCTGGGCATATTGCTAATGCAGGTATCCCGTCATTGCTTTTTGACATCAATGAAGATCTTGCAAAAAAAGGAGTTGATGGTTTATCTAAATTAAAGCCTGCTCCTTTATTTTTAAAAAATAATTCATCTTTGATAACCCCTTGCACATTTGATAATGATCTTGAAAAATTAAATGATTGTGATCTTATTATTGAAGCTGTAGCAGAAAAAATAGAAATAAAACATACCGTTTATAAAAGTCTGTTACCTCATTTAAAAGACAACGCTATTTTAGCATCAAATACTTCTGGAATCCCATTAGCAAATTTAGTTGAAGTATTGCCTGATGATGTTCAATCGAGATTTTTAATCTCTCATTTTTTTAATCCACCTAGATATCTAAGACTGCTTGAATTAGTCAAAGGACCAAAAACTACTGATGAAGTATATAGCACTGTTACAGAATTTGGTGAAACAACGCTTGGTAAAGGTATTGTGCACGCTAAGGATACTCCAGGATTTATAGGAAACAGATTAATTAATGCTTCCGCACCATTAACATTTCAAAAAGCTTTAGATTTTGGTTTAACAGTTGAAGATGTTGATTCACTTTCAGGAACCCTTGTTGGTAATGCAAAAAGTGCCTATTTCAGAACCCAAGATGTTGTTGGTTTAGATACTGCTTTAAATGTATTAAATAATATGTATGAAAGAGTAACAACGGAAAGCGATAAGGAAAGAGAAAAATTTAAAGCTCCTGAATTACTTGTAAAATTAGTTGAAGACGGGAGATTGGGACAAAAATCTGGACAAGGTTGGTATAAGAAAGAAGGTAAAGACATCCTTTCTCTTGACTTTGATACTATGGAGTATACTCCTACTAAAAAAAGAAAATTTGATACAATTAGAGTTGGTAAACCAATAAAAGATTTAAAGAAACGACTAGCTGCAATTACATATTTAGATGATGTGGGAGCTAAGTTTTTATGGGAAGTTAATGCCCCAATGTTTACTTATTCTGCGGAGCTAGTTCCTGAAATTGCTGATAGTATTATAGAAATTGACAATGCTATGAAATGGGGATTTGCCAGAGATATCGGAATATTCGATGCTTGGGATGCTATTGGAGTTGAAAAATCTGTCAATAAAATGAAGGAAGAAAATAGAAAAGTTCCTTCATGGGTTGATGAGATGCTTGCTTCTGGAAGAAAATCTTTCTACGAAGTCATTGATGGAAGATTAACTTATTACTGTCCTGTCAAAAAGGAAGTTCTTGTTCAAGAAACAAGCGATAAAACAGTAAACCTAAACTTGTATAAAAATTCGAAAACAATGTTAAAAAGGGATTGGAGCGCAAGTATTCATGATATTGGAGATGGAGTTTTAAATGTAGAATTTCACTCAATATTTGTTCCTGCATTTAATCCAATAGATCAATCAATTGTTGGTATTGTTCAACATGCTTTAGATTTATTAGATACTGGAAAATACAAAGGACTAGTTGTTGGTCATCAAGGAAAAAATTGGTCTGCTGGGGCTAATGTAAATGATTTTAAAATGGCAATTGATAGTGGAAATTTACAAATCATGGATGCTGGGGTTAAGGAGATGCAAGATCTAACTCAGAGAATAAGACATTCTAAATATCCTGTTGTAACATGTCCTTTTAATTTAGCACTTGGTGGAGGTTTTGAATTTTATGCATGCTCAACACATACTATTGCTGCTGGAGAATTGTACGCAGGATTGGTTGAAGCTATTCAAGGATTAATTCCTGGAGCTGGTGGGCACTTGAGAGTATTACTAAACCTTATAGAAAATAATGATGCAAGTAATGTTAATATGAATATTGCTAGACAAGCTATTGAGCTTGTTAATCCTTTAACAGTGTCAAGAAGCGCTGGTGATGCTTTGAAAAAAGGATGGATTAGAAAAAGTGATACTATATGTATGAATTCTGAGCATTTATTATCCCTTGGTAAAAAGAAAGTTTTAGAATTATCAGATAATGGATACCAACCACCAAAATATAGGGATGACCTAACTTTGCCAGGAACAGCCTTAAGAACTATGGCGTCCGTTGTTACTAAAGGCATGAAAGTTGCTGGAAAAATCTCAGATCACGATGAACTAGTTGCTTCCAAGTCTGCATATGTTTTAAGCGGAGGCGACAAAGGTGGATTAATGTCTAAAGTTGATGAACAGCATGTGCTTGATATTGAAAGAGAAGCCTTCATGTCATTAGCTGGAGAAAAGAAAACGCAGCAAAGAATCGCACATTTTCTAAAAACGGGCAAACCTTTAAGAAATTAATTCTTGACAACTAAAATATAGTTTTTAATTACATTTTAAGAATTGTAAATTCGTGGTCATAATCATACAATTTAATTGTTTTGGAGGGATTCTGTATGTCAAAATGGTCAAAAAAAACTTTTATTGAGGACGTTAATAAGTCTTGCGAGAATGACATTGCTTTACATTGCATTGAGCTTATAGATTTTTCAGAAAAAAATTCAGATGAGGTAAGTTGGGGTAACGGTGAAGGTTATGGAACAATGACTTTTCGTTGTGACTCAGACTATGGGTTGTTACCGCTTTTTCGTCTTTCTTCTAATGGTAAATTAAATTTGCAATTAAACTTTTTAAGATCCAAAAATTTACATAAACAGGTTCTTGATGATATGGTTATCAAGCTCGAATCTAATTTTTTAAGGGAATATGATGAGGAATCATATCCTTCAGACACATATGAGCCTTTAGAAGAATTATTTTGTACTCATAATCAACTAGAATCTTTTATGAAAACTATTGAAGGTTGTACTTACAGGCTAAAACAGTAATGAATTTATCTGTCAAATCAAAAAAAATTAATGATTTCACCTATGAGCTATCTATAATTGCAAAGTGGGAGGATATAAAATCTGATTTTCAATTAGCAAAAAAGAAAGTTGCTTCAGACATCAAAATACCAGGTTTTAGAAAAGGAAAAGTTCCAGAAAATATATTGATGACTCAATACTTGCCATCAATTGAAATGACTTTCGTTCAAAATTCTTCTGAAAAATACTATATGCTTGCTTTACAAAAAGAAAAGCTTACCCCAATTAATCAAGCACAACTCAAAGATATTGATTTTTCATTTGAAAAAGATCTTACATTTAAAGCGGAATTCGAAGTTGAGCCTAAATTTTCTTTACCAAAGTTTAAAAAGAATATGGTTACGGTTGAAAAAATAGATTTCGTTTCTAATGATGAAGAAGTAGAAAAAACCATCGAAAATATTTTAGCTTCACAAGCAAAAGCTGAACAAGTCGAATCAAATATCATGGATGGAGATTTTTTAATCGTTGACTTACAAGAACTTGATGATTCTGGCTTACCTATCATTGGAAACAAAGAAAAAAAATATATAGCAGTTGGACAAGATCCGATTATCGAAGATAAAGCTAAATCTTTTATTGGTAAAAATAAGGGAGATAAGGTCAATATTTTCATAGATATGGGTAATGGTGAAAAAAATTATGAGTTTATGATTGATACCATCCAAAGAAGAGTATTGCCTGAACTTAATGAAGAGTTTATAAAGACTATGGATCCTAACTGCAAAAGTGTAGATGATTGGAAAAATAATGTTAAAGAAAGCATTGCAAAAGAGTATGAAAAAAAATCTGAAGAAATGTTCAATTCTTCTCTTATCGACCAATTTGTAAAATTAGCCAAACCAATTGTTCCAAGTTCAATGCTTGAAAATTACTTAACAAATATCATTGAGGAAGTCAAAAAAAATCAAAATAATCCTGACTTAGACGAAAGCAAGGTACGCGAAGAATATCAATTATTTGCTGAGAATAATCTTAAATGGTTTTTATTGCGAAAAAATATGATCAGCTCAATGGATTTTAAAGTTGAAAAAGGCGATATTGACAACTTTATCTCAGAGGCAATAAAAAATAATGAAAGTCAAAAAGCTGAAATTGAAAGATTTTATAAAAAAGAATCAAACAGAAATAAATTAGGTGACGATTTAGCCGATCAAAAAATAATAGAATTTTTAAAAGAAAATTCAAAAATTAAAAATAAAACACAAAAAACTTCTGAATTGGAAGCAAACCATAATCATTAATTTATGAGCAATTTTTTTGGTATAATAGGAGTGTTTACCTTATTATTTATTGCTTACATACTTTCTGAAAATCGAGAATCTATCAATAAAAAGACAGTTGGATACGGACTGTTATTTCAATTTATGTTTGCTTTATTTATTTTGAAAACTCCTTTTGGCGCACCCATCTTTTCATTTCTTGATAGTGCCATTAACACATTGATTAATTTTTCAACATATGGATCCGATTTTCTTTTTCGTTCATATGTTGAGGGCGTAGGATTTCATCCAAGTTTAATTAATTTTGCATTTTCAACTTTACCAACTATAATATTCTTTTCAAGCTTAGTCGCAGTTTTGTATCATTTTGGAATACTTCAAATGATCATTCGCTTTATAGCTCAACAAATGCAATTAACATTGGGAACAAGTGGCTCTGAAACTTTAAGTGTCGCTGGAAATATTTTCTTAGGGCAAACTGAGTCTCCATTAATGGTTAAGCCATTTGTTAAAAACATGACAAAATCAGAGCTTATGGCTGTTATGACTGGTGGATTTGCAACTGTTTCAGGTGGAGTTTTAGCAATATATGTATCTTGGCTATCTGATATTCCAGGAATTGCAGGTCATTTACTTGCAGCGTCTGTTATGTCTGCTCCTGCTGCTTTAGTAATTGCAAAAATAATTTATCCTGAAAATGAAAAGTCTGAAACAGCAGGTAATATTAATGTAACGATTAAACAAAATAATATAAATGCCATGGAGGCATTAAGTAATGGAGCCACAGATGGATTGAAACTTGCTGCAAATATTGCTGCTATGTTAATTGCCTTTATATCTTTCGTAGCTATGTTAAATTATTTTTTAGCTTTTGCAGGGACATCGTTGGAGGAAATATTTGGTTTAATTTTTAGGCCGCTAGCATGGACTATGGGAGTTCCATGGGACGAAGCTCAACTTATTGGAATGTTAATGGGGAAAAAAATTGTTTTAACTGAACTAATCGCTTACGGAGATTTACAAAATCTCATCAATGATAAACTAATTTCTGATCGCAGTGCTATAATTGCAACTTATGCTTTATGTGGATTTTCCAATTTTGCATCAATTGGTATTCAGTTAGGCGGAATTGGAGCTATGGCACCTGAACGAAAAAAAGACCTAGCTAAGCTTGTCACCAAGGCTATGTTTGGTGGCGCTTTAGCCTCATGGTTAACTGCAACAATCGCGGGCATTTTAATATAAAAAAATAGAGATAATTTTTTTTTATTTTTTTAGTTGGCAATTGACACAAATCGTTATAAGTTTTCAGGCTTTGCGTCTACCAGACAATAAGCATTTTAGTTATTTGAAAATTTACTATGTAGAACCTTTGTCTTT
>CETE01152721.1_pt1 | contig 12917 bp, 15 predicted proteins | sample 531241 | NCBI WGS metagenome assembly CETE01 (sample SAMEA2622336, study PRJEB7988) | marine metagenome | biome: marine biome (ENVO:00000447); feature: deep chlorophyll maximum layer (ENVO:xxxxxxxx); material: "saline water (ENVO:00002010), including plankton (ENVO:xxxxxxxx)" | depth 30 m
TCAAAATTTATAAGGTTGGTGACTTCATACAATACAACAGATGACGAAATATATAATATGGCTGAGTTAATAACGAGATATTAATTTTTTGTGGTGGAATATTTCTATTCCACCACATTTGAAATTATCCTTCAATTACTTTACTTGTAGATATTTCAATTTTCCTTGGCTTCATTGCCTCCGGCAATTCCCTTACAAGTATGATGTTAAGTAAACCGTTTGATAGGTTTGCTGACTCAACTTCAACATAATCGGCAAGCCTAAAGCTTCTTTCAAAGTTTCGGGTTGCAATTCCTTTGTGAAGGTACTCCTTATTATCATCCTTGGAAACATCGCCTGTCACAGATAAGATGTTTTCCTTTACATCAATGTTGAGATCACTTTCATCAAAACCAGACACAGCCATTGTGATGCCGTATTTGTTCTCGTTAAGTTTTTCAATATTGTATGGTGGATATCCCGTAGGAGTTTTTGTATCCATAGTATCAATCATTTGGGCCAGTCTATCAAAGCCGATTGATGTTCTATATAATGGTGTTAAATCAAATGTGTGCATCATATCATATCCTCCTTTGAGCAACATGTTAAATTTAAGCAGACCCAATTAGGCATCTGCACTATTAAATATGGTTATTATAAAAAATAATTCAAGCAGCATTGTTTTATTTCTATTTTCTGTTAGGATTTCAACTTTGAATTTTGAAAATGAGTATTTTATGGAGTCCTTTGATTTTGAGATTGAACGGAAATTCAATCCATTAGTTCATGTTGAAAAAAAACTTGGTTTTTATGATCAAGGAGATGTATCAATTGCTTGCTGGGAACCTGGTCAAGTTAGCCCCAACCATTGCCATCCCGACGCTGTAGAAATTTACTTTTGTTACGAGGGTGGAGGCATAATGCGAACTGAGAATGAAGAAGTGGAAGTAAAAAAAGGTTGTTTTGTTGTTCATCCAAAGGGTGAGCTTCACGAATTTACTACTGGTCAAGATAGAACAATACTATTTCGCGTTCGTTATGGGAAATCAATGATTTCACGTACAAAAGAATGGCCTACTAACCCTTCTTGGCAGGCAACTGATGAGGATCGAGAGTATTTTCCTAGTTGAATCTTACACACTTACACTATTTATAATTTCTAATACCTGACTGTGTACTGACTCATTACAACTTGCAATAATGTTTCCATCTGTGTATGCGCTCTCTCCATCCCAGTTTGATATGCTACCTCCAGCACCTATTATTATTGGTACAATCGGAACTATATCAAAAGGTTTAAGATTATTCTCAATTATCAAATCAAGATGGCCTGATGATAAAAGAGTATAAAAAAAACAGTCCCCACCTGTTCTTGTAAGCCCAACTGACTCATTGACTTTATCTAGTACTTTTCTTGATCTCTTATCATCAAACATCTCATCTGTTGTATAACCAAACTTTAGATTTTTTAACTCATTTTCACTGGAAGTTGTCACGTCTTCAGACACACCGTCCTTTATACGTATTGCTTTTTTTAGAGTATGTGATCCAAGATATCTTTCATTCATACATGGGATATCTATGATTCCTATTTCAGGGACATTATTGACTTCTAGGCCAATAAGTGTCCCCCAAAGTGGAATTCCAGATATAAATGATTTGGTGCCATCTATGGGATCTATGAACCATCGGTAATTTGGATTACCCTCAATTGTATCAAATTCTTCACCGATAATTGTATGATTAGGATAATTCCTTAATATAAGTTCACGAATAACCTCCTCTGCTTTTTGATCAGCTATAGTTACCGGATCTAATTTATTTGATTGTGAATTTTTATTATCTACATGCACTTTTTGTTTAAAATTAGATAAAGTTATCTTTGCGGCAGCATCAGCAAGTGATTGTAAAAAATCAAAATATTCTAAAACTTCGTTTTCTTTCATTTTATGCATTTCATAATGGTGGGCGCGACAAGGATTGAACTTGTGACCCCTACGATGTCAACGTAGTGCTCTCCCACTGAGCTACGCGCCCTTAATTTATTTATTTTAAAACCCTTTGTGAATTGGTACAAGATATTCTTCCAAATTTCAATGCTGAAAGTTTCTCGATAACATCATTAAGTCTTACTTAAGATGTTTTATATAATTTTACTTTAAGTACGATTAATTTGAGAGAGTTTATGGTGTCAGGTGGTAAAAGAATAGGCTCAGGCAGAAAAGAGAAATACTCCCCGCAGGAGAAATTAATCATTCTTGATGTGTGCCAAAAAGTTTGGGAGTCAAAAAAGAAAGATACAGATCATGTTGTAATTCAGTTTAACCATGAAATAGACAATATAAGTTCTGCCGAAATTTGGAATGCTACCGTTAAAGGACCGGATATTAGAGAATTTGCAGCAATTGAAGAGCCAAAAACATCAATGAGTAAAATCATTGATATGGAAATACAACCATGCTTACATAATAACTTATTTGAAAGACCAAAGAATCGTGACCAATGTGTCAAGCTAGCTCAAATCATCATATCTAAAATCTATCCAGAACGCTATCATCGAGCAAATACAATTGACAAAATATGGAAATTAAGAAAAGCATAAATAACTGTTTTTAAATGAATTTTTTGAAATACGTCTCATTTTACAGTGTTCTCTAATTTTCCTATCTTATCAATCATAACTTCAACATGATCGCCTGACTTGAGGTAAATTGGTGGTTCAAAGCCTATACCAACACCCGCAGGCGTACCAGTGGCAATAACATCACAAATCTCTAATGTCATGGTTTTCGATATTGTTGATATTAAGGTTGGAATATCAAATATTAATCTTTCAACAATTGAGTCTTGCCTTACATCTCCATTAACTTTTGTCATCAATTTTAATTTTGTGACATCACCAATTTCGTCAGACGTTACTATAGCTGGGCCCATTGGACAATATGTATCAGGGCTCTTCCCGATAAACCATTGCTCATGTTGTTTTTGTATATTTCTGGCAGAAACATCATTGATAATTGTATATCCGTATATATAATTGTATGCATCCTCAGCTCTAATATTTTTTCCGCCTTTTGATAATATGATGCCCAGCTCACCCTCGTAGTCTGTTGTATTTGTGTAATCATTTGCGAGAATTATTTCATCTCCCGTCGCAATTACCGATGTTGTTGCTTTTGTGAATATTACTGGGAAATCAGCAACAGCTTTTTGTCCACTTGAGTCAAAGCCAGACCCATAGAATTCTTTTGCGTGATCGTGATAGTTCTTACCTACACACATAATATTTCTAAGTGGACGTGGTATTGGCGCTAAGAGATCGATCTCTGACATTGAGAGGGTTTGTGGTTTTGAGTGAAGTAATTTTTCGATTTTATTCAATCCATCGCTACCTAATTTCACAATTTCATTCATATCTTTTGGAAAACCATTATTAGATAGTGAAACTACTTCAGAGTCGTCATTAATTAAAACGCCAACATACGTAGCGCTATCTCGTCTGTTGTTATATGTTATTAAACGCATTTTTCTCCTATTTTAAAATTTAAAAAATCTGAATTATTTGAATACATTACGAATGGATTAATGATTAAATTGTTATTCCTAAAATATTTATTAAATAAATTGATGCAATACTTAATATCCCAATACTCACAGCTGTTATTAGCCCAACATAGAGTGGCTTTAAACCAAGGCTTCTGAGTGAGGATATGTTTGTACTTAAACCAACGGCTGCCATCGCAATTGCGAGTAGATATTCAGCTGAAGTTTTAATAAAATCTATTACTTCTTCCCATACCGATACTTCAAAAAGCATAAACGCATAATTCGTATTTTCAACCCCATAGTCACCAATTGTTCTTAGAATCCCCATCCCAATAAATCCAAATATAAAGAAAGGGAAAATATTTAAGATTGATGTTTTATTAGCTTGTGATTTATCTTTTTGGTTTCTGTAATATATATAGCTTACAACTGGTATAACGATTACCATGCAAGTATTTCTCACAAGTTTTGTTACAGTTGCGATATCCAACGTTTTGGGTGAGTCAAATTGAGTCGAATAAATTAGCCCAGATCCTGCAACTTGCGCAGTTTCGTGAATAGACGTTCCTAAAAATAGCCCAATAAATAATTCATCTCCATCAAAAATAAAATGAGCTAAAAAAGGATAGGATAGCATTGCGATAATACCAAATACGGTTATTACACCAATTGCATAGGTTACTTCTTCTTTTTTTGCTTCTATTGCGGGTGCTGTTGCAACTATTGCACTTGCCCCACAAATGCCTGTTCCAACTGCTATCAATGAACCCATTTTTGATGAAATATTGAGTGACCTTGATAAATAATTTGCGATTACTAAAGCCGATATAATACATATTGCGATCACAGGTAAACCAATTATCCCAATTTTAAGAATATCTAAAAGCCCTAATCGAATACCTAATAGTATTATTCCAAACCTCAATATATATTTGATGGAGAATTTAAAACCATCATCAAAGCGATCTGGTAAATTAATTATATTTGCAAGTATAATACCAAATATTATTGCAAGCATGATGGATGATATGGGACTCTTTGAGAAGCCAAGTACATTCACACCAATAAAATGGCTTGATTTTGCGCCAACATAAGCAATTATTAATGCGAGAGCAACTCCAGGAATATTTCTGGCCAACATGAAATCCTCAATAGTCTTTATTATGCATAGGGTTATATTGAATATCTTCTTCTTAGGATATCACTTTGCGAATCGGTTTTCAAAATATTTTCAACTAGATTAATTTTAATAAACAAATGATTTTTTATAAACTTATGATGGGTAGAAGGTATAGACCTAAGTGACGTCTTTCATAAAATTTTATGTATTATTTAGCAAAAAAATATATAAAATGATCCATATTCAAACAGAATCTGATTGTATAAGAGTTGGAGTGACACATTTATAAGTAAATTATAGTCTAATATGCTTAAAATTAATATTTGAATGAAAGAAACTATGCAAAATAAAAGATTAGAGCTAATGATAGGTATAGCCGAGAAAGAACTATCTGGACTGACTTCCATACATAATGAATTATCTAGCACGCTCGGAGAAAAACTCATGGACACAATCGATCTGATAGAGAAAGTAGATGGTAATGTGGTTCTGTCGGGTATCGGAAAAAGCGGAATGATTGCTAATAAAATTGCCGCCACCCTTACATCTACGGGAACATCATCCTTTTTCCTGCATGGCACTGAAGCAAGTCATGGTGATCTCGGTTTATTAAAAGAAAATGATATTTTATTCCTCATATCAAACTCTGGTGAAACCGTCGAACTCCGAAATATAGTATTATTTGCGAAAAAAAATAATATAAAGATAATCTCGATAACAGCAAATAAAGAAAGTCACATATCAAAACAATCAGACATATCCATTGTTTTACCTAATTTTGTTGAAGCATGCCCTCATGACCTAGCGCCCACCACTTCCACTACAATGCAACTAGCGCTAGGTGACATAATCGCAATAACTCTAATGACCGAAAAAGGTATCAGTAAAGATGATTTCAAATCGCTGCACCCATCAGGAAAAATTGGAGCGAGACTCTCTTCGGTTCAAGACGTAATGCATACGGGTGATGCAATACCGCTTGCAAATCAAGACACTTCAATATCAGAAGCTCTTGTTATTATGACGAAAAAACGTTTCGGGTGTATTGGGCTCACAGATACCAATGGAGTCCTAGCTGGAATAATTACAGATGGTGATCTTAGGAGATGCCTATCTGGTAATATACTGGGTCGAGAGTCTAAAGATATAATGACGAAAAAACCTGTTACAATTTCTAACCAAATGACAGTATCATCGGCTATATCCCTAATGAATAACAAAAAAATTACAAGCTTGTTCGTACTTGAGGATGGAAAGCCTGAAGGAATTGTTCATCTTCATGATCTCATTAATATCTCAGCCCTCTAGATCACACCCAACCTTGTAGCTCATTCTTTATTAGATATTCTAATAGGTCAATACCGTTTTTGCTGTCATTAAGGCATGGGATAAGGGTAAATTCTTCACCACCATTTTCTGTAAATACTTCTTGGATACCTATATTAAGCTCCTCTAATGTTTCTACACAGTCAGAAAAGAATGCAGGAGATAATACAGCAAGTTTTTTTACACCATCATTCGCAAGTTTAATAACCGTTTCTTCAGTGTATGGTTTCAGCCATTCCTCTCTTCCAAATCTCGATTGAAACGATAGTATAATTTTTTTGGAATATTTTTTATTCATCTCTTTTAAGAGGCGCGTCGTTTTATGACAATGGCAGTGATACGGATCACCTAAGTCGAGATACCTTCTTGGAAGCCCATGATACGATGTTAAAATTATATCCGGCTCCCAGTCTAATTTTGCGAGATGTTGGTTCATTGATTTATTTAATTTGGCTATATACTCGTTATTATCGTAGAATGGTGGTAGCGTTCTTATTGCTGGCTGCCATCGCATATGGGATAGTTCAGAAAAAACTTTATCATTAACAGTTGCGGTCGTTGCAGCTGAATATTGCGGATATAAGGGGCAAATTAATAATCTATCGACTCCCTTTTCTCTCATCGATTTCAGACGGTCACGGATTGAAGGATTACCATAACGCATACACCAATCGACTTCAATATTCTCGAGTCTGTCTGATAATAATTGAGCTTGTGATCTTGTGTATGTTTTTAAAGGGGACTCATTTTTATCATAATTCCAGATTTCTTTATATGCCTTTCCAGTTTTTTTTGGTCGGAATGTTAAAATTATTAGGTTTAAGATTAGCCACCATAAAAATCGATTAATATCTATTACGCGACGATCGCTCAGAAATTCTTTTAGGTATCTTCTTATTGACCAAAAGTCTGTTCCGTCTGGGGTACCAAGATTAATAATGAGTACACCAGTTTTACCAAATTTTAATTTCGGATGATTTTCTATATTTTCTAACATAATAAATTTTTCACTACTGATAATTTAATAACTATATCTGCAATATTAAATCCCAAACTTAGATAAAATACTAAAATTTTCTAATAAATAGTAGGCGCCCTCTTCAACCCAACCAAAAATGAAAGCGAAACCTGTAAATATCATAATTACTCCCATACTAATTTCTACGTATTTATATTTTGATCCAAAATTCTTTATGAGTTTGATCAACCCATCCACTAAAAAACTGCTTATTATAAAAGGGACACCCAATCCAAGAGAATAAAAAGTAAGTAACAAAACCCCCTCTGTAAGGGTTTCCTCAACTGATGCTAGGGTGAGAATTGTTGAAAGAATAGGTCCGATGCAAGGTGTCCAACCAAATGCAAATGCGATCCCCATCAAAAATGAGATACCGATACCTTTCTTCTTTGGGCTGATCCCGACACTATATTGCCTATTCAAAAATTTAAATCTATAAATTCCAATGAGGTGAAGACCGAATAGCATGATTACGAGACCTGCAACTTTTTGTAGAGTTATAATTTGATCAAAAATAATGATATTAAAATTGAAAATAGGACGTAAGAGAGTGGCAGATGCACCGAGCCCAACAAATATAAGCGAGAACCCCAGAACAAAGAAAATAGAGCGCGTAAGTATTGATCTGCGGTGATAGATGGTATTGGGTGAACGAATTTCTTCTAATGATGATCCTGTTAAAAAACACAGGTATGATGGAATTATTGGTAAAACGCAAGGTGATAAAAAACTTAGCAGGCCCGCAAAAAAACAAACAATAAAAAATAAATCCATAGCTATTAATATACACTACTATCTGACTTATCAAATTAAATTAGACACCAAAGAATAGACAATTAAAAAAAAATATTTATAATAATAATTACTCAACGGGGTGTTTTAACTGAGAAGCTAACAAGCTAACCCGATGAACCTGATACGGATAATACCGGCGTAGGGATTGAGTTTTTATTAATTTCAGTCCCAAAAAATATTAAAGAAGGGACAAAAATGAAACTAATAACAAAAACGCTTTTAATCTTATATTTATTACTAATACCTGCACAATCAGAAACTAATAAATTGGTAGTATACACATACGACTCTTTTGTAGCTGAATGGGGACCTGGGCCTTTATTGGAGGAGAAATTTGAGAAGTTCTGTATGTGTGATCTTCAATTTGTTGGGCTATCGGATGGTGTTGAGATCCTTACAAGAGTCATGTATGAGGGACAGAATACAGATGCTGATATTGTACTAGGACTAGACTCCAACCTCACCCATAAGGCAAAAATGACTAGCTTGTTTGATAATCATTCGCTCGATCTTCAAAATTTAAATATCAGCGACAGGTTCGAAGATGAGGTCTTTGTGCCATACGATTTTGGGTATTTTTCTTTCATTTATAATTCTTCCAAGATTCAAAACCCACCCACCAGCTTTGATGAATTGCTGGATAGTAAAATAAGTATTATTATTCAAGACCCGAGAACCTCAACACCAGGCCTGGGTTTGCTTTTATGGATTAAAAAAGTATATGGGGATGATGCTTCAGGAATATGGGAAAAATTAAATTCTAATATACTCACTGTAACTCCTGGGTGGAGTGAAGCGTATGGTTTATTTTTAGACGGAGAAGCAGATATGGTTTTGAGCTATACAACTTCACCGGCTTATCACATTACCTATGAAAATGATGATACTTACAAAGCTGCGAAATTCTCTGATGGACACTATGAACAAATTGAGGTTGCTGCAAAGCTAGCCAATAATGGGAATGATGAACTTGCAGATAAATTCTTATCATTTTTAATATCAAAAGACGCGCAAGATATTATCCCCGAGACACAATGGATGTATCCAGTTGTAGATGACGTCAAATTATCAAGCGCCTTCGAGCAGTTGATTAATATTGAAAAACCTTTGAGGATTGATGCAAAAGAAGTAGATATCAATAATGAAAAATGGATCAGGGAGTGGGAAGCAAGTCTGAGTAAATAATAATGAGTTTTAAAGTTTGTTACAAATAAAAAAATACCAATGGCTATTACCGGGATTGATTGCTAGCGTCATAGTTTTATCATTAATTCTGTTATCTCTAGCTGGTATATTTGAATATACTAATTTAAGACTTATTCAGCAGATAATTTGGGATGATTATATACAAAGAATTATTTCCTTTACTATCTATCAGTCACTCCTGTCAGCATTATTGAGTATAATTATTGCTCTTCCCCTTGCTTTATCAGTAAGGAAGTACCTGCAATATAGGATGCTGAGAATAATTCTATCTCTCGCATGGCTATCTTTTGTACTACCGGTAATAATTGGTGTCTTTGCAATTATAAAACTTCATGGAGTTTCAGGTTGGTTTTCAGACATATCAGTTCATTTTGGCTACGGTAAACTTAATTATATTTATGGAATGAACGGGATATTATTGGCGCATATTTTTTTCAATGTACCATTCGCAATAAGAATAATTCTATTTTCTCTGAACAGCGTGCCAGCAGAATTATGGAGAATTGCAATACAGAATAATTTTAATCGTTGGAATATATTCACCCAAATTGAGTGGCCCGCGATAAGATATAACTTATTCGTGACTGCTGCGGTCATCTTTTCCTTATGTTTTACAAGCTTTGTTGTTGTTCTTATTTTAGGTGGTGGTCCAAAATATTCAATAATTGAAGTTGCCCTTTATTATGCTTTGAAGATTGAATTTAATATAGATCGTGCAGTATCACTTGGGATAATTCAGATATTCATTGCGAGCTGTATTGTTCTTATAATTCTATCCTTTACAAAGAGTTCTAAAATTGAGCCCTATACCAAACTTAAAATGCATAATTCAAATCTAGAAAATAAAAAGGCTTTTGTGTTCGATTCTTTGATGCTAATTATCTCAATATTAATATTTTTTCTTCCTATCCTGGCATTAGTAATTTCCTGCTTGAGCGCGTTTAGTTATGTTACTGTCTTTGAAAATCCTGCTCTTCTCAATTCTATTTATTGGACGCTCCTTCTAGGTTTATCCTCTGGTATAATCTCTTTAGTAATTTCTATCATGTTTTTAATAACCATCAGAAAATTAATTATTTCATATAGGATCAGATGGTTAGCAAACCTCCTCGAATTATCTGGTAATCTAATATTAATTTTACCACCAGTTTTACTTGGAACAGGTATTTTTCTATCACTGAGGAATACTTATAACATACAGGAAATCGCTCCGTATATTATCATTGGAATAAATACATTAACTGTAATACCATTTACATTAAGGATAATTGGTCCAGAATATTTAAGAGTATCGTATATGTACGATAAGCTATTTCACGCATATAATATAAGCGGTGTAATAAGACTGCTAAAGTATGAGTTACCACTTTTGAGGGGGTCATTTGCCACAGCCTTTGCGGTGGCCGTTACATTATCAATGGGTGATCTTGGTGTTATCTCTCTATTTGGATCAACGGAGATAAGAACCTTACCATTATATATATATCAAAGCCTTGGCTCGTATAGAATGGATTATGCCTCGGTTGGAATATTTATTTTATTGATGCTTGTTATATCAATAATTTTTATCTCTGAGTATTTATTGGGGGAAAGAGATGATTAAGTTAGAAAATATATCCATAAAATTAGATAACTTTCAAACTAAATTCACTGTTGAAATAAATAAAGGTGAGTGGGTTGGAATAATTGGACAAAGTGGCGCTGGTAAATCAACCTTTTTAAATCTCATTGCTGGGTTTGCGCAGCCTGAAGTAGGCTCACTGACAATTAACAATGGAGATATGAGAGATGTACCAGCATCAAAAAGATCTGTTTCGTCTCTATTCCAAGACAATAATCTATTTCCACATCTTAGCGTTTATCAAAATATTGCCGTTGCAATAAAGCCAAATCTAAAACTGAATGATAGTGAAAAGAAAAAAATATTTGAAATAATTGAGTACTTGAATTTAAGTAGTAAAACACATTCGAGTATTGGAAGATTATCGGGTGGAGAAAGGCAGAGAGTTGCACTTGGTCGCATAATATCATCAGACAAAGAAATACTTTTACTGGATGAACCCTTCAGCCAGTTAGATCCAAATCTAAGAATTGAAATGCTGGAGCTTATCAAACAAATCAGAGAGGAGAAAAATATTACGATTATTATGGTAATCCATACACCAGCAGAAGCAATTGGTTTCGTAAACAGGTTCCTATTGATTAAAGAAGGTGAGGTATTGAGAGATCTGGATCCACAAGATTACAGGATTGATTTATATTGATATTAAGACCCTATAATCTCTCTGATGCTATGCTCATAGTTGTTTGTATTAAAAATAGATGAGCCAGCAACTAGAATATCACATCCCGCATTGATGCAATCTTGAGAGCACAATGAACTAATACCTCCATCAACCTCAAGGAGGATATTTCTGCTTGCGATAAGTACCTTTATTTTTTGGATTCTATCTATTGAATCTCTAATAAAAGATTGCCCTGCAAAGCCAGGATGAACCGACATCACAATTACCTGATCAACTACATCAATAAATGGTAAAATTTTATCAATTTTAGTTTCAGGATTGATAGCAATACCAGCTTTTTTCCCAAGCGATCTAATTAATTCAATCGCCCCTTGTATGTCATCTTCGGCTTCTATATGAACAGTAATTATATCAGCACCCGCATCAGCAAAATCGGTTATATATTTAGTTACAGGATCAATCATAAGATGTACATCGAATGGGAGCCTTGTCTTATCTCGAATAGATTTTACTAAAGCTGGTCCAAAAGTAATATTATTAACAAAATGTCCATCCATAACATCAATATGAAGCATGTGTGCTCCGGCTTTCTCTATAGCTCGAACTTCACTTTCAAGATTCGAAAAATCCGCTGAGAGGATGGATGGCGCAATTTGAACTTTATGCATTTATTATTCCGTACTCTTATGAGGTATTTCTTTTTGATAGGAGTGGGATAATTATTAACAAAATTAATATTTTAAAAATTTCACCATAAATAAATGGTGTTAGTCCTAAAATTATGCTTTCTACAATTGTTTTATTTAATACCAGTGATAGCTGCAATAATCCGCATGAAAATATCGTTATTGTGCCAACTGTTAATGATACGAATGTTAGGGCATAATTTCTATTCCAACCAATATTTGATAAGTAGGAAAGAATAGTCGCCGCGAGAAGGAATCCAATTAAATATCCTCCCGTCGGTCCAAGAAGATAAACTATCCCGCCACCATTTGCAAATACTGGCAGCCCAATTGCTCCCTGAAATAAATAAAATGCTAAAGTCAATGGGGCTAATATACGACCATAAGTAAGGCCGATGAACAAAACAAGCAGTGTTTGTAATGTCATAGGCACTGGATAAAATGGAACACTAATCTTAGATGATAATGTTAATAGGATTGTACCTGTAAATATTAATATTATCGAACTAAGGAGGTTTGACTGATTTTTGAGATAATTGTCAACTAGAATTGAGTTATTTGAGAAGTTCATCATAGATCCATCCATATTTTTAGTAGCATTTGATATAGTATTATACTACTAGGTTAAAATTTGGATGGAAACAAAAATATGAATTCATGAAGAATTTTAGGCTTATACAAAGTCTGGCAATGTCCTACTCTTCCACGCCTTAAGACGTAGTACCATCGGCGCTAAAGGGTTTAACGACCGAGTTCGGGATGGGATCGGGTTCAATACCTTTGCTATAGTCACCAGACTATGAATAAGCCTAAATTATGAAATAAGATGAATGGGTATGATTACATAAATAATGAGTGTAATCAAGCCAATCGAGCGATTAGTACTGGTAAGCTTCATATATTACTATACTTCCACACCCAGCCTATCGAAGTGGTAGTCTTCCACAGCTCTCATGGGAGAACTAGTTTCGAGGGAGGCTTCCCGCTTAGATGCT
>CETE01037776.1_pt1 | contig 12860 bp, 10 predicted proteins | sample 531241 | NCBI WGS metagenome assembly CETE01 (sample SAMEA2622336, study PRJEB7988) | marine metagenome | biome: marine biome (ENVO:00000447); feature: deep chlorophyll maximum layer (ENVO:xxxxxxxx); material: "saline water (ENVO:00002010), including plankton (ENVO:xxxxxxxx)" | depth 30 m
CCCACACTGCGAATTTGCCCCTGCTTATTTTCAAGCTTTAATTCAATACCGTAGTCACCAACCGATGAACTCGTGTTCACCAATTCGCTCACTGCATCAATCAGCTCAGCTTCAAGGGCTTTGGTGTGTTTAATAACAAGGTGCGAGGTGTTATCGCCAGCAATAAGGCTGATATGCCCAATATGACGCGCTGACTCGAACCCTGAAAGCGCATCCCGTAAAGGGCCAATAAGTTTAGATAGCGGGTCAACCAGTATTGGGCAGGTTTCTACATTGATAACGTTACTGCTATTTGCTTCACGGAAGCCCAACTTAATTTGATTGGGGTTGCGGGCATCTATAGCCAGCCTGGCTTTTCTGCGATATTGAGGGCGAGGCCCTGCTAAAGGTGCTTGCCAAACTTGTGGCTTCATTGCAAGGTGACGTTCCATCATCACTTTAAGAGCACGGTCACGTTGCTCAAGCGCAGAGTCAGGCTTTATGTGCTGTAGCTGACACCCACCACATACATCAAACACAGGGCAAAAAGGCGCTTGTCTTTCATCACTTGGCGAGTGAATGTTTGTCGCCCTGGCGTTAATGACTTTCTTTTTGCTAGATACCACCTCTATGTCGCAGGTTTCTCCTACAAGGGCACCTTCAACAAATACCATCGGATTGCCGCGCACTACGCCATTGCCCATCCAGTCTAAATCTTCAATGGTGACCGTGTTAGGCTTTTGAGTTTCACTGGTATCCGCTGCTTTTTTGCTTTTCCCAAATCGAAGTCCAGCGACCTGTGCGTTGGCTCTGGCATTCCCTTTTTTTGAAGCGCCACGTTCAGTAAGCGACGTTTTGCCTTTTTGCTTGCTGCGAGATTGTTTAAAAAGGTTTGCCAAGTGTGACTCCGGTTACTTGCTTTACGTCGTTTGATGTTAGTAGAGGTTTTTGCGCGCGCTCACCAAATAGAAGTCGCCCACGTGGGTTAGGGGCAGTTGCTCTATTCAGACTCTAGTATAACGGTGGCGACAGCATAATGCTGCTCATCTGAAATACTGACCACGCTTCGCGTGATACCTCGGTTTTTGCACATTGCAGCAAACTCGCCAGAAAAATGAAGCTCTGGCGCACCTAAATCGTTATTGCGCACTTCTACATGCTGCCAGCTGATCCCGTTTCCAATCCCTGTACCAAGGGCCTTCACTGCCGCTTCCTTGGCGGCAAAACGTTTGGCTAAGAAGCGGACTGGCGTACCGTGTTCGCTGAACTGCTGCCACTCGGCAGGCGTAAGTACTCGCTTGGCTAAGCGTTCATTAGCGCCATCGCCTTTACCAAGTCGCGCTATCTCTACAATGTCAGTACCTAGCCCTGCAATCGCCACGTTATCTACACCCTTTTGAATCTAAGGTTAAATGCCTGCTCGTGCTTCTAGCATAAGTTTACGCATATCAGCTACAGCCGTATGAAGGCCATCAAACGCGGCGCGAGCAATGATAGCGTGGCCAATATTAAGTTCGATTAACTGAGGGATAGCCGCAATAGGCTTAACATTGTGATAGTGCAAGCCATGACCGGCATTCACTTTAAGCCCTAAGCTATCGGCGTACTCGATACCTTCAACTAAACGCGCTAGCTCTTTATGCTGCTCTTCTTCGCTGGTGGCTTCTGCGTATTGGCCTGTATGAATTTCGATGTAAGGAGCGTTACATGCTGCGGCCGCGTCAATTTGCGCTTTGTCGGCATCAATGAACAACGACACCAAAATGTTCGCATTAGCGAGTCGCTCGCACGCCGCTTTGATGTTTTCAAAATTCCCAGCCACATCAAGACCACCTTCGGTAGTCAGCTCTTCGCGCTTTTCAGGTACTAAGCAACAAAAAACAGGCTTCACTTCTTCAGCAATTGCCAGCATTTCATCGGTTACCGCCATTTCCAAATTAAGTCGAGTATTGATCGTCTGCGCTAAAATGCGTACATCGCGGTCTTTAATGTGACGGCGGTCTTCACGCAAATGAACCGTAATGCCGTCTGCGCCTGCACGCTCGGCAATATCCGCTGCGTGCACTGGATCTGGGTAATGCGTACCGCGCGCATTGCGTAGCGTTGCAATATGGTCGATGTTAACGCCTAATAAAATCGTGCTCATTTCACCACCTAGCCTGTAAGAGCGATAGAAGAGGTCTGCTCTTCCTGTTTAATACGTTGCTTTAAGGGTAAAAATACCCTTTTAAGGAAAGTCGCTATTGTAGCAAATTTTTTTGTAGAACGTGCTTATTAAGCGTTTGAGTTAAGAGAAAATAATTTAATGCTATTACCGCGGCTTGGGCATAAAAAGCTCGCGGCTTTTAAGTGGCTTTTCACCAATTAGCGGCTTCAGCAAGTCCCGGCAAAGCACCTTAGCCACTTTTTTACTAAGCGGCGTAAATTCCCCCTGTGATAAACTAAGCAGCGCTTGTCCAGGAAAGCCTCGCATACCGCGGGGACCAGCCATATCGTCAGGCAGTCGCACGAACCCTGCGTCTATCTGAAAATGATAACTACCGGTTTCTTCTATGGGCAATTCGTACTCGACGTCGGTGGTGAAGTCGGGCAACAACCCCATTTCATCAAGTAGTGCAAATTCGAACTGACGTAAGGTCACTTCTATGTCGCTTTCATCTCGAAGAGACAGCAGCGCATTTTCATAAGCATTGTGAACGCCATCGCTGGCAAGCCCTGCCGGCATAACGCGATTAGTTAGCTCGTTAACGTACATGGCGCAAAATAACGCCGTGCCCACAAGGTTGATGGAAGGCGAAACGCTTTCAACGTGGCGTAAGTTTTTTAACTCTGACTTACCGCTTAACTGTAAACGAAGATGCTGAAAAGGTTGAAGCAGGCTTTTCTTATCTGATTTGCTGTTTTTTACCCCTTTCGCCACGGCACTAACACGCCCTTCTTCTAGGGTAAAAAAGTCAACAATATAGCTGGTCTCCCTGTAAGGGCGTCTATGCAGTACATAGGCATTTAACCATTCATAATTCATTGTTGTTCACTGTGTTTTGATTGTGGCCAAAGTGTTACCGCTGGCAACGTTAATATCAGCTGCGCTTAATTCGTACCACTTTCATGGTTTCAAACTCAATGCCAGCCACCTCTTCAACGTGGCGATAGTAGGTTACGTTCACTCGCGCGCCTTTTAAGCTTTGGTATTGCTGTTTACGCCGATAGATAAAAGGGACATCAATACCTTCTAGCATAATGGTGTGGCGAATCCAGTCGCTGTCTTTCTCTTCTCGCTGAACGTGGGAAATCACTTTTGCATTGTCGGTTTGATTCAGCTGACTATGCTTATCCACCAGCTTTTGTCTTTCGCTTTTCACCTTTGTCCCTTCTTTCCACAACTTTACGCTTATTGCTCGTTAGGCTGACTGGCCATCCGTCTGCGTGTGAACTCGCTCCTGCTAACGCGCTTCTATTTGCTCTACAATAAGTTGCACGGTTTCCTGACCGCGAAATACGTTGATATCAAGTCGATAGGCAATATGCACGCGTTTGACCATGGCATTCGGCCATGATTTTAAATCAACGTTAAACGCAATAGCATCGACCTCGTTAGCACCGTCACTTTTTAACACCATTTTTAAGTGCTTTTGGCCAACTAAGCGCTGGTCAAGTAGTGCAAATTCACCATCGAATAGCGGTGATTCAAAGCCCTGTCCAAACGGACCTGCTTGACGCAGTAAATGCGCAAAGGGTAAACACAGCTCTTTCGATGACAAGTCACCGTCGGAAAGTAAAGCATGATTTCCATCAAGCTTTGCCATGTGCGCTCGCGCAATATCAACAAAAGCCTGCTCGAATTCTTGAAGCTTAGCTACGGGCAAGCTTAATCCAGCGGCCATGGCATGCCCGCCGAATTTTTCGATAACGCCAGGGTAGCGCGTATTAACTTCATCAAGTACATCGCGAATGTGTACGCCAGGAATTGAGCGTGCCGAACCTTTAATGATCTCGTCGTCTTGATGGGCAAAAGCGATAACAGGCTTAAGGTATTTCTCTTTCAAACGCCCTGCCACAATACCAATAACCCCTTGGTGAAAGTCTTCGCGATAAACCACCAGTGCGCTTGGCATATCGCCTTCATCCAGCGCCATTTGCTCTAGTACAGTTTCCGCTTGCGCTTTCATGCCGGTCTCAATTTCACGGCGTTCTTTATTAAGCGCATCGAGTTCCGCAGCGATCATTCGCGCTTGAATGGTTTCATCTTCTAATAAGCACGCAATGCCTTGGGACATATCGTCTAATCGACCCGCGGCATTAAGCCTTGGCCCAACCACAAAGCCTAAGTCAGTTGAGGTTAAGTGAGCGCAATCGCGATTCGCTACTTCGACCAATGCTTTAATGCCAGGTCGACACTTACCCGCCCGAATGCGCTGAAGGCCTTGATGAACTAAAATTCGGTTGTTTTTATCAAGCACTACTACATCGGCCACGGTGCCAACCGCAACAATATCAAGTAGCGACGCTAGGTTTGGTGGCGCTAACCCCGCTCTTTCAAAATGCCCTTGCTGCTGTAACTCGGCTTTAAGTGCTAGCATGATGTAAAAGGCAACGCCAACCCCAGCCAAATTTTTAGAAGGGAATTCACAGCCAGGTTGGTTAGGATTTACTATCGCATCAGCAGGAGGCAGAACGTCACCTGGCAAATGGTGATCGGTAACAACAACCTGCATTCCCAACGACTTTGCATGGGTTACACCGTCAATACAGGAAATGCCATTGTCCACTGTGACAATAACCTCTGCCCCCTGTTTGGCAGCTTCATCCACAATAGGCACGCTAAGTCCGTAACCAAAGTCAAAACGGTTAGGTACAAGAAAATCAACGTTTTGATAGCCCATGGCTCGAAGCGCCAATATACATACCGATGTACTGGTTGCTCCGTCGGCATCAAAATCGCCCACAATAATAATACGTTTATTTTGCACAACAGCATTGGCGAGAATTTGCGCGGCCTGCGGCATCCCCTTCAAGACATTGAAGTGTGTTAGTCCTTTTAGACCATTCTCCAAGTCATCTAAATTCGCAATATTACGACCGCGATAAATTCTATCGATAACAGGATGTAAGTCGGAACTAAGCGAGGCGCCGGTAACCTCACGGCGAACAATAGGCAAAATCATGAAATACCACTAACCAATACTGTAAATGCAGTTGCCGATGCCAGTTCAAATAGGCTTTAAATAAAAAGACTGGAGTCGGGACACTTGATAAATTAGTGCAGATTCCAAGTAAACGCCCGAGTGAACTGCAAAGCAAAACTGTACGAAAAAACGCTAGAAAATATGAGGACGAATCATACCGCAGAAAACAAAAAAACGCACAAAGCGTGCGTTTTTATCATATTTAAGGTTAAGGACTGAATGGCTATTCAGCTTCCTCCAATGCTTTAGCAAGCAACGCAGCTGGCTGATAACCAGGAATCAATGAGCCGTCTGGCAGTACGATATTTGGCGTGCCATTCACGCCTAATTTTTGACCTAACATGTACTGCTCTGCCACTTTATTTTTACAGCTTGCGCTAGCTACGTCGTTACCCGCTTTAGCTTTAGTTAACGCTTTTTGCGGGTCTTTCGCACACCACACCGACACCATATCGTTGTAGTTTTCACTGTTTAACCCAGAACGTGGAAACGCCAGGTAGTGTACGGTGATGCCCGCATCGTTGAGTTCATCAATCTCGTTGTGAAATTTACGGCAATAGCCACATGTAATATCAGTAAATACGCTTATTTCATGCTTTTCGTTTTTGGCCTTAAACGTAATAGACGATGATTCCATCTCTTTAACGCCTTCTTTGCGCAGCCCAGAAAGTGCCAGCTCTGTTTCGTTACGCATCTCTTCATCAATGTTAAAAACACGAGCCTGAAGCAGATACTGCCCGTTTTCACTTACGTAAAATAAACCGCGGTTTGTTGATACCTGAACCAGCCCTGATACTGGAGAGTCAGCAATAGTTTCTACATCTAACCCTAGCATTGAGGTTAATTTATCACGGATAGCCGCTTCATCAGCCGCTTGCGCACTAAGCCCTAATAGAGAACCTGCCGCAACTACACTGGCTAACAATACTTTCTTTACTGCTTTCACTAAATACTCTCCATTTTGCCATTTAAGTTATCTTGTACTTATTGGCTTAACATGCAACTGCTTGAATCGGTATCTTCCATTTAAAGCAATTGCTAAAAATTTTTACATTCATAACGTTCAGACCGTAAAACTTAGCAAAAAATTGCACGTTAAACGCTAATTTTCTTTTAACCTCAGTACATTTAACGTCAACATTTAAATTCAGCCGCGTTAAAGCACTAACGGAAAATGTATTTTCTAAACGTTTTGCATGGCTCGTATCCTACCATAGACCTTTTTATTTTATATGCGTCGTCACTGAGCCTCGTCGTACACAGCCCCCAATTTATAGCATTCTTTATTTGTATATTTAGCCAATTTAGCCACGTGGGTGATGACTGTGGATTAAAGTTTGAAGTCGCTCTGTCGCTACATGGGTGTATATTTGAGTCGTTGACAAATCGCTGTGCCCCAACAGCATTTGTACAACACGTAAATCAGCACCGTGATTCAAAAGGTGTGTCGCAAAGGCATGACGCAACGTGTGGGGAGAAAGGTGCTGCTCAATTCCCGCTTTCACCGCATAGTATTTAATGCGATGCCAAAATGTTTGGCGCGTCATTTTCTGTCCACGCTTGCTTAGAAATACTACATCAGAAGCTTTACTGGCGAGTATCGGTCTGGCTGTTTTTATATAGGTCAGCAGCCATTCTATTGCATCTTCACCAAGGGGCACTAAGCGCTCTTTATTCCCTTTACCCACAACCCTAACTACGCCTTGCTGAAGGCTTATTTGATCCATTGTTAACCCAATAAGCTCACTTACACGAAGGCCGGTCGCGTAAAGCACTTCAAGCATGCTCTTGTCCCGACATTCAATAGGGTCGTCGGTAAGGGGGGCATTTAGCAAATCTTCAACTTGTTGCTCACTGAGTGAAGAAGGCAAAGCTTTGGGTGTTTTGGGGTTTGATAGCGCGGAAACTGGGCTATCAACGCGAACCTGCTTACTAATTAGGAATACGAAAAACGCCCGGATAGCGCTAAGCGCACGTTGAGTGCTGCGTGTGGACAGCCCCTTGTCGTGACGATAGGCTAAATAGTCCTGAAGCTGCTCAGTGGTCAGCACAGCGATATCTTTTACGCCTTGATTGTTGCTGAAGATAGCAAGCTTAGTAAGGTCGGTGCGATAGCTCTGCTGAGTATGATCAGACAATCCTTTCTCAAGCCAAAGCATCTCGATAAAACCATCGATATGCGCCTGACTCGCTGCAGGCACATAAGTTAACTCACGTTGAGTTTTTGCCATCTAAAAGCCACGCTTTTGCTTAATCAGCTCGTAGGCTGATTGAATATCTTGCGCTTTCTTTTTCGCAATTTCCATTGCCTGTTCAGGTAGCCCTTTAGACACCAGCTTATCGGGGTGATGCTCAGACATGCGCTTCCTGTAAGCACGCTTTATTGTCTTTTCATCGTCGGATGCCGCCACACCTAATATGTGATAGGCATCATCTAAACTTTGCTGTTCTGAATAGGCTGATTGGCTGTGCTGACGTTGACCTGAATGAGTGCGTTGTCCTGAGCCAGAGTTAGACCGCTGCCTAAAACGTATTTCAGCTTCATACATTGAAATTAGATAATCTAAATCACGTCGCCTAAAGCCTAGTGGCTTCGCTACTTTTTCAAGTACGTTGTATTCTTCCTGTGAAAGCTGACCGTCGGCGAAAGCGGCTTGAATAAGAATCTCTAAGAATACTTGAAGAATATCCCGTCTACCGTGGCTGGCGTCATAAAAACCTTTCAACGTATCGACTAAAGGAAAGTCTCGCGCTTTGCCTTCTCTAAATGCATCCTGAGCTTCACGACGGGCATCCCCAGTTAAACGCATCTCGTCCATTAATGCTGTGGCGATTTGAATTTCTCTGTCCGTTACTTTGCCGTCAGACTTAGCAAGATGGCCTAACGCACTAAACAAACTATGAAAGAAAATAGCTTGCTGCTTCAGATTGTCCTGATCGGTAAAAAAGCGCCCAAAGCCACCTAGCTGATTGAAGTCTTGGCGATAGGCTTTATCAAAAAAGTGCCCGACTAACAGCCCTAAGATCGCCCCAGGTATTTTAAGAAACATAAAGCCGAACAAGGCGCCGAGGATTTTTCCCCAAATTGACATCGCGTCATACTCCGTTGGTGCACTGTTTAGAAAGTTGATGTTACTGTAGTGAAATCACGCCGTGCAGAGCGCGTTATACCAATCATCATATCAAATACATAAGTTAATTAACTAGGGCTTGTGCAGCTTGAAATCAAGCTTACTGCCACTAATTGCCTCCGTCTTTGATGTGTTGTGCATATAAAAGTGCATTTTTTTGTCTGAATGGTTGGTAATTACGACAGAAGTGCTTAGAATTGAGCGCTTATATAAATAGTAATAGCGAGTGAAAGCTACATTAACTCTTTGCCAAGAAGTAATGTGCATTATCACTGTTTTTTTAAACGTTATGTCGAACTAACCGAGACGGACGTCGTCTTACTTGGGTTTAAAAGCAACATACAACAAAACAGGCCGCCCATTAACGCATGAAAAACACCTGCGCCATGCTTGTTTCCGCGACTCTTTTGCCTACAGTCGCGTTTGCACAGGAAACGACAGCTTCAAATTCTAAACCAACGTCAGATGCAGCCCCTCTTGCATTCTGCTCTGTCGAACCTGTTACTTTCAGTAGCCAGGCATTAATGCCCAAAGGCCACGTTAAAGTTGAAGCTAACCGTACTGAAATTATCCAAGATACCGTAGCGCTGTTTTCTGGTAATGTTGATATCACGTCAGATACTGCGGTAATTAGTGCATCTCAAGCACAAATTAACGGAAGTGGCAGAGACCTTATTGCGAAAGGCGATGTAACGTATCAAGATTCGCAGTTAAAAGTAGAAAGTGATGCTGTGACCCTTCGCTCTGAAGAAGAGCGCTTAGAAATGCAAAATACCCGCTATCAGTTGACGGGTTTTGTGGGTCAGGGAGCCGCAAAAGATATTGTATTAGATACAGATACGGGAATTGTGCTCAAAGAAGTTAGCTTCACTACGTGTCCTGAAGGCGATGAAGACTGGTTAATACGCGCCAGTGAAATTAGTTTGGAAAAAGGGACCGTATGGGGCCAAGCCAAACACACACGCTTCTACATTGCCGATGTTCCAGTGTTTTATTTACCGTATTTTGCGTTCCCTGTTAGCAACGAGCGCCAAACGGGCCTATTGTTTCCAGAGTTAACCAGTTCAAGCAGAACGGGCGTCGACTATACGCAGCCCTTTTACTGGAATATTGCCCCCAACTATGACATGACTATCTCACCGCGATTGATGACTCTTCGCGGTCTTCAGCTGAATACTGAGTTCCGTTATCTAACGGAGCGTAGCCAAGGCAAAGCATACGTGGAGTACTTGCCGAGCGACTCAGATATTAGTGGGAACCCTGACCGATATTTTTATCGCTTGGAACATCAAGGGCTTATAGCTGACAACTGGCTACTAAACGTTGATTTCAACGGATTAAGTGACGACAACTATTTAGTAGATCTTGGTTCAGATTATTATGGTCGCGCTGACACCCACCTATATCGTAGCGTTGGATTAAGTTACTACTCGCAGAATCTATCCGTAAATATGCAGATAAAAGATTTTGAAGTACTGGGTAATACTGCAGATAGTTATCGCGCCGTACCCGAGATAAAAGTCAACTACAACAAAGCGATAGGTGAATATTTAGAGTTCAACCTAGACTCAGAAGTCGCACACTTTGACAATACTCTCGATACCGCTCCAACGGCTACTCGTTTTCACGTTGCACCTACTTTAGCGGTGCCGCTTCGCGCAGCATGGGGTGAACTTGTCGCAGAAACTACGCTTTTTCAAACGGTCTATCAACAAGACAATGTTGAAGGAACCGACTTAAAAGAAGATGTTGAACGCACATTAGGACAAGCTCGCCTTTATGGCGCATTATACTTTGAAAGAGATACATCGTGGTTCAGCAACGATATGTCGATGACTTTAGAGCCAAAGATTCAATATCTTTATACATCGTATGAAGACCAAACTGCGATTGGATTCTATGACTCAACGCCGCTGTTAACCGACGTTGAAGGGTTGTTTAGAGGTCAGGAGTTTACTGGCCTTGATAGAATAAGCGATAACAACCAAATCACCCTTGGCGCGACTACACGCATGTTGGATAAAAACAATCGGGAACAATTTGTTCTTAGTGTGGGTCAGATATTCTACCTTGAAGATAACAAAGTCATTGCGGCAACCAAGAATCAAGATCGTTCAGCGCTTGCCGCTGAAGTGGACTGGCGCTTTAATAAAAACTGGTTCTTCCATTCTGATGTGCAAGTGACCACTGACACAGACAAAGTTGACTTAAGCAGTGTGGGTATTGAATACCGCAAAGATGATTCGCGCTTTATTCAATTAAGTCATCGCTATGTTCGCGATCTCAGTGGTGAAACCATAGATCAAATTGGTATTTCGGCAAGCTGGCCTATATCTGAAAATTGGCAGTGGGTTGGCCGTACTTACCGAGATCTTGAACGCAATAGAAGTGTAGAAACCTATGCAGGTATCCAGTATGAATCATGCTGTTGGGCGGTGCGATTAGTTGCACAGCGCAGCCTGAACAACCGTTACAATGCTAGCGGCGAGCAGACAACAGACGATTTTGATTCTGGAATATCGCTACAATTTATTTTCAAAGGCATCGGGTCATCTGGTACCCAAAGAAGCATGCTTCAAGACGGTATGTTTGGCTATCGTCAGCCTTATAGTTTAAATTAACCCGCAGTTGAGCGCTTTACAGCGCTTAAATGCAATCAACCAATAATAAAAGAGTGTGTATGAAGTTCATTATCCGTGCATTGATGTTAGGTGCCCTACTCTCGTTTAACAGTGTTGCGCAAGAGGTCATGCTTGACCGCGTGGCTGTAATTGTTGACCAAGGCGTAATACTTGAAAGTGAAATCGATGCGCTAATACAAGACGTTAAACGCAACGCAGAAGCTAATAATCAACAGCTACCGTCAGATCGTGCGCTTCGTACACAGGCAATTGAGCGTTTAATCACTAAGAGCCTCCAGCTTCAAATGGCAGAGCGTATGGGTATTCGCATTAGCGACCCACAGCTAGAGCAGACCATTAGCAACATTGCAGCGAATCAAAATGCAACGATTGAAGAACTTCGTGCCCAATTAGCGGCAGAAGGTATTGCATACGATGATTACCGCGAAGACATTCGCGAAGAAGTTATCATGGGTGAAGTTCGCCGTGCTAACGTACGTCGCCGTGTTTATATTACACCTCAAGAAATTGAAACCTTGATTGACCTGATGGAACAGCAAGGCGCTACTCAAGCTGAATATCGCTTAGGTCACATTCTTATTGGTTTCCCGCCAGAGCCTACAGATGAAGATATTCAATCGGCACGTGAGCGTGCAGACAAAGTCATTTCACTATTAGAGTCAGGATCTGATTTTGCTAAAATCGCCATTGCGTCATCATCAGGTAACGAAGCGCTCGAAGGCGGTGACATGGGCTGGCTTAACATTAACGCCATGCCGACGCTTTTTGCTGAAGCTATTCAAAACAAAGACAAAGATGCTCTTGTTGGTCCTATTCGAAGCGGTGCAGGCTTTCATATCCTAAAAGTATTAGATACGCGCGGTATTGAGAAAGTCACGGTGGAAGAAGTAAACTCTCGCCACATTCTTGTTAAGCCGTCAATCATTCTTAGCGAAGACAAAGCTAAAGCCATGCTAAACCGCTTCAAGGAAGAGGTGAAAAATGGTGAAGCTGATTTTGCAGAGCTAGCTAAAGAGCATTCAGAAGATCCTGGTTCAGCCCTTCGCGGTGGCGAGCTTGGCTGGTCGGATCCAAATAATTACGTGCCTGAGTTTAAAGACGCACTTGCACAGCTTGAGCCTGGAGAATTTAGTGAACCTGTTCGTACCGTGCACGGCTGGCATTTAATTCAGCTTATTGAACGTCGTATTGATGACGCTACCGATAAGCGCAAAGAAGATAAAGCGTACCAGCTTATCTTCAACCGTAAATTTTCAGAGGAAACCGAGAACTGGTTACGTGAGATGCGTGATGCCGCTTACGTAGAAGTTGTCGACTCGTAACAATAAGTTATTCATGAGTACACCAATTAAAATAGCAATAACGCCGGGAGAACCGGCAGGTATCGGGCCAGATTTGATCATAAAACTGGCCCAGGAAGCATGGCGAGCGCAGCTTGTCGTGTTTGCCGATGGCGAAATGCTCAAAGCACGAGCAAGCGCCTTGGGGCTGCCATTAACGCTAATCGATTACGATGCCACTAACCCGCAAATTCAAGATGCGGGTTCGTTGTTTATAAAGCAAATAGATAAATCCGTTGACGTTACGCCAGGCGAGCTTGATAGCGAAAACGGGTTATACGTAGTAGAAACTCTGCGCCAGGCGTGTCAGGCAAATATGGATGGCGACTTCGACGCCGTCGTCACCGGCCCCGTACACAAAGGCATTATCAACAAAGCAGGGGTATCATTCAGCGGTCATACTGAGTTTTTTGCGTATCAGTCCAATACCATTGATGTGGTTATGCTTCTGGCAACTGAAGGTCTTAATGTTGCGCTTGCCACCACGCATATTCCCCTAGAGTATGTAGCGAAAGCTATTACCCGTGAGCGTCTGCATAAGGTCATTCATATCATCAACACCGACCTTAAATTGAAGTTTGG
>CETE01035978.1_pt1 | contig 12851 bp, 10 predicted proteins | sample 531241 | NCBI WGS metagenome assembly CETE01 (sample SAMEA2622336, study PRJEB7988) | marine metagenome | biome: marine biome (ENVO:00000447); feature: deep chlorophyll maximum layer (ENVO:xxxxxxxx); material: "saline water (ENVO:00002010), including plankton (ENVO:xxxxxxxx)" | depth 30 m
TATATGATTTTTGGGATGATTTTCCAATAATAAAATAAAGATGTAAGAGCGGAAAAGAATATTACAGTGGGTAATATCATCACTACAAAATTCATTAGTGGAGATTCAATAACACCACTACTAAATGATCTAAATAAAAACATGGTGCCATCTTGAGTAAAAGAAATAATTTTTGTGAATATTTTCCCAATAAATTCAAATGATGAAGAAACAAAAGGTACTTTTAAAACAAGAACCGCAAAAATTATTTGAATTATTAAACCTTTACCAATTAAGCTCCAGTCGATAGCTTTTTTGTTTCTGCTAAATAAGAATGAGATAAATAACAGTGCTGAAATTCCTAATACCCCTCTTAAGATTGAGGTAATTGATAATCCGCTTGAAGTTTGTGGCGATTTTATCTCGTTAATTTGTTTGGTATCCTTGATAAATGTGTAATTGATTTTATTTTCAGAAAGAATTAAATGATCTTTTTCTAATTTTATTTTATATGTGCGTATAGTGTCAATGTCTAAGACTTCTTGAAAATCAGGTGCCTTTTCACCGGACAATCTTTCATTTAAATAATAAAATGAAAGATCTAGTGTACTTGAATCTAAAGCCCATCTTCCTTTTTCATATTTTTTTGCATCTTTTAATTCATATAAAAAAGTTCCATCCTCATTGATAAGCATATAATCTCCATTAGTTATTGGTATTAAATTTTTATCACTTGAATCTTTTATGTATTTAATACTTTCAAAAAGCCATTTTCCTTTAATATCTATTGAAAATAAATTTAAATTTGAGAAAAAAAGTAACGAGATGACAAATAAAAATTTTTTCATTTATTTTTTTCTCTTTTTTTTATTTCATCTCTAATTTTTGAGGCTTTTTCATAATCTTCATCTTCAATAGCAATATTCAATAAATTTTTTAGTTTTTTGATACTAAGTGCGGCAATTTTTTTTGATTTTTCAATTTTCTTATCTTTAATTTCAAAAGATGCATCCTGTTGTCTTGAGCTGTTTATAATAATACCTGCTCTTGCCAGAATATCTTCATATGTGAAAATAGGACACTTATATCTTAATGCAATTGCAATTGCATCTGAAGTTCTTGCATCTATAGCTTCTTCGTTACCAGTGCTAGTATTTTTACAATAAAAAGAGGCATGAAATATGCCTTCAATTAATGTATGAATAACAACTTTTTGAACAGTCAAATTAAATTTATCTCCGATATTTTTGAATAAATCATGCGTTAATGGCCTATTTGGTTTAGAAGAGCCTTCAAGAGCTATTGCAATAGAGCGAGCTTCACACCAACCAATTACTATTGGTAATTGTCTTTTGCCAGTTAATTCATTCATTATCAAGACATATGCATTGTTTTGAGAATCACTTTGTTTGATGGCTGCAATATCAAGTTGAATAAACTCCAAATTATTTAATTTTTTTTATTTCCTCAATTAATTTAGGAACTACTTCAAATGCATCCCCTACTATTCCGTAATCTGCAGATTTAAAGAAAGGAGCTTCTGGATCTGTATTTATTACAACCATGATTTTTGAGGAGTTAACTCCAGCTAAATGTTGTATGGCACCAGATATTCCTATTGCAAAATATAGATTAGGAGAAACAGCTTTGCCAGTTTGGCCAACATGTTCATCATGAGATCTCCATCCAATATCAGAAACAGGCTTAGAACATGCAGTTGCAGCACCTAAAAGTTCTGCAAAATCTTCAATCATTTTCCAGTTTTCAGGCCCTTTAAGTCCTCTACCAGCAGAAACAATAATTTCCGCCTCGGTTAAAGATACTTTTCCAGTTGCTATTTCTTGCCCTTTAAATCGAATATTTTCAGAGATGTTTATTGTTCTTTTATCTATGTTACAACTTTTTTTATTTTCAATAACTCCAAAAGAATTTGAAGCTAGACAAATAATTGCTTTTTCTGAATTAACTTTTATTTGTTCTATTGCTTTACTAGAAAAAGATTTGCGTTTTAAAGTTAAAGGGGTTACTTCTGCAGGCAATTCAATTGCATTAGAAACTACACCAGCTTTAATTTTTGCACTAAGTCTTGAAGCAATCATTTTAGAAGTGTTTGTTGTTGCAAATACAATAATATTGGCATCTGCACTATTTTCTGCTAAGAAATTACTTGTTGTTTCGCTATCTCCTTTTTCAATTTTGTTACATGCAAATACTTTTTCAGCTCCGTAATTGCCTAGTTTTGCTAGTTCGTCTTCACTTTCTTCTCCAAAAGAAACAGCAATAACGTTTGTTGAAAGCATTTTTGCTACTTCGCTTGCATATGAAACAGCTTCAAATGTACTTTTTCTAAATTTACCTTCCCAGCTTTCTGTATAAACTAATATTGACATTTTTTTATTTTTTTAAATTACTTTAGCTTCATTTTGAAGTAATGAAACTAATTCAGATATATTTTCAGAAGAAATAATTTTACAATCACCTCTCTCACTTGGTTTTTCAAAGTTTATTGATTCAGTTAACAAATCATTATTTTTGGGTTCTAATACCAAAAGTGGTTTTGTTCTGGCTTGCATAATTCCTCTCATATTAGGGATTCTAAGCTCGGACTCTTCAACTAATCCTTTTTGTCCTCCTATAACTAATGGTAAATCTATTTCAAGAGTTTCTTTTCCACCATCGATTTCTCTATCGAGATTTGCAACGTTGTTTGATATTTCCAGTCCATTACACGCATTTACAAATGGATGTTTAACTAGTTCAGCAACTATCCCTCCAACAACACCACCGTTATAATCACTGGATTCTTTGCCACATATTATAAGATCAAACTGATTTTCACTGATGTAGTTGCTAATTTCAATTGCTGTTGAGTAACTATCTTGAGGAGACATATTCACTCTAATAGCTTCATCTGCGCCAATTGCAAGAGCTTTTCTTATAACGGGTTCTACAGCCTGTTCTCCTACAGTTATTGCAGTTACTTTTCCCCCATGTTTTTCTTTTAACATTATTGCTTTTGTTAATCCAAATTCATCATATGGGTTAATTACAAACTGTACGCCTGAAGAATCAAATTTACTTCCGTTTTCTGAAAAATTAATTTTTGTTGTGGTATCAGGTACACTACTGATACAAACTAAAATATTCATTTTTTTTTTGTTTAAGTTATTAATACAGCAAATTTAGATAAAATGCTGTAAATAGAATTATTTATATTACCATAAATATAATATTGTGAATATTAATTGTCTATGTAATATTTGATTTATTTAAAAAGACTATTTTTGCATCCGTTTTTAAAATAAGTTTAATTAAAATTATATAAGATGGAATCATTTATGATTTATATGCCAGCTGTATTAGCAATAGTTGGATTAATATATATGTTATTCAAAAGATCTTGGGTTATGAAGCAAGATGCGGGAGATGGGAAGATGAAAGAAATCTCTGATCATATTTACGAAGGGGCATTAGCTTTTCTAAGAGCTGAGTATAAACTATTATCAATTTTTGTTTTAATGGTAAGTGCATTACTTTTTATGGTATCAACAATTGTTGAAACTACACATTGGATGATTGTTATTGCTTTTGTTTTTGGTGCTGTTTTTTCTGCTTTTGCTGGTAATATTGGGATGAAGATTGCTACAAGAACTAATGTTAGAACAACTCAAGCAGCTAAAACATCATTACCTAAAGCATTAAAAATATCTTTTGGTGGAGGGACTGTTATGGGACTAGGGGTTGCAGGATTAGCTGTCCTTGGTTTAACAGGTTTTTTCATCTTTTTTTATAATTATTTTGCAACAGAAGAAAATGCTATGTTAATTACTTTAGAAGCACTTGCTGGATTTTCATTGGGGGCTGAGTCAATAGCATTATTTGCTCGTGTTGGAGGTGGAATTTACACAAAAGCGGCTGATGTTGGAGCAGATTTAGTAGGTAAAGTAGAAGCTGATATTCCTGAAGATGACCCAAGAAATCCAGCAACAATTGCCGATAATGTGGGCGATAATGTAGGTGATGTTGCGGGTATGGGAGCTGATTTGTTTGGATCTTATGTTGCTACTGTTTTGGCAGCGATGTTACTTGGTTATTATTTAATAGAGGATATGGCAAGTACAGCTTTTGAGCAAGTTGGAGGGATTGTTAATGGAGCAATTCTATTACCCATGGCAATTGCAGGTGCAGGAATTATTATTTCTGCAATTGGAACTATGCTAGTTAAAATTAAAGATAACGATGCGAAAGAGAATAAAGTCATGGCAGCGTTAAATAAAGGAAATATTACTTCTATAATATTAGTTGCTATCTCAAGTTATTTTTTAACAATTTACATGCTTCCTGAAATAATGGTCATGAACTTTTTTGGAGAGGGAATGCAGCAGTTTAGTTCTATGGATGTATTTTACGCTTCGTTAGTAGGTCTAGTTGTTGGTGGACTCATTTCATCAGTAACAGAGTATTATACAGGTCTGGGTAAAAAGCCAATACTTACAATAGTACAACAATCTAGTACTGGTGCTGCAACAAATATAATTTCTGGTTTAGCTACTGGTATGATATCTACATTTCCATCAGTTTTATTATTTGCTGGAGCAATTTGGGCTTCTTATGAATTTGCAGGATTCTATGGTGTTGCGATGTCTGCATCTGCTATGATGGCAACAACAGCTATGCAGTTAGCTATTGATGCGTTTGGGCCAATATCTGATAATGCAGGTGGAATTGCTGAGATGAGCGAACAAGATCCTATTGTACGAGAAAGAACAGATATTTTGGATTCAGTTGGTAATACTACAGCTGCAACTGGAAAGGGTTTTGCAATAGCATCCGCTGCCTTAACGTCTTTAGCATTGTTTGCTGCCTATGTAACATTTACAGGAATTGATGGTATAAATATTTTTAAAGCTCCTGTATTAGCTATGCTTTTTGTAGGAGGCATGGTTCCTGTTGTTTTTTCTGCTCTTGCAATGAATGCTGTCGGTAAAGCAGCAATGGAAATGGTATATGAGGTAAGGAGGCAATTTAAGGAGATTACGGGTATTATGGAAGGAAAGGGAAAGCCAGAATACGATAAATGTGTTGATATATCTACAAAAGCCTCATTAAAGGAAATGATGGCCCCTGGTTTGATGACCATTTTATTCCCATTAGCTATTGCATTCGTTCCTATGATTTTTGGAATGGATAATAAGGAAATTGCTGAAATGTTAGGAGGGTACATGGCAGGAGTAACTGTAAGTGGTGTTCTATGGGCAATTTTTCAAAATAATGCTGGAGGTGCTTGGGATAATGCTAAAAAATCATTTGAGGCAGGAGTTGAAATTAATGGAGAGATGACATATAAAGGTTCGGAAGCGCATAAAGCTTCTGTTACTGGTGACACAGTAGGAGATCCCTTTAAGGATACTTCAGGGCCTTCAATGAACATCTTGATTAAATTAACTTGTTTAATTGGTTTAGTTGTAGCACCAATTTTAGGTGCTCACACTAGTAATTCTACTGAGCTTTATAATACTTCAATGCAAGAAGATGCTGAAATTTTTGTTGACAAATGTGCATGTCAATATCTTGAAATATTAAGTGTTTGTGAAACTTATACTGAAGAAATTGAAAAAAAGTATCCCGAAGGTAAAGGAAGAAAAGAGATGCAAGAGCTTATATTAAAACTTTCTAAGGATTGCAATTAGATTCAAAAAAAAACCGAGAAAACTTTCTCGGTTTTTTTATGCTATGACATTATCATTTTAAAAAAGACCATTTATTTTTGCATCTATTTTTTCGATTACTTTACTTAAATCTTCATCTTTTTCTGCATAATTTAAATCATCAACATCTATTATAAGTAGATTTCCTTTATCATACTCGCCAATCCAAGCTTCGTATCTCTCATTTAACCTAGTTAAATAATCTAATCTGATACTATTTTCATATTCTCTCCCTCTTTTTTGTATTTGTTCAACCAAAATTGGGACACTAGCTCTAAGATATATCAGTAAGTCGGGCCCATCAATGAAGCCGTCCATAAGATTAAAAATCTCCATGTAGTTTTCAAAATCTCTTGTGCTCATTAGCCCCATATGGTGTAGGTTTGGGGCAAAAATTTTTGCATCCTCATATATTGTTCTATCTTGAATGTAACTTTTATTACTCTCTTTAATGGCTATAACTTGTCTAAATCTACTATTTAAAAAATAGACTTGTAGGTTAAATGACCATCTTTGCATATCTTTATAAAAATCATTTAAATAGGGGTTGTTTTCAACATCTTCGTAATGTGCTTCCCATTTATAATGTTTTACTAATTTAGTAGTTAAAGTTGTTTTTCCAGACCCAATATTTCCAGCAATTGCTATATGCATTTTTTAATTTTTTACTAAAATAAAAAAAGTATTATTTTAAATGTATGTTAATTGTTATTAGTAGTGAGATTTGTTGAAAACTTCTTTTTAATAGTAATTATTTCTTCAGCAATTTTTCTACTTTCATTAAGTCTAGGAATTTTATTTTGCCCTCCAAGACGATTGTTTTGTTTTAACCATATGTAAAACTCATTATTTTCAATAACTATAGCTTCAGGAAATTTTAAAATGAGATCGTCTGTTCTTTTTGCTTCATAATCTGAATTAAGTTGCTTAAGTATATTGTCTATTTTTTTCATAAATAATTCAATATCAACAGGTTTTTTTTCAAACTCAATAAACCATTGATGGCCTCCTGATTTTTTGTCAATAAAAATAGGAGCTATTGTATAGTCGTTGATTGAGCAATTATATTTTTTACAAGCTTCACTGATTGCTTGGTCCGTATTATGAACCATTAGTTCTTCTCCAAAAGTATTGATACAGCTTTTAGTTCTTCCAGAAATTTTTATTCTAAATGGTGAAATACTTGTAAACTCTATAATATCTCCAATCATATATCTCCAAAGACCTGCATTTGTTGACATAATTAATGCATACTTTTTACCTAATTCTACATTTTTTAAATTGATTGTATCTAATTCACCTTTTCTGTATTTTTCCATGTCAAGAAATTCATAAAATATCCCATAATCTAACATGAGAAGCATACCTTTTGATGGAGATTGATCTTGAACAGCAATAAAACCCTCAGAAGCATTATAATTCTCTAAGTAATTCATTTTTTTACTTGGGATTAGCTCTTGAAATTGTTTTTTATATGGTTCAAAATTAACTCCACCATGCATATATAGTTCTAAATTAGGCCATAGTTCTGAAATATTTTTTGCTCCACTTAATGCTAAAATTCTTTTTAGTAATATAAGCATCCATGATGGGACTCCTGTTAAACTTGTTATATTTTCATTCATTGCTTGATGAGCAATTTTATTTAATTTCTCATCCCATTCTTTCATAAGTGCCGTTTTTAAATCTGGCACTCTATGATAGCTTACCCAAAATGGAAATTCGTTTAATAGTATTGCAGATAAATCTCCTTCTTGATTTTTGTTTTTTGAAAATTTATTTAAAGAACCTCCCAGCATTAACCCTTTACCATTATACAAATCGATTTTAGGAAAATTATTTTCATACAATGCCAGCATATCTTTTCCTGCTTTAAAATGACATTCTTGTAAGCATTCATCAGTTATTGGTATAAATTTACTTTTACTATTTGTAGTTCCTGAAGACTTAGCAAAGCGTTTTATTTTACCGGGCCATAAAACATCATTTTCTCCATTTCTTATTTTATTTATATATGGCGCTAGTTCTTCATATTTTCTGATTGGAATGTTTTTTTTAAAAGTGTTGTAATCTATAATTTTATCAAAATTATGTTCTTTTCCAAATGATGTTTTTTTACCTTTTTTGATTAAATATTTAAAGATTTCGTTTTGACAATCAAACGGCTTATTTATAAATTTATCAATATTTTTAATACGTTTCTGTATTACTAAAGAAAGTATAGAGTTTTTAACAGAGAAGTTAGCCAATTTTGTAATTTTAAAGGCTGAAAAATACAAAATAATGTTGACAGATTCACTAAAAAAAATGAGGACTGAATTATTAGATGTTGTAAACTATAATCTAAATATTCATGGTGTTAATCACGTAATGAATGATTACTTAGATAAGAGAATAAAAATTTCATGGAAGGGTCTAGTAATTTGTTCATGTGGGAAAAAGATGAAGAAATTTTATCGAAGCTCAGGCTTTTGTTATAAATGTTATTGGGAATCACCACTTGCATCACAGTCAATCTTTAAACCAGAGCTTTGTACTGCTCACCTTGGTATTGAAGAGCGAGATCTTTCTTGGGAAAAAGAGTTTCAACTTACAAAACATTATGTTTATCTAGCAAATTCTTCAGGAATTAAGGTGGGGATAACAAGAGGTACTCAGGGGGTGGTTAGATGGATGGATCAGGGAGCTAGTCAAGCTATTTTATTAGCAGAAGTTCCAAACAGAAGATTCTCTGGTGATATTGAGGTTGCTTTAAAACCTTTTGTTGCAGATGTCACTAATTGGAGAAAGATGCTTTCAGGAGAACCTAATCCTGTTGACTTAGTAAAAGTTAAGAGTGAACTTATTCCACATGTTCCATCACAACTCCAACAATATATTTCTTCTGATAACACTATTACTGAAATAAAGTATCCTGTTAAGCAATATCCTGTTAAAATAAAAAGTGTTAAACTTGAAAAAAGTGATGTGATTGAAGGTACATTGCTAGGTATAAAAGGTCAATACTTAATCTTGGATCAAGATAGAGTGTTTAACGTGCGTTCTCACGAAGGTTTTATTGTAGATTTTAATATTCAGGATTCATCTCAAGTAACCTTATTTTAACTCAATAATGTATGGCATTCTTGCTTGAATTTTATCTTGATTTAGTAAATCTTCAATTGGATCAATTAATTTACTATTAACACCTAATTTTTGAATTAATAAATTTGAGATTGTTGCATCTTCTCCAATTTTTAGCATTAAATCTTGTAATAAATCTTTTTTCTTTGGCAAAGATATTATTTGATGATCTTTAATTTTAGCTAAATTGCATGCAATATTTATTGCCTCTTCTAATCCACCATAGGAATCTATAAGTCCTATTGATTTTGCATCATATCCACTCCAAACTCTTCCTTGACCAATTTTATCAACTTCATTTGTGGTCATATTTCTTCCTTTAGCTACTTTTGATATAAAAGTATTATACGTTTCTTCTACTCCTTGTTGAATTTTTTTTCTTTCAAATGTTGTTAATGCTCTATCAATACCCATGTCTGCAGATTTATGTGTATTTACGGTATCAATTGTAATTCCAAGTTTATTTTTATAGAAATTTTGTAAGTTAGGAATCATTCCAAACACACCTATTGATCCAGTCAGTGTTGTTTGATTGGCAAGAATATGGTCAGCTTCGCATGCAATATAATATCCTCCACTAGCTGCATAATCCCCCATAGATACTATAAATGGTTTTTTAATCAATTGAGTTTCTCTCCAGATTATATCTGATGCCAAAGCACTTCCTCCTCCTGAATTTATTCGTAATATAATAGCTTTTACATTTTTATCTTCTCTTGCTTTTTTTATTGCTTTAGCAGTTGTAATTGAGCCAATACTTGTCTCATCTCCGTTTCCTATGTCAATAGTTCCTGTTGCGTAAATAATCGCTATTTTATTAGAGCTAACTTTTTTACTTTTATCTTTAACTTCATTATATTTTTCAAGAGATATTAAATTTAATTTTTTTCCTTTAGAAATAGTAATAAGCTTTTTTTCTACCTGATCTTGATAAAGAAGTCCGTCAACATAACCTAGTTCAAGACAGCTTTTAGCATTTTCCAGACTTAAATTATTTGTATGTTCATTTATTAGATTAATAGGTAAGTTTCTTTCTTTGGCAATACTTGAAATAATGTTTTTTGACAACGAATTAATTAATAATGACATTTGTTCTCTATTTTCATTACTCATTTTACTAAGAGTAAAAGGCTCTACAGCGCTTTTAAATTTACCATGTCTAATTATTTGCATGTCTATATCAAGTTTTTCTAATAGTCCTGTATAAAACATTTGAGATATCGAAAGACCTTTTAATTCAATAACTCCTGCTGGATTTAAATAAATTTCATCTGCAACAGAAGCTAAATAATATGCTGTTTGTGAATATACTTCAGAATATGCAATGATGGGTTTTTTATATGCTTTAAATTCTAATAACTTATTTCTAATTTCTTCAATTTGAGATAATCCTGCATTAACAAAAGATGTGTTAATATAAATCGCTTTAATATTATTATCTTTTTTAGCTTTTTCAATATTATCTAGTATTTCTTTTAATTCAATAGACTCGGATTTACCTACTGTTAAATTTAATTCAGCAAAAGGGTTGTTAGACGATCTTTCAACTACATTAATATCTGATAAATTGATTTTTAAAACACTATTTTCTTCCACTACAACATCATTGTCTGGGATAATCAAATTAATAATACCTATTAAAATTAATATGAATATTATTGAAGAAACAATCGTTCCTAATATATTAATAAGTACACCTTTAAAAAACGCTTTCATAAACATATAAATTTAGTTGATAAAAATACAACATTTTAATTTTTAAGTTCTTTCTTTCTTTCTATATTTGATTAATTTTTAAATAATGAATACACTTTTTTTACAACTAGGAAGTAATTTGGGAGATAGAGAGCAGCTTATCAAAGATGCTATGAATTTGATTAATGAAAAAATAGGAAAAGTTGTGTCTAGTTCTAAAATTTATGAAAGTGATCCTTGGAGGGTAGATGGACAGAAGAACTATTTAAATCAAATACTTGAAGTTCATTCATCCCTGTCTGCTGAAGATGCATTAAGCGTTTTGCAAGATATAGAAAATGAATTAGGTAGAGTTAGATTAGAAAAATGGGGGGAGAGATTAATAGATATTGATATTATATTTTTTAATAATGATATTATAGAAACGTCTGATTTATGTGTTCCTCATAAGCATATGCATGAAAGAAATTTTGTTTTAATTCCCTTAAATGAAATAGCTGCAGAATATATGCATCCAAAGTATAATAAAACAGTTGCTGATCTATTAGAAGAATCAAAAGACACCGAAAATGTAGTTGAGTATGCAGTATAATCATATTGCCATTGAGGGGAATATTGGCAGCGGAAAAACTACTTTAGCGGGAATGTTAGCTGCTGATTATAATGTAAGACTAATTTTAGAAAAATTTGCTGACAATCCTTTTTTACCTAAATTTTATAAGGAACCGGAAAAAAATGCATTCCCGTTAGAGCTTTTTTTTATGGCGGAAAGATATCATCAACTTAAAAGTAATAAAGAACAAGATTTATTTCAGCCACAAAAGATTTCTGATTATTTTTTTGTGAAATCAAAATTATTTGCCCAAAATAATCTTCAGGATGATGAGCGGCAACTTTTTAATAGATTCTTTGAAATTATTTTTTCTTCACTGCCTAGCCCTGATTTAGTAGTTTATTTATACTCAAGTATAGAAAGATTAAAGAAAAATATTATTAAAAGAGGAAGGGATTTTGAACAAGATATTTCAGAGAAGTATTTAGAAAATATTCAGCATAATTATCTTGACTATTTAAGAAAACAGCATCATTTTCCTGTCCTTATGCTTGATGTTTCAGACGTTGATTTTGTTAAGAAAAAAGATGTATATGATTCGATTAAAGAGTTAATAAACAATAAGTATGATATAGGTGTTCATCGTAAAGTACTATAATTAAAATAATTATAAAAAAACAGCTTCTTATGAAGCTGTTTTAATTTTTAGTATGAAAGTTTTACTAATTAATTAAATTCTTAAACTCTTCATTTTCACGAAGGTTTATAAATTCTAAATCATTAGCAGCTTGCATTTTGTATGAATCATTTGCTTCTATTGCTTGTGCTAAATATTCAATTGCTTCATTGTTATTTCCTCCTCTTGCTGCTGCAATAGCGTTTATGTAATTATCTTCACATCTAAGATCATAATTTCCATTAAGTATGTTAGCTAATACGGCATTATATGAATTATTTCCTTTATAGAATCTAGCAGCTTTTGCGTATTCTCCTTGTTTAATATCAAGTATAGCTTGATTCTTTTCTGAAGCACCTCCTTCATTAAATAGTTTTTGAGCTCTAACTAATTCCCCTTTTAGGGCAGCAATTATTCCGCGGTTAACTAAAATATCACTTTGTATTCCACCTATTTCTTCTGCTTTGTCTAAATATGCGGTCGCCTTAGTCAAATCTCCTGCCATAATATAAATACATGATGTGTTGTTGTGTCCTCTCCAATCATTATGTAGTTCTACAACTTTAGTATATATGCTGATTGCAGTTTCGCGATCCGAAATAAGATTTGCAGCATGTAATAACTCTTTTATGTCTAATTCTTCTGGATTTGCTAAAGCTAAAGAAGTAATTTCTTCATCTGTTCTCTTTGGCTCGTAGGATCTAATAATAATTGTTGCTTTTCTTAGTTGTGGTAAAATATCATCTTCAATAGCATCATAAACTTCAGCTAGATCTCTAATTCTCTGTTCTCTTACTTCAACATCTTCAATAGAATTAACTATTCTATTTATTCTACCTTTATCTTTTATATTTGATGCGTCTACTAGATTTTCAAATCCCATCCAGTCTTCTCCTATAGAAGTCAGAGTGTATAAGTCATTATTTCTCGCACCGTCAAATTTTAAAGACCTAAGTAGTTGTTTAGTGTAATTTAATGTGCTTGTCATTCTTTTTTCAGAAACATTATCATTTAAATTTACTTTCCCTTCAGGAGAGGCATATGATACAATTTCTATAGAATGTGTTTTATATCCATTTTTAGCAAATTCTTTTAGTTCTTTGATATCATCATCACT
>CETE01153970.1_pt1 | contig 12846 bp, 3 predicted proteins | sample 531241 | NCBI WGS metagenome assembly CETE01 (sample SAMEA2622336, study PRJEB7988) | marine metagenome | biome: marine biome (ENVO:00000447); feature: deep chlorophyll maximum layer (ENVO:xxxxxxxx); material: "saline water (ENVO:00002010), including plankton (ENVO:xxxxxxxx)" | depth 30 m
CCCGCCATCATTGTGGCTGGGTGGCAGCGAGGCAACCATATACCACGGGCCCCTCAGACTGTCCGTGGCCAAGCAGTACTGGATTGGAGATATTCTCGCTGGCTCACATGACGAAGGGGTCGTCGAGCTCTGTGGTTGGGTGCATAGGACCAGAGGCTCAAACAAAATTCGATTCTTGGTCATCAGAGACTCGACAGGGACTCTACAGTGCGTGATAAAAAAGGACTCAGTTGACGATGAGTGCTACAGCGCGCTCTCTGGTGCACTAATCGAGTCGAGTGTAAGGATTACCGGGAAGGTGATGAGAACTGAAAGGGAGCATGGCTATGAGCTCTTAGTAACCTCGGGAATGGTTGTCGGCCCTGTAAACCCAGAGAGCCCATTCCCAATCACTGAATCTGCGATGGCAGAGGCAGACGGAGGGGAAACCGAATTTCTTCTTGACAATCGTCACCTCTATCTGAGAACCGGCAGAATGACAAAAATGCTGAAGATAAGATCCAGTGTTTTCGGTGCAGTTCACTCCTACTTCAGGAATCGAGATTTCATTGAATATCAGGCTCCAAACTTCGTTGCAGGTGCCGTTGAAGGAGGTAGCACACTCTTCGAGGTCCCCTACTTCGGGAAAAAGGCATACCTGACTCAATCTTGGCAATTATACGCCGAGGCCGCAATGCCAGCGCTTGAGAGGCTGTACACCATCGCCCCATCTTTCAGGGCTGAAAAAAGTAGGACAAGAAGGCACCTGACGGAGTTCTGGCACGCTGAAATGGAGATTGCTTGGGGAGGCAATCAAGAGGTCATGGATCACGGAGAGGCACTTGTAAGAAGCATCGCTCAAACGCTGGTCGAAGAAATGGAGGATGAATTATCTGATCTGGGGAGAGACATAGGACTAATTCAGAACTATGCCGATTCCAGATACCCAAGAATGAGGTACGATGAGGCAGTAGAGACCCTTCAAGCCAAGGGAATAGGCATAGAGTGGGGACAGGATCTAGACTACAGCAAGGAAAAAATCCTGACTCAGGACTTTGAAGTTCCACACTTCCTAACGCACTACCCTCGCGTAGCAAAGCCATTCTACCACAGACCAGATCCGGAGGACCCCAAGTATGTCCTTTGTCACGACTTACTTGCTCCTGAGGGCTATGGTGAAATCATCGGGGGAGGGGAAAGGACGTGGTCAGAGAAGGAGATAATAGAGAGAATCGAAGAAGAGGGCACTCCAAGGGATCCGTATGAGTTTTACATAGACATAAGGAAGTACGGGGGGGTTCCACACGGGGGCTTCGGGATGGGGGTCGACAGAGTCTGTGCATGGTTGTCAGGAGCCGATCACATACGAGAGACAATACCATTCCCCAGAGACAGTAGACGGGTCACGCCGTAGGCGTGCGGCCCGAATCACTCTTACGCCAAAGCCATCTGGAAACCACATGGATGAGGTCTGGAGGACACTTGATATCGCCAATCCAACTGACGAACACGCTATGCTCAGAGAGATGGTTAGGAGCTTCGTTTCTGACGAGGTCGAGGGGCAAGCCCATGAGTACAACAGAGATGAAAAATTCAATGTAGACTTATTCAGGTCTTTAGGTGAATCTGGACTTCTCGGAATCTCGGTCCCAGCAGAATTCGGTGGAGGTGGAATGGACGCTACCGCGGTAGCGATAATCAACGAGGAACTCTCCTACTCAGATCCAGCGTTCTGCCTTGCATATCTGGCTCATGACCAATTAATGGTCAACAACCTAGCTCAGAACGGTAATTTGGAACAAAAATCTAGGATCTTACCAAAGGTGTGCAGTGGCGATTGGATTGGTTGTATGGCGATGAGTGAGCCAGATCACGGAACAGATGTACTGGGAATGGAGACCTCAGCAGTACAAAGGGAGGATGGAAATTGGGTCATCAATGGCAGAAAGATGTGGATAACAAACGGCTCGGTAGATGACGATGGTGGGACTGCGGATATAGTCTGGCTCTACGCGAGGACTGGAACCGATGAAAAGGGTAGAGCCGAAATAACTACCTTCCTCGTAGAGAAAGGCACGCAAGGGTTTTCCGTGGGCCAGAAGATTTTCGACAAGCTGGGCATGAGAGCTAGTAACACCGCTGAGCTAGTCTTCGAAGATTGCGTAGTACCGCCGGAAAATGTGGTAGGATCACCAGGAGAGTCCATGGTGCACATGATGAAAAATCTAGAACTTGAGAGACTTGGCTTAGCTGCTATGGCAGTTGGGATATCGAGAAGGTGTCTGTCTATAATGAACAGTTATGCTAGCGAGAGGCAGGCTTTTGGAAGGGACATACGAGAATTTGGACAAATCCAGAGGCATATAGCGGAGTCATGGGCGGAATATAGAGCAATGAGAGCTTACGTTTACGACACTGCAAGACAGATAGATCTAGCCAAGTCAGGGAACAGGTTGGATTCGGATGGGGTCAAATTGTTTTCAACTACAATAGCGAAGAATATCGCAGATAGGGCCATTCAGGTCTTGGGGGGATACGGGTATGTCGGAGAATACACAGTGGAGAGACTGTGGAGGGACGCTAAGCTGTTGGAGATCGGAGGCGGTACCTTGGAGGGGCATCAGAAAAACATCACAAGGGATCTCAAAGTTGACCATAATGCCATCGAAAGATAGTGGTAGTCCCGCCCGGATTCGAACCAGGGTCCCCAGGACCAAAACCTGAGATGATGGACCACTACACTACGGGACTCCGTACCCGTGGCGCATGATGTATGATTTGGACTTGACGGGCGAGAGTGTACTGGGCATGGGGCCGGCAGAATGAAAGAACCATCTTTGCACGACAAGGCATGACTCAGCGTCTAGCTGTCGTCCTGGTCCTGTTAATGGTGATGCAGACAACCTCCGCGTCCATGGGATTTGAATCCAACTCCGACCATGGAGACCAGAACACAGGGCAAGACCGCCCTGACCCTTTTCCTGTCCCGTATGAGGATGAAATAGCTCCATGGGTCGATCCTTCCCTCATTGACGACTTGGAAAGAAATGGAGAATCAAGGGTCACTGTAATTACCAGGTCACTACAAAACCTCGAGTCCTGGCAGTTGGAAAATGGAGCTCTCGAGAAACAGGCTGAGCCGTCCAAAGGAGAAATTCTGGTCCAACAAGAAACTACTGATGGGCTGATTGATCATAGGACATTCTGGGTTTCCTCCAGCCTAGTACAAAAGATCCCGAGCGTAAAGGGGGTGATAGCTGTCATCGATGCGGAGCAATCGCCTGAGCCCTATTCCATCGTGCCATTCGAAGAGCCCCCAGGAATCAACCCCAACACGGTCAAGGCAGGAGAGATTCACGGGGCTACGGAAGCATGGGAAAGCGGATATTCAGGGGAAGGGTTGGTGGTCGCTGTGGCTGACACAGGCGTGGATTTCGCCCATCCTGATTTGAATGGCACTCAAGCCAGAGTCACATTCGACGATTCACCATACAATGGGTGGCCACTAATGTTGGACCATAACAGCATGTACAATTGGATGGTACACGGGGAGGCTTATCCCGCTAGGTCAACATGGTACGCAGATACCTCAACGATCGATGTGGACAACAACTCCGACGGATTGCTGGATAGTTCCGGACTGAATGTTTCCGGGATCAATATGTCACTGTCTGGAGAGTATCACTTGGGAGAACACCCTGACTCAACACTTAGGTCCAAACAGGGAGGTGATGTGCCTATTTTGGTGGTCGATGACATGTACTCAGGCGAATACAAGACAGTCTATGCGGATCTTGACAGAGATGGAGAGTTCGGAGATGAGGTACCCATGCGCCCTGGCGAAGAGACCTCTGGCCTAGACACTAATGGAGACGGACTTTGGGACGTTTCAGGAGGCCTAGTGTACTGGGTCTCAGACGGAGTTCTAGGGGTTCCATACGGGGACACATACGCAGCCAGACACGGATATTCGGACAGGGTCTCGGGACCGGGGAATCTTACTCTGTTTATGCTCGAATCCGGCAATCATGGAACCTTGTGCGCAAGCGCCATATCAGCTCAAGGAGTTGTAAGCGATGGAAAGGTTCTGGGAATGGCCCCAAATGCCACCATTTCAGCAATAGGGAACCACTACTCAGGAGGACACTCTCTCGATGCTTGGAGATTCATCGCAGAAGGTTATGATGGCTCCGTCGAAACACCAGATCAACCGCACATTGGATCATTCTCGTTCGGCTACTCTTCTGTTGACGAAGCTGGCGCTGACCCTTATTCCCTGTATTTGGACTGGCTAACAAGATTCTACAACAACAATACATCATACGCTGTTGCTATCGGCAACGGAGGGCACGGTTTTGGAACCACCAAATCCCCAGGGGCATCAAACGGCGTTTTCTCCGTTGGTGCTTTCAGTAGTAGGTCTAGCGGAACATGGGGGCAAATAGCACCATGGTCAAACCGGGGGCCGAACGCTCTAGGTAGGATGGATCCCGATGTAGTGGCCGTCGGATGGTCAGCAACAGGGGATATCCCACTTAACACAAGGGATGATGCCAACTCCGCTTGGAGGAGTTGGGGGGGGACCAGTCTCGCCACCCCTGTAGTGGCAGGACTGATGGCTCTTGTCGCGGAGGCTTGGATGGAGAATCTCGGAGAACATCCCACTTCCCAAGAGTTTAGGGATCTCGTGATGTCCACCTCAGACGACAGAGGATACGAGCCCTTCACGCAAGGTGGGGGCTGGTTTAACGCCTCTACTGCGATAAGGACTCTTGATGGAATTAACGGGAGTTGGTGGGCTACGCCTTCTCATTGGAACAGCGGATCATTCCAAGGTCAACATAGAGTTGCGAACCTAAATTTGTTGAGGCCGGGAGAGACTCAGATTACAGATATTGAATTTACTAACACAGGGCAATCCGAAATCAGCCTGAGCATAGATGCGACATCGTTTTCCCCCCTGTCCCACAACACCATGATTTGGAACAGTACCGGCAATGGCACCGAGGATGGTGAAAATTCCACATGGGACGGATATCAAAGCAGTAGGCCCGATTTACTGATTCCCATACATCTAGAATCAGATCCAAGCTTACAATTGAGTCCTGACACAAGGCAATTCAGAGCGCGGGCCACAATAGAGTACTCCCACTTCGATGGCAACCAGGATAGGAGCTCCGAGGAACGAGTCTTCCTTGAGATAATGAAGTGGGAAGACGAGGATGAAGACGGCATATATGTCCTGGATATCGACAATGACTCGATGGTTGACTCCGATGATTGGACCGAAGAGAGTGAATTGAAAGAGGTGACCTACTGGAGGTCTGATGGGCCGAATGCAGAGGTCCGCATGGGCAATCCCCTGCAAGATTCTGGCGATGGCCTCATGTTGGCTGTTTGGAACTACAACGGGCAGCTTTCGGATGACCCGGTTAGGATCGAAATCGACTGGACCTCCTTCGGCACAGACCCCGATGAGTGGATTTCCGTTCCCCCAGAAGTCATCCTTCAGCCAAACCAGTCTACTTCTGTTCCCATGGTCGTATCAGTACCTGTAGACTCCGACCCGGGCCTTCATCAACATGGATTGCTGATACAATCTACTGAATTGGATACCAATGGCTCCCAGATCGAGTCCGAATCCAACAGAAGTTGGACTCTACCTGTTGTGACCAATGTTCCCTGGGTCGGACCATTCTCAATAAACGCCAGACCCGTAGACGGTAATGTATCAAATCAGACATTGTACACCGAAGAATGGATTTCTGGTGCCACTAGATGGGATTGGAGGGCCGAAAGTGGGGACTGGAGATTCCTATCAATCGAATGGCCGGAGGAATGGGACACTGGAGGTACAGCAATCATCGACGTAGACTGGGGCGATAACCCATACACAGATATTGATGTGATGTGGTTATCTGAGACCCAACATGGGTATTCCACAGAAGACTCAACCCCGTATGGTAACTCTACTTTCTACATAGAGAAGAGGTCTGTCAACAATTATGCAGGCTCCGGGTCCCACAACTGGGGGACATATACGGAATCATCGCATGAGGTACTCACTGTCCCAGTCACTCCTGGCGTGCACCAGTTGGCATTGCACACGGCCCTTCATGGCGTCAGCTCCAATGACAACCCTCTGAACATCTCTGTCGGTTACATTGCTGCCGAACAATCAGGCTTTGAGAAGGTGGTGTCTGACTGGGACGAAGGAAGCGGGGTTGAGGCCGTTCACTTAGTTTCAACAGTTCCACTTACAGTGGAGAACGTGACGTCATACGGTTGGTCTCAACCCATATTCCTGCCCAACGAGACCGTTTTGGATGACGGAGGAAACAAAATGTCAGCTTCATGGTGGAGGAATATCACACTAAACAATTCCAAATCATTGTCGATTGAAATTGATGTTGCATCTGAAGACTCCCTTTCAGACGATTCGGATATTGATTTGTACCTGTTCAGAGATAAGAACGAGGATGGTGAATTCAGTAGCGATGAAGAGATCGCCAAGTCAATTTCCTCAGATTCTTCTGAAAATGTAGAAATGACAGACCTGCCAGACGGTCTTTACGGTGTAGCAGTCCTCGGGTATGACGTCCCTGGGGGGTCAATGAACTTCCAAATAACGATCGAGGACTTCGGAGGTGATGAATTAAGGGTCACAAATCAGTTCGCTTTGACGAAGTCTGAAATCAACTCGATATGGCCCAATGGTTCCACGGCCCTTGCCAGTCAAGCCCCGTCTGCAGCTCTCCAGGTTAGTCTTGAATACGATAGGCCGGTTTCCGCAGGTGTTTGGCATGGATATGTTGAAATCGAGTTGAACGGAACAATAAAATTCCAAATCCCATATGTCTACGAACTAATTGAGCTCCCTCCAGAGGTGGAATTTAAGAAGCCCGAAAACATGTCCTACCACAACAGCTCAGTGCCCATAGAACTTCATGCCATCGACATCGGCATAGGGTTCAAGTTGGATCAAGTTCAATGGTTGCCGGGGGACAACCAAACTCAAATTCCAAGTGCTAACTCAGTGCATGCTCTGGACACAGAAGGGAACCACCACGACTTGACGACACTGTGGAATTACGGCAACCACTCTGCTATGCCTCAAAACGTGACCCTCAGGGAGGTCTGGATAAACTCATCACTCCCTGAAATTGAACAGTGGCATGATTACATCCTAACCGTCACGGATTATTCTGGCCTCTCCTCACGGGCCTTCCTCTCTGTGGTGTACGATACCACTGCGCCCGATGTCATGATTAGCCAGATACCTGAAATAACCAGTAATCAGGTCATGACATATAGGATCTGGACAGAGCCAGGTGCTTCTCTCACTCACTCTGGAAATCTAATTGAGCTTGACGAAGAGGGATTTACGGAGCACTCATTCCTCCTCCAGGACGCTGAAATCGGCTTCGATGAATCATCTGGGTCACCGTACTATTTCGTCGAAGGCACAAGCATGTTCGATGTACGGGTATCTGATGCAGCAGGAAATACTGTTTCCAGAGAATTCCAAGTTATTTACGATCCCGAGCCTCCAGATGACATAGAGTTCGACTCTTTGCATGATCAGGCGGGAAATCTATACTCTTCTTCTAATCTGCAGGAGCCTGTCAATCTTTCTAGTGGCAACTTGATCCTAAGAATTCCTTCTGATGTCATGCAGTGGTGCCTCTCTGTAAATTCTGTTATCAATGACTACTTTACCATCGAATGCGATAGCATCGAAACTAGGCCAGAGGTATTCAACACCACAACTGGACACCCAGAAGAGGAAGACAGAGGGGGGACTCAAGAAAAATATGGAATTTCCCTCCCGCTTGGGACAGCAGGCCTTCCCGACGGGGATTATGTGATGCAACTAGATTTGACTGACTGGACTAACAACTCGGCAAGCCAATCTTGGCCAATTCATATTGACAAAACCGCTCCTTCGATTGAATGGGACCTAAGCATGGCGAATTCTCTCACATTGTTCGAACATAGACAGAATTTGTCATGGTCATCTTCGGAAGTAGTGCACTTCGAATTCACAATGGACGGAGAGCTTCTCACAAGCGGGCTTTCCTCATCGGATGCGTATTTCTTCGAAGTTCCTTCTACCGGTAGCCATGAGTTTTGCCTTTATGCCGTTGATGGCACTGTAAATAGGAACAACAGCAATCATGCTTTGGATTGCAGAACCATGTTACTTGACGAGTCGATATACAATACTGTCTTACAGGCAAACTGGAACGGTGGCATTGTCTCTTCCACAGAGGTTGTGGCAACCATACAGCTCGGGCCCGGTCAGGAAATCAAATGGTCGAGGGATGGATTACAAGAAATGAACCTCCTCTTCCCGGAATCTGATGTGGAGAGGATATCATTTGAATTAGTGGAGGGCGAGAATAGATTCACACTTCTCGTCGGCTCTCTTGATGAAACGGACACCTACGAGCTCTCTGTGGTGAGAGATACCATCGCGCCCATAATATCCATCGAAGAGAAGACGAACCGCACGTCCACGCTCTCTAAATTGAGAGTCGTGGAAGGAACCTGTGAGGGCGGGACCAACACCATGGTTTGGAGCGATGTCGACTCAAACTCTTTTGTTTGCCCATCAAATGGCACATATTCGGTAGAGCTGGAAATTATCGACTCTCCGGGCGAACACGACATCTACGTCATATCGACAGACCACGCGAACAATGAAGCCAGTGCCGAGATCGAAGTCTTGATGCAACAGTGGCCAGAATGGGCGATCGATGACGCCAGAAACATGGGGCCGATGTTAATCTGGTTCTCACTTGCGGGATTGCTTATCTGCGCTGTCACGCTCATCGCAATGAGAAGCCTAATGGGGAGGAAAGACGAATTTGCGACCCCAGAATACGAGACCGAGATAGAAACGATTCTAGGGGATATCGGCCTAGATGACTAGAGCATATGGAGGCTTCCCTTCAGGCAACTATAATCACCAACACCCCTTCAGGTTTCTATGGAAATAGAGAGACTGGCGGTTTTAGGGGCCGGTCAGATGGGTGCCGGAATAGCTCAAGTTGCCGCCTGCTCAGGTTACCCGGTGGTTATGATTGACATAGAGCAAGATTACCTAGACAGGGGTCTTTCAAGCATCGAAAGATCCCTATCCAAGTTGGTATCTAAAGGAAGGATGTCTGAGGAAGAGGCAAAATCTGCCATAAGCCTAGTTTCCACTTCGGTTTCCAGAGATTCCGCTTCAGAAGCCGATCTAGTTATCGAGGCCATACCTGAGGTTCTAGAGCTGAAAGCCTCAGCGTTTTCAGACTTAGACGAAATTTGCAAGGAAACCGCGATACTAGCCACAAACACATCAAGCATATCCATCGACGAGATAGCTGCATCCACAAGGCGTCCAGGTAGGGTGATAGGAATGCACTTCATGAATCCCGTCCCGATAATGAAACTAATCGAGATCATAAATGGAAGTCAGACGCTTCCAGAGGTTACCAAGGCGATACTGGAGGTCTCAGAGAGGATGGGCAAGACACCGCTACAATGCAATGACTCACCCGGCTTCGTAAGCAACAGGATCCTCTGCCCAATGCTGAATGAGGCTATTCTTGCTCTTCAAGAAGGAGTGGCCGAACCCGAAGCCATTGATGGGATAATGAAGCTGGGAATGAACCATCCATTAGGGCCCCTTGCTTTAGCCGACCTTATCGGGCTTGACACTGTCTTACACATCATGAACGTACTTAGAGAAGGTCTAGAAGATGAAAAATACGCTCCCGCGGAACTTCTGGTCTCCATGGTTTCGGAAGGAAAGTTAGGGCGGAAATCAGGTCAAGGTTTCTACAGCTATTAAATGGAATTTTCACAGCCCTTCCCGTCACCCACGATTTAAGTCACTCGGCCCACACGATGAAGCATGAATGACACGAGGAAAACACGATCGACGGCATCGAGACAGGCATCTGCTATCGCAATATGCTCCATTTTTCTAATTTCATTAATATCAGGATCTGTACTGGCGAACGACGCTGGCTCTGGGTCCGACGCCGGAGGAAGCACATCCAGCGCCACTTACCTTCCCTCGAACAACTCTACCTACTACGGAAACCTCACCCAAGGCTCTGACACGGATGACTACTACGCAGTAAATATGTCGTGGGGAACCGGGATTGCAGTAACGATAAACATCCCTGCGAACTCAGATTTTGATCTCATTCTACTCTCCTCGGGAGGTGCGCAGATTGACTCAAGCACTAACGGAACAGGGCAGTCGGATCACGTAACGTCGAATGGAACCAACGTCGGTGGTACCACAGTTTACATTTGGGTGGACCAATATCTGGGTTCAGGGCAATACACTATGCAAATTCAAATTTTCTCCGCTGGAAATGGCTCAGGTGGAGTCGGGGATGATGCTGGGAGCGGACAAGACGCAGGGGGTTCGATGTCGAACGCACTACCCTTGAGCCTGTCCAACGGAACATCCAACGCAACCAACTCCACCTCGTTCCAAGGCAACTTATCATCCACAAATGATGACGACTGGTATTCGGCCTACATCCCATCTGGGTATGGGATATACGTTGAGATGTACCACGACGCCGGCGCGGACTTCGACATGTGGCTTTATGACTCTAATGGGACTGAGCTGGACGAAGCATTCACTGGAAACGTGCCAGAGACGGTAGGGAGCAATGGGACGGACGTCGGCTCATCGACGGTCTACCTAGAGATCAAGGATTGGCCCGTATCCCCCTCATCCGGATCATACAACTTTACAATTAATCTATTCTCAATAGCAGGAAACCCAGCTTACTCACAAGATGACGGTCTGTCTGGTGGCGATGCTGGCGATGACTATGCCAATGCAACGAGCCTGCCGATTCCACAAACCTCCAACAGCACAAGGGTGTTCTCCGGCTGGAAGTCTGCAAGCGATGATCCGAATGATTGGTATTCCTTCGCAGTTCCAACTGACTACGGGGTGGAGGTTAACATGACCTCTACAAACGCCACGGGGTATCTTGTACTCTACTGGGAGTCGAACATCACGGTAATTGACTCGTCTCTGAACAACAACGGTGCCGAGTACGTCACTTCCGATGGCCCCGAGGTCAGCGGCCAGAACGTTCTGCTGAGGGTAATGGCGATTACCGGGGCCGGATTCTACAACTTCACAGTGAATGTATTCTCCCTAGATACCGACAACGACGGCTGGCAGGATACGACTGAGATACAATGTGGGACCGATCCAGAGGACTACAACTCAACCCCCTCAGACTTCGATTCAGACGGAGTCTGTGACACGATGGATCAGGATGACGACAATGATGGCGCAGACGACGCTGATGACGACTTCCCACAGGACCCCAGTGAGACCACAGACACCGACAACGATGGAATCGGCAACAATGCCGACGAAGATGATGACGGTGACGGGTGGAATGATACCGAAGAGGGGGACTGTAACACTAATCCGTTGGATTACAACAGCCAGCCAAGTGACACAGACTCAGACGAACTTTGCAACGAGCTCGATGAGGATGATGATGGAGACGGATACCTGGATTCCGATGACGACTTCCCACTCGACGACTCAGAATGGCTAGATACGGACAACGACGGAACCGGGAACAACGAAGACACGAATGACGATGGTGACGGATTTTCCGATGCGGATGAGATCCTTTGTGGTTCTAACCCTCTGTCATACGCGTCCGTCCCCGTTGACACAGACACTGATGGCGTGTGTGACATCATGGACGCAGATGACGATGGAGACGGTTATGAGGACGATGTTGACGACTTCCCGAACAACCCCCAGGAATGGGTCGACACGGACAATGACGGCCAGGGAGACAACTCCGACTTTGACGATGACAACGACGGTGTTCTGGATGAATTCGACGCTTTTGACACGGATCCCAGCGAGCAATATGACTACGACGGTGACGGCCTTGGTGACAACTACGACACTGATGACGACAACGATGGTTGGCCCGACTCGGACGAGACGACCTGCGCATCCGATCCGCAGGACTATGCGAATACACCAGATGATTGGGACTCAGATCAAATTTGCGATGTCATGGATGAGGACGATGACAACGATGGGTATCTAGACGTTGATGACGCCTTCCAATTCGATGTGAACGAGTGGATCGACACGGACTCTGACGGCATAGGCGACAATGAAGACATGGATGATGACGGCGACTCCTGGGAAGATGCAATTGAGCCCAACTGTGGAGCCGACCCTCTCGACGTCACATCGACACCCGTCGACACCGACTCAGATGGAAGCTGCGACTACCTAGACCCTGATGACGACAATGACGGAGTCATGGACGCCGATGACGCCTTCCCTCTGAACCCGGTCGAACAGACCGATACCGATGATGACGGAATCGGTAACAATGAGGACAACGATGATGATGGGGACAATTGGACAGATTCTGCAGAATCCCTGTGTGACACATCCCCCTTGTCTGCCACATCTCAACCGTTGGATACCGATGACGATGGGACCTGTGATAAATTGGATTTAGACGATGACGGGGACGGTGTCCCTGACAGCGGAGACAAATTCCCAACGGACGGCTCGGAGTGGGAGGATCTAAACAACGACGGGCTCGGAGATAATGGAAACCCACTGTCCATCGTGGACAAAATGAAACTCAACCCCGGAATCTCGGCGTTAGCGGTCATCGCAGTCATCGCGGCTGTAGGGGCAATAATTTACGCCAACGTATCGAGGGGCGGAGGCGGGTTGGTATCCAATCTTAGGCAAGTCAAGGGCAGATCAGGAGAAGAGGGTGAAGTCGGAGAAGTGCCGGTCTCGGAAATTACTCCGCCTGTTCCTCCTGGACTTGACTCCGC
>CETE01147891.1_pt1 | contig 12757 bp, 19 predicted proteins | sample 531241 | NCBI WGS metagenome assembly CETE01 (sample SAMEA2622336, study PRJEB7988) | marine metagenome | biome: marine biome (ENVO:00000447); feature: deep chlorophyll maximum layer (ENVO:xxxxxxxx); material: "saline water (ENVO:00002010), including plankton (ENVO:xxxxxxxx)" | depth 30 m
CTTTGACATTAATGCTTGGAGTTAGGAATGGAGAAGCTTGTGCTTTGAAGTTTTCAGACTTTGACCAAGAAAGAAGAATTGTCTCTATAACTAAGCAACTTGGTTTTCGTGGCAAAGCTGTTGTAGAAGTTGACCCCAAGAAAAAGTCATTCAGGGATATTTCTTATCCTCAGGAAGTGCAAGAAGTATTGGAAGCTCTACAACTTCATTATGAAACATATGGCAATAATGAAGGAGACTATTTATTGCAATATAAAAAAGGTGGAAGAGTTAGACCTGATTATTGGGTTAGCCAATATAAAAAGGTTCAAACCCTTGCAGGAATTCCTATAACTGAGCAACTTGATGGGACACATAGTGGAAGACACACTCATCTTTCAATATTGGCTCAAGCAGGTGTTCCACATACTATGTTGCAACAAAGAGCAGGTCATAAGGATATAAGAACTACGACAGGATATTATATCCACCTAGACAATGACTATCTTGCAAGTGATACTATTTCACTGCTAAATAATGAAAATGATATAAATTCACTAAAATAAATAACAGAGAAGCCTTTCGTGTTTTGAACCACTTTCAGACTCGAAGGGCTTTTCTTATTCCTTGATATGTCACTCCCCTTTGTTATATTTATTTTATGGCGAAGGATTATTCAGAATATAAAATTCCTAAGGGAACTGACCCCAAAGATGACCCCTATTTTCAATTTGCTGATGATTTCAATGTAGATTATGAAACAAGTCCTATCACTTTAGATGGGCAAGTCAATCCCAAATGGGTTGCACAGTTTGAGGAAGAATAATGGGAACTTCCCTTCCATATGATGACAGACACGAACAAGATAAATTAGTTGATTGTGATGTCTGTGGAAAAAGATTTCTTTTATATAAAGATAAAGTTCCTACTTGCACTGACTGCCTACAAAATCCTTCAGTTAGAAGACAAAGGTCAAGAAGAGACACTTCAGTTGCGTTTTTATTTGAAAATTAATTAGATTCGTTCTAGTTTTTTTCAAACCCTGATTTCATTGGCTTTTTCAGAAAAAAGTCGAAAGCTCTTCAATTTTGGATGAATTTGTGATTCAGTTCTTATTATTGCTCTGAAAGAGAAATGAAATGAAAGTTATGAACACTTGGAACTCAAGGATGGAAGATATTCAGAAGACTTTAGAAAATCAAAAAGCTTTTGAACATTTTGCCAATAGAGCAGGAAGCAAACTATTTGAACTGTTCCTGGATAACAAGGATATGAGAAAGCTTCTTCAAGATGGGTTGATGCAACAGGATGAAATGTTAATTCTTCGAATGATAGAAGAAGACCTGTCAGCTTGTGAAGATATAAGAATTGAAATGCGAAATAGATAAGGAGGCTTTATATGCCTGAAATAAAAGAAGAAGACAAGATGATTGTCTTTTCTATTGGAGATAGCACAAAAAAAGAACATTATGCAGATGTTGCTATCCCCTTTGCTACTTTTGAGGAATTATCAGAAGAAGAACTGCATAAATGGTTGAACAACATTGCAAGGACTTGTCCAACAGTTATAGCCAATAGCAATGATGAGTTTGCACAAAATTTAGTTCAACTGAATAAATAATTGGTAGATAAGAGGGATAGATTATTTCTTTTCTTTCATACAGTTGACAATGCCCTGTCAATGAAGAGTGAACTTCCCTCTTTCTACTGTCGTTTTGTGAGAAAAAAATAATTCAAGAAACAAGGGCTATTTTCCTAGAACTTGTGATTGGGCTTCTATTATGTATATAGGATTGGGACAGGTCTAGTCCCATTTTTTATTTATATGTTCACAGCAAAAGATAACCCCATTTATTCAACATTGGGAGAAATCAATCCTAATGCAATAGTATTTCCTGAATTCAATCAGGCTTTTCTTGGGTTAGGAACAAATCAAAACAAGACAGTTGCTGTATATGATTGGAACCTTGTTGTTGCTATATGTGTTAATTCACACGATATGAAGCCAACAGAGGCTAAAGAGTTTTTATTTTTGAATGTAGTATCTCAAACAAATAGTGATGATGCTCCTATATTTTTGCAACAAACAAATCCAATGCAGGATATAGAACAAATATTTTTTATGTGATGCCAAAGTTTTTCTGCTCTATATGTGAAGCTGTATCAGACCAAAGGAAATGTCCTACTCATAGGAATATAAGAAAGAAGTATGTTCGCAGGAATAAACCTTCTGTATCTTATGCCCAAAGGAAATACAGGAAAGAAACTGTTGATGCTTATAGAAAAATTTATGGGAATGTTTGCAGTGGTTATAAGAGACAACCTCATTATGCTACTGACCTAACAGCAGACCATATAAACCCTACATCTCAAGGAGGAGATGAATTTGGACAACTACAAGTTCTATGTAGGTCGTGCAATAGCTCCAAAAATAAATCAATAATCTGATACTTAGTGGGTAGAAATGACCCTATACATTGCAGAAATAGTTATTTGGAGAGCAAAAATCTACATATACGAACATTTTCAGTCTTGTTCTTAGGTAGGGGTAGGCAAAAAATGCAGTGATTGTGTATGCGTGGAGACCACGACGCCCTCTCTTTCTTCTTTCTGTATAGTCTCAGAACTTTTGCGAACTGAAAATAATTTTTTTTTGAAACGAGAAAGATATGACAAAAGCTAAACCTGTTGAACAACGAGAGCATAGAATCAAGCCCAAAATTGTTGACATAGAAAGTTATAAAAAAAGAGAAATTCCAGAATTAGCAGGTAGAAACCTAAAAAAAACCAAAGATTGGTGGAATTCGTTTTGGTCTAGTGACTTATCTAGTGCAATAGATATAAAAAGTGACCTACCTGTCATTCAAAGACTTGCATCTCTTATGGATGAGAGAGAAAGAATATTCAAACAAGCAAAAAAAGACAGATTAGTTGTTGGAAGTCAAGGACAAGTCGTTCTCAATCCTTTATATAACGCACTATTGAAGATTGATGCAGAGATAAGAAATTTAGAAGACAGAATTGGTCTCAATCCAAAGGCAAGAGTTTCTTTAGGTATTCAGATTGGTCAAGCTAAGAAATCGTTAGCTGATTTGAACTCTGAACTTGATATTCAAGATTGATACCCAACAAAAAAAAGAAAAAAAAACTCAGAACCTTCTTGGAGTGGAATATCGATTAACGATTGGAAGAATAGTATGCGTTTCACAAATTCAGAACAGATAGTTTATGCTTTCAGATATTTTCTTGCTAAAAAGATTATGAAGTTTAGGTCATACCTCTATGGATTAATTGTCAGATTAGAAAACAGGAACTATTGGAATAAATACAACAATAACTTTTGCGAGTTTTAGTTGCTTGTGAGTTTTCAGGTGTAGTTAGAGAAGCTTTCAAATCAAAAGGTCATTATGCGTTGAGCTGTGACTTAGAACCTACATCAATTTCAGGAAACCACTATGAAGGAAATGTTTTAGATATATTAGATGATGGTTGGGACTTAATGATTGCCCACCCTCCTTGCACATATCTGACTGTTAGTGGAAATAGATGGTTCTATCATCCTGAGGATAAAGAAAAACCTGTAGATGAAAGAAGACCACATCCTAGATTTCCAAAGAGATTAGAACAAAGAAAAGAAGCTTTAGATTTTGTTCAACAGTTGCTTAATGCTCCTATTGAAAAAATTGCTTTAGAAAATCCTATAGGAGTTATATCAACAAACATAAGAAAGCCTGACCAAATTATTCAACCATATGAGTTTGGAGACCCTTATGAAAAGAAAACTTGTTTATGGCTAAAAAATCTTCCAAAGTTAGAACCAACAAATATTGTTGAACCTGAACCAAGAGTAGTTTTTGAAAGTGGAAAGTCTATGCCTAAGTGGTATGCAGATGCAATAAATCTTCCACCAAAAGAAAGAACAAAGATTAGAAATACTACTTTTCCAGGAATAGCAGAAGCAATAGCTAACCAATGGGGTTGATATGAAAACACTAGGTCATAGAGTAATAAAATTTATAGAAACTTATTGTGTCCATTCAACAGGAGATTATTTAGGCAAACCTTTTGTATTGAGAGATTGGCAGAAACAAATCTTGATTGATATGTTTGAGCTGAGAGAAGATGGTTCATTCAAATACCATACTGCTTATATCTCTACTCCAAAAGGAAATGGAAAAAGTGAAATTGCCTCAGCTTTAGCTGTTGCAGGACTTATGGGACTAAATCAAACAGCTCCCCTAATTCCATTAGTTGCAAGTTCTTATGACCAAGCTGACATTGTCTTCTCTAGTGCTAAACAAATGATTCAGAATGGAGAGCTTCGACATTTTGCTGACTTAATGGAAAGAAAAATTGCTCTAAAAGATAATCCTCAAGCACAAATCTTGAGAGTTCCTTGTGTAGCAGGTGTCAATGATGGAATGAGACCTTCAATGGCAATATTTGATGAAGTTCACGAGATGACAGGAAATAAAGAAAGAGCTCATCTTGTTATTTCAAATGGTCTTAGAAAAAGAAAAAACACAATGGGCATAAACATAACTACTGCAGGAGTTGAGAACTCTTTGGCTTATAGGTTATATAAATATTCAAAAGGTATTGAAGAAGGAACTATCGAGGATGAGGGCTTTTATTATAAAATATTTGAAGCAGACCCTGACTTGGATATTTCCAACAAAGCAGAAAGAAAAAAGGCTATTGAACAAGCCAATCCTGCTCTTGGGGATTTTGTTTCTTATGAACAAATTGAAAGAGCTTTTCACTCAATACCTGAAAACGAATTCAGAAGATATTTTCTAAATCAATGGACTACAACTGCTGACAGATGGTTGCCAACAGGAGTATGGGAGGAATGTTTTGAAGAAAAAACAATCGAAAAAGGTTCAAGAATTATTCTCGGCTTTGATGGTTCCTACAACAGAGACTCAACAGCACTCGTGGGATTATCAATGGAAGAAATTCCACATCTCGAAGTTCTCGGACATTGGGCAAAGCCAATTCAAGAAAATAAGGCTTGGAAAGTCCCAAGAGATGAAGTCTTGGCGAAAATTCTACAGTGCTTCGAAGAATACGAAGTAGTTGAGTTAGTTGTTGACCCTATGGGTTGGCACAATGAAATCTCAGAGCTTGAAGAAATAGTTGGAGACAATATGGTTCTCTACTACGAAGGAAACTTCAGAAAGAAAATGGCTCAAGCTTGTTCAAGATTTTATTCAGCAACATTAGAAAAAAAGATAAGTCACTCAGGAAATGTTGACCTACATCAACACTTAGTGAATTGTGTTCCTAAGGAAACAATGCAAGGAACTCTTGTGACCAAAGCATCAAAAGACTCTCCTCATAAGATTGACTTAGCTATAGGAGCAATAATGTGTTTTGACAGATGGTCAGATATGAAAACTGAACCTGAGGAAGAAGTAAGAGAGGAACCAAAGTTTATAAATTTATGATGATTAATTATTTGATAACAGGAACAGGATTCCTAATGATTTCAATAGCAGGATTCTTAGTGAGTCCCACAGTCGGTTTCTTTGTATTAGGAACTAGCTTTTTATTATTTGGAATAGTTTTTGATAGAGAGAAGATATGAATATTTTAGATATATTGAGAGGCAACGAAGACAACTTCGAAAAACGAGCAGTAGATGCTTCAAACTTTGTGCTTGGACTTGAGGATGATGGAAAAACTTCATCAGGTGTTTCTGTAGATGCAGGAAGTGCAATAACAGCTTCAACTGTTTATAGCTGTGTTTCATTGATAGCTGATTCAGTTGCAACTATGCCAATTCACAGTTTTAGAAAAACAGGAGACTATAGAGAACCAACAGTTCCACCTTCCTGGATGGATGCAACAAACTCTATGCCTAATCCTGAAACAGATAGATTCACTTGGATTCATAGAACAATTAGTTCATTGGCTCTTTATGGAAACAGTTATTGGTTAATTGTTGAAAGAGATAATTTAGGTTTCCCTAAACAAATTTTCAATCTTCATCCTGACTTTGTCACTATTGATAGAAAAAATGGAGAAGCAGTCTATACCTATGATGGAAAAAAATCTTATAAAAGATATACAACTCTGACTCCTCAAGGAGACATTATCCATATAAAGAACTTTGAACAAGGTTCTGAGTATGGACTTAGTCCTATTGAGGCAGGTGCAGAATCTATTGGAATATCTCTAGCAAGTGAAGAATTTGCAGGAAGATTCTTTCAAAATGGTGCTGTGATGAGTGGTGTCATTGAAATGGATTCAACTCCAAGTGAAGAAGCACTTCGAATATTCAAACAGTCTTTTCAAAGAAAGCATCAAGGTGTCAAGAAGTCACACAATATTGGAGTATTGACTGAAGGAGCACAATGGAAACCAATAGCAATAAATCATCAACAGATGCAGTTTTTGGAATCAAGAAGGTTCAACAAAATCGAGATTTGTGGGCTCTTCAGGGTTCCTCCATATCTAATTGGAGATTTGTCGGAAACTACAAAACTTGGCTCATCTATCGAAGAACAAAATAGAATTTTTTATGAACTGACACTTCTTCCCTATATCAACAGAATTGAACAAGCTATGACAATGATGTTGCCTAGAGGACAATTTGCAAGAATTGATGTGTCAGGACTACTAAGAGCTTCAATATCTCAAAGGTATCAAGCTTATAACATAGGAAGGAATGCAGGTTTCTTATCTGTTAATGAAATAAGAGCAAAAGAAGACCTTCCTCCTGTGGATGAAGAAATTGGAGATTCATACATTCAAAACTTGAATCAAAATTCAATTCAAGACACAGAAGACTAAATTTGTGAATCTAACCATATAATTAATTTTGACCAAGTTCCTTTGACCAAGTTCGAGAGGAACAATATGCCTAACAGGGCTAAAACAAAAAGCTTGGATGTCCACGACCCAAGTTTGTTAGTAAATAATGACAAGAATGAATTTCTTGGTCACTTTGGAAATACTGCAAAAGTCTTTCTTGAAAATACTAACGATATGAAGAAACCTGATTGTGGTCAGGAAGTATTCGATTTAGAAATGGAGCTTCTCAAGATAAAGAAAGTTCCTGCTCTATACAATCTTGACACTTTTGAAGGTTATTCAGGTGCATATCAACAAACAGGATTTGACCCTTTCAGTTCAATGATTCCAAATGGTTTTGTTGTGATAGGAAATCCTGATTGGTATATTCCAGATAATTTTGTTTCATACATAAATTCAAAAAAACAAACGCAACTCAGTTGGGTTGAAGTGAAAGGTTCTAGATGGATAAAGTCTATGGACATTCACTATATGAAATCATTCCAAGAGAAACTTGATAATTGGAATCTAATGATTGAAAAAGCAGGAAAGTATTCTATCAAAGCAAGAGCTCCAATTAATTTCTACATTGCTCTCTATCCATATGCTGAATCAAGTTGGTATAGAGCTAGAGATGAACAAACTGTTTGGGAACCAACTGAAAAACTTGTTGATGAAGGTCATTGGTTCACATTAGCTCAACTTATAGACAAATTTGAAAATGACTATATGTATGAAGAAGAGCTCCAAGAAAAATATCCATTTCATAAAAAAGAAATGACTGAACTTGGATATGAGAACTATTCAGATAGAAAATTCAAAAGAAGAATAAATTTATAGGAGAAATATGCCCTACAAAGACCAAGATTTATTTGGCACAAAAGAAGAAGCTTTGGACAAAGCAAAAGTCATTGGCTGTTATTTAGATGACTCATCTTTTCATAAGATGGATGTTGATGGCGAATCTTTCTTTATGCCTTGCAAAACACATACTGAATATGATGAGGCTCTTGGTCTTAGGGCTGAAACAAGAGAACATATAGAAGTTCCTCAATACATTCAAGATAATGCAAAAAGAGGTCTTGAATTTTATGAACAAGGTTTTGGTGGAGATGGTTTAGTTGATACCACCATTAATGAGGCTCGTGATATGGCTGAAGGAAAAGTCAGTCACGAAAAAGCCAAGAAAATGAATGCTTGGTTTTTGCGACATAGGTCTGATTTAGATTCAGAAAAAGCAGATGATTTCCTCAATGGAACAAGTGATGAACCTTCAAATGGTCAGACTGCTTGGCTTCTTTGGGGAGGTTCTATTGATAAAGAGAATCAAATGGATGCTCAAAAATGGGCAGAACGATATGTTGCAACTTTAGAAGAAGAAATAGGAGAAAATATGTCTGAAAATAAAAGAGACAAAGTTTTCACTTCTAGCCCAAAGCAAGTGAGACCAACCCCTGAACACGATATTAGATTCGTAGCTAATGAGATGGAATATAGAACTCTTGAGGGTTCCAAAGCTGTCATCAGTGGTTATGCTTCTGTTTTCAATAAGAAATCACAAGTTCTCGGTGGAGGTTTCGTTGAAGTTATTGGAGAAGGTGCTTTCAAAAAGACCCTTCAAGAAAGAGGAACACAAACCTCTAGAGATGACATCAAAGCTTTATTCAATCACGATACATCTTTAGTTCTAGGTTCTAAAAGAGCAGGGACACTAAAACTATCTGAAGACAAAACAGGACTTCATTATGAAGTTAATTTAGATTTAGATATTCCTCATCACAGGTCAGCATTTTTGATGATTCAAAGAGGAGATGTCACAAACTCAAGTTTTGGTTTTGATGTTTTAGATGAAAGATGGAATGTCTCAGAAGATGCAGGAGCTCCTGTAGTCAGAGAAGTTCTTGAAACAAGATTGTATGAAGTTTCCCCTACAGCTTTCCCTGCCTACCAGGATTCCTCTGTTATGGCAGAAAGAAGTTTTAGGAACTTAGCTCATATGAGTGGTCTTGAATTAGACAAACTTATTGAAGCTAATGAAAATGGAGAATTGAAATCACTACTTCAAAATGAAGAAGAAACTGTTTTCAATGCAGATGCTAGAAAACGAAGACTCGAACTACTAAAAAATCAATGAGTTCAGAAGCAAGATTTAGAAGTCTGCTTTTATTGAAACTTAGGAATGGAGATGATGAACAATCAACTCCTGCTCCTAAAGAAGACCAAATAGAAGGTTCAAAAACTAATCCCAAAGGTTCTGCTGATAAGGAATCAAAAGAAAAAATAAAGTTTTCTGAACAGACTGAGAAATCTATCAAAACAATTATTGATGAACACAATGATGAAATAAGTTCTAAAAATATGGCATCTTGGAGAAGACTGAGAATGTCTGTTTCCAAAAAAGTGGTCAGAAGAGGATTTGGAGCATTTTCAACTTCTCATAGACCAAATGTCAGTCGAGTGGCTTGGGGTTTAGCTCGTTTGAAAGCTTTTGCTTATCTAATGAAAAATGACAAACCAAAAGACCCAAAATATATAACTGACAATGACCTTCTTCCAAAGGAACATCCTTTATATAAAGAAGACTAAAAGTTTAGAGGTCAGATTCGTTGATGAAACAATTTGGCTTCGCCCACACGATAAAAGAGGAGTCGTTGATGAAACACTCCTCACAATTTCTAGGAGAAATAATGAGTAATCCCAACATAGTTGAAAAACTATATGATGAGCGAAATAATCTTTGGGAGCAAATGAAAGAATTGAATGACAGAGAAATCTCTGAAAATCGTTCTCTCGATTCTGCTGAAAAAGAACAATGGGACAAGATGAATGACAGAATGTCTGAAATCGATTCCAGAGTTTCTGAGTTAGCTTCCTTAGAGGAAAGCAACAAGAAAGCAGAAGAAGCAAGGGCTATGTTTGAATCAAAGCCTGTTATCGAAGAAAAAGTTGAAGAAGAAATTTCTGATGCAAAAATTCTTCGTGCTTTTGCTACAGGAGAAGTTCGTTCTCACAATTTTGAAAAAAGAGACTTGGACAAAGCCAATGATGGTGGTTTAGTCCCACAAGGTTTCTTTGACCAAATCATTGCAAAGTTAGATGAAAATGCAGTTGTCAGAAATGTTGCAACTGTTGTTCCTACTGCAGGTGGCGAAGATATAAAATTCCCACAAGTCACAGCTCTATCCTCAGCTTCATTAGTTGCTGAAGGTGGTGCTATTGGAGAATCTGACCCAACAAGTGCTTCTGTCACATTAGGTGCGTTCAAATACGCATACTTAGTGCAAGTATCTTCAGAGCTTTTAGCTGATGAAGGCGTTGACATAGAAGCATTCCTTGCAAATGATGCAGGTCGAGCTTTAGGAAATGGTGCAGGTGCAGACTTTGCAACTGCTAATGGTTCATCTAAACCTAATGGAATAATGAACGCTTCCTCAGCAGGAGTCACTTGTGCTAGTGCTACTGCAATAACTTCTGATGAGGTTATTGACTTGATGCACTCAGTCACAGCTCCATATAGAGTGAATTCCCAATTCATAATGAAAGATTCAACTCTAAAAGAAATCAGACAGTTGAAAGATAGCAATAACAACTATCTTTTCCAACAAGGTCTTCAATTTGGTATGCCTGACACTTTGTTAGGTGTTCCTGTATTGACTGACCCAAACATTGAAGCTATTGCAACAGCTAAGAAAGTTATTTCCTATGGAGACCATAGCAAATACTACATTAGAGAAGTTAATGGCATTCAAGTTGATAGGTCTGTTGACTACGCTTTTGCTAACGATTTAGTCACATTCAGGTTCATATATAGAGCTGATGGAGACTTGTTAGATACAAATGCTATCAAGCATATGAAGATGGGCTAGTCCCTTTCATAACCTTCATCAGGCAACTGATGAAAGTCAGAGTCTAGCAATAGACACTGACTAGAACTCTTGGAAGGAGTCCACCTTCTTTCCTTCAACTACTTTCGAGGGTTCTAGTGAGTTAACTGAGGAGATAATAATGAAAATCAAAATGCTCGTGGATATGTCAGGTCTATACAATGGCAAAGACATTCCATCCAAAGGCGAAACTTGGGACACAGACAATGAGAATGCAGTTGACCTAATCAACAAAGGTTGGGCTGAAGCTATCAAGTCTGCTCCTAAGAAAAAGACTGCTTCTACCAAAGCAGGAAAAGAGAAAAGCTAATGCCATATCACTATGGCAAGAAAAAGAAGAAATCTAAATCTAAGAAAAATAGGAAGTAATTTATGATTGGCTATCAAGTAGCTCAAGGAACAGGTCACATCTATAAAGACACTAGAGGAAGAATTGCTGTCAATGCATATGTTGATGGAACTCTAACTGATGCTTCAGGTTCAGTCACTTGCACTGTCACTGATGAATCAGGCACTGTCATTTTGAATGCAGTCACTGCAACAAATGATGGAACAGGTGTTTATTATGTTGACTTAGGAATTTCAAACACAACAGATGTCAACAAACTCTATGCTGTTTGGACAGGGACTTGGGAATCTATATCACAGAAACTAAGAACTAACCACGAGATACTTGGTTTCCCAATATTCACAGAAGCTCAAGCTAGAAGCTTTGATGTTTCTCAACTAACTGCTTCTGATTATTCAGATGCTGACATCTTAGATGAAAGACAAAAAATCACTGACTTGCTTGAACAATGGACAGGTGTGTCTTGGACTCCTCGTTATAACAGAGTGAAGCTTCAAGGCGAAGGAGATAGAATAATCTCCCCTCCTAGTTTTCATATAACAAAAGTTATTTCAGTGACTTCTCTTGGAGAATCTATTGCAACCTCAAATTTTGAGATTGATAACAATGCAGGGTTCATTCATAGAAAAGATGGTTTCTTTCCAACCCCAACAAGTGAGTTTCCACTTCCTGTTGTTATTGAATACGAATATGGGTGGGACTATATCAGAAATGGTGTAGATAGAATTGGACTCAAACTTCTAGTAGATAGAATCGTTGCTTCCAATATTCCTGACAGGGCAACTTCATTCAATGATGAACTTGGAAATATATCACTTGTGACTCAAGGTGGTGGGTTCAAAAATCAAACTCGTATTCCTGAAGTTAATCAATGGATTGATGAGAACTCTGAAAAAGTCTTTGGTATCTAATGGCTATCAATTCAAAAATCAAAGTTCTTAGAGATAATCTAAAGACTCAACTTTCTGCAAGAAGTGGATTATCAGGTGTGGACATATTCAAATTCCCACCTGCTGATGGAGCTCCTAAAACAGAATTCATATTCTTTGGAGATGCTTCTTCAAATATGGACTTTGAAACTTTTGGAAAAACTTATGAAGAAGATTTAGAACTAAGTGTCTTTGTATATTGTTTGAAGCCAGGTGCAGGAGATACAGTTGCAGGTTCAGCTCAGGATAGAGCTTTGACACTTGCTCAAGAAGTTATAGATGAACTAGCTGATGATTCGACAGTTAATAATGCTGTCTTAGTTTCCAAAGTGAGAAATCTCAATCTTGAAAATGGATTATCAGATGAAGGCAGATTCTGTCAGATAGAAATGCAGATTGATGCCACAGCAATATTATCGGAGTAAATAATGGCTAAAAAAAATATCAAATATTTTGCAAAAGTTGATTTGAATATCAAAGACAAGGATTTCAAAGCAGGAGCAGAAATCACTGTCAAACAACCACCTCGTTGGATGATTTTGCAAGAACTAATTGTTCCTGAAGACAAGATAAAAGAAGAGGAAGAATAATGGCATTCATTGCAGGAAAAAACTCAGGTGTTCTGTTTGGAGCATTCGACCTCACAAGTTATTTCAACAGTCTTTCATTTTCAAAAGAGACAAATGCTATATCAACAACAATGTTTGGAGATGACAACGAGTCATATATTTCAGGTATTGAATCAGCATCTCTTGACCTTAGTGGTCTATTTGATGGTGGGACAGATAGGAATGATGAAGAGCTCTCTAATGCTTTTT